>X368_European_Ground_Squirrel__coassemble_39_pt1 | contig 19177 bp, 18 predicted proteins | sample X368_European_Ground_Squirrel__metabat2_low_PE_002 | metagenome-assembled genome bin X368_European_Ground_Squirrel
ATGGCTGCCTCCTTTTATTTGAGGTATACTTGCTTTCTTGTTTTATATTATATCACTAAACATAAGCTTTGTCAATATCTATTTTGGTTCATGCACGAAAATCAATTTTAGTAAATGATTTGTAACAATTTATCAAGAGAAGCCAAACAATCAAGCATGATGTTAGAATTTGCCTTTGGCTCATGTATGATTTTCGTCTTTTTTTGTCAGTTCAATCATCTTCTATCTTGAAGTAATATCCGTTATATTCACTTTTTCAATTTCTCAATATAGCTTGTAATTTCTATAGATCTTTCCATTCTTCTATTATATCACGTTTTTTCGTTTTGTTAATGTTTGTAATTATTAATTTTTATGGAAAATTTTTGTTGAGATTTAACAATTTTACTTTTCAACCAGCACCGTACCGCTGAAATAATGTAGCAAAATCTCCTCGCAGCTTTTTGCCGTCCTGCGCCATAGAATTAGCTCCGTACTGACTCATTCCAACCAAATGACCGCAGCCTGACACCTCAAATTCAAATACTCCGTCAACGTATGTAAGCTCAAAATGCTGTGAATTAAGCCCTATAGCTTCGCAAAACTCACCTGCGTCATACACCCCATCGCCTATTTTCACCTGCAAAACCGTGCCAAGCTGTGACTGTGACGCTGTGCTAATCCAGTTTTCAGCGCTGTCACTAAGCTCCTCATCAGAATATTTTTCTTCCAAAAGCACTTTCATTTCAGACTCTGTAAAAGCGTTTTGCGAAATACATTCCTCCATCTTAGCGTCCACTTCGCTTTCAACCGACTGCAAATACTCAATCTCCTCTCCCCACATAGTCTTCGCCGATTCGGTAAATCCGAACGAAATCCCGTGAAAAGCCACCAAAATCGGCTCATCATCATATGTCAGCATTAAATTCTCAGCGTACTCAGCCGCAGATGAAATTTTCTCATACGCTTCATCGTACTCATCACCGTAAACCTCCTTAGCCTGCTCCTCAGTAAAATATGCCTGATAAAGACTGCTGTCGTTGCTAAGATATGCTCCGTCAAGCTTTTCTGTCGGGTTTTCATTTTCGGCAATTTTTCGCCGCTCGGCATAGGTTGACGCAAGCACAGCCTGCGCCTTCAGCGCCTCCTCTTCAAATTCAGCAGGCATCTGCGCAAAAACCGCACCGATAATATATTCTTGCATACTAAGAGAAAGAATTTCCCCTGTGTCCTCAATTAACAGCTTGACAGTATCACTGTCAGCCTCTGAATCAGAACTTACGACCGTCCTTTTTACATATCCTACACACGGAATAAGTGCTAAAATTATAGCCGTAGCTATCATCATCTGTAAATAATCCTTCATAAAAGCATTTTCCTTTCTTTTTTCTTTCTGATTTTTTAACTAAAAGTGTTTATTTTCTAAGCTTTTTTCAGCGCACTTGACAAAATTGCAAAAATGATGTAAAATAAAAATATAATACTGCGAATAAGCAGGGAAAGCGAGATGAAGTATATTATGTCAAACGAAGCAGCTAGAAATATGCTCTATAAGCAGTTTGTGGCAAATAACGCCATAGACCCTAAGCTTTACGACAAATATGTCGTTAAAAGAGGTCTGAGAAACGCAGATGGAACTGGTGTCATGACAGGTCTTACCAACATATGCAACGTACACGGATATGTCATTAACGAGGGCGAAAAATCTCCGATTCAGGGAAAGCTGATTTACCGCGGCTACAACATTCAGGACCTTGTAAACAATGCTGTAAAGGAAAACCGCTTTGCATATGAAGAGATAGTATATCTTTTGCTGATGGGAAGCCTGCCGAATCGTGAGGAGCTAAAGGCGTTTTTTGATCTTATTGACGATAGCAGAGCGCTCCCTAACAACTTTTTTGAGGATATGATTTTAAAAGCTCCATCGAAAAATATCATGAACAAGATGGGACGAGCCCTGCTTACTCTATATTCATATGATGAAAATCCTGAAAACAGAAGTCTGGAATACGAAATGGCTACGGCAATTTCAATTATTTCAAAGCTTCCCAACATAATGACTTCGGCTTATCAGGTTAAGAGAAGATTTTACGACGGCGAAAGTATGATTATGCACCCGCTCATCAAGGGACATTCTACAGCCGAAATGATTCTTTCGGCAATTCGCTCCGACAGGCAGTTTACCGATGAGGAGGCAAAGCTGCTTGACATTATGCTTGTGCTTCATGCCGAGCACGGCGGCGGTAACAACTCCACCTTTACCTGCCGAGTACTCACCTCATCAGGTGCAGATCCCTATGCGGCATATTCTGCGGCAATCGGCTCGCTAAAAGGACCTAAGCACGGCGGCGCAAACATAAAGGTAATTGAAATGTTTGAATGTGTGAAGGAAAATGTCAAAAACTGGAGCAACGAGGGCGAGGTTGCGGATTTTCTAAGAAAAATTCTCAACAAGGAGGCGTTCGACCACTCTGGGCTTATCTACGGAATGGGACACGCAGTTTACACCTTGTCCGATCCGAGAGCGGTTATACTGAAAGCTAATGCTAAAAAGCTTGCTGACGGAACTGAATACGAGGATGAGTTTAAGCTTTTAGAGAGCATAGAACGCCTTACGCCGCAGCTTTTCGCCGAAAAGAAAGGCGATGTAAAGGCAATGTGCGCAAATGTAGATATGTATTCAGGACTTGTATATAGAATGTTGGGAATCCCAAGCGAAATGTTCACTCCGCTCTTTGCCGTTTCAAGAATGGCAGGCTGGTGCGCTCACCGCTTTGAGGAGCTTGTAACAGGCAAGAGGATTATCCGCCCTGAGTATAAGGCAGTGATGAGAGAACGAAATTACGTTCCGATTGACGAGAGATGATTTCTTGATTTTATTTTACCACATGAAATTATTGTAAAATGTCGAAACAACAGCATAACAAAAAATCCACAGCGTTTTTATTCGCTGTGGATTATTTTATTCAATCTGAGACTTATTTCTTAGCCTTCTTAACTGCGACAAATACTCCCACCGCTAAAACTGCCGCTGCACAAGCTGCGCCTGCCGCACCAGTTACAGGGTTTGAGTCATTGCTAGAAGATGAACTTGAAGAAGTCGTTGAAGAAGCAGAGCTGCTTGTCGAAGCAGAAGCGGTTGATGAATCCTCATCAGATTCCTCATCTGAAGCTTCATCTTCCTCCGAATTTTCATCTTCTGATGTATCTTCGTCATCTGAAGCTATATCCTCATCATCGCTACTCTCATCATCTTCTAAATTCTCATCAGTTTTGTCACTGTCATCATCTTCATCAGCGTCCATTATACCAGTAAGAGGAGTAAGCTTTTCTTCTGAAGCCGTTATATCAACAGTTTCATCAATTTCCCAACCGTAAAGCTCGTTTATTTTTTCAGCAAGAGTATACGCCGCTTTCTCATGAGTAAGCTCTGTAGGGTGATAATCCGAGCCATAGCCCTCTGTTGATGAATCAATAGCGTCAAACTCAAGTGTATTAACCTTTGTATCGCCAGTTTCCTCAATGTAATTTGCTACAGCCGTTTCCATTGCAGAATAAAGCTGCTGTCCCATAATTCCAAGCGTGCAAAGAATCTCGCTGTCAGGATTATTCTCTCTTACCTGCTTTAAGAACTCAACATAGCCGTCAGTGTACTCCTGTATTAAATCCTCATCGCTGCCTGTATAAGAATAATCATTTGTGCCAAGATTTATAACAATTAAGTCAGGTACATATTCATCAAAATCCCATTCAATTGCATCTACATATGTATCATGAAACCAACCCCATGCATGTCCAAGATTCTCATAAAAATCAGTCATAAGATTTGCTGTATTTGCAGTTCCTGCACTGCCTGTATAACCTGAAACAATTCCACAGCCGCTTACGCTAACCATACTGTAATCCGCATTAAAAAGCTGTGCTGTCTTATATGCATATGTTCTTGCTCCATCCTCTGTAGTGGTCGAAAAGCTCTCGCTTGCGCTTGCGCCGTCAATTCCGTATCCACAGGTGATTGAATCGCCGATAAATTCGATTTTTTTGCTCTTTGCAGATGTCGGAGAAATCCCCTCATCGCTGTCAACAGAAATGCTGTCAATAAGAACAGTTGACTGCATAGCCTCTGAAAGTTTAAGTATACTTATCGTATGCTCGCCCTCTTCAAGCTCAACAGTGACAGTGCCGGGCATAGATGATGTCATAAAGTCAAGTACTCTTTCACCGTCTGAATAAATCGCCATTCTTGTGCCGTTTTCGCCAGTGAGCGTTGCTGTAACTGTAGAGCCTGTGAATGTAAATTCCACTCCCGTTGCCGAATGTGAAAGCCACAGCGATTCACCATCATAGTATGTGCGTCCTAAAGTCTTTACATTGTCAGTAGTCGCCTCGTAAGCGGTAAGCTCGGTAGTGTCATCATCGGCATAAACTGCACCTGAACAGGTGAATGCTATTGCCGCCGCACAAACAGTAGCAAGTGAAGATCTAAATATTTTCATTGTTTTTACCTCCTATGAATTTTATATAATTCCTTACTTTTATATTAACACAAAACGTCATTATATGCAAATAGTTATTTTCGGATAAATGATATAGTCAAACACCTATATTATTTACAAAAAAGTCGGCAGCTGTAACACTGCCGACATAAAGCTATTCGTCATTGCTTTTGTTCTGCTGTGTTCCAAAATAAAAGGCTATAACTGTTGTAAAAATGGTAACAAACTGCTCGCTAGAAACAATTCCTTTCCAAGACATTAGGCTAAAAACTATAGTCATCAAAATTGTTACGATTGATTTAACATCTATAAGCTTAACTAGCTTTGCTTTCACTAAAATTCACCTCCGAATTTCAAATTAAATTTATTAAAAAGTAAGTCAGAAAAATTCTATGTGAATAAATATAACAAGTGCGGCTTTTACATATTATGCTTTAAATCGTTATTTTGCATTTGTATTTCCAAATCCGAAATTCTATGGTCGGCGACAGTAATTTTGTTTTCCGCAACCGCCATTCTTTCAACCACATTGTTGTGCTTTTCAACCTTTTTCTCAAGCTGCTCTATGCGGTAGCTCATCAGCTTTATGCCTGAAAAAGTGCCAAAAAAAGTCCCTGCCAAAGAGCAAAGCGCAACAATAATTTCACTAGTCATACCAGCCCTCCGTTCCTTTTAAAATACATCTGTAAAAATACTATTTCTCTTCTCACCTTTAATCATATCCAAAAGCTCAAAAATGTCAACGGTTAAAATTCACAAATTTTTTGAGCATAAAAATACAGCTATGTTGCATTGAATTTTAAAAACCAAGCGCAAAAAACGCCGAATTGACTATTTTAAATCAATTCGGCTTCATTTATAAGAAAAACAATGAATTTTTCTGTGTTTTTTTATTCGTCAAAATTACTCAAGCCATACAAAATTTTTATCCTCATTTATAAAATCAACGTTATAAAGCATCAGCACTCTGTCAATCCCCTGTTCTTCAACCAGCTCGCTTACGCTTTCAAAATGAAAATATCTCAGGTCGATTATATATATCTCGCTAAAGTAATTTGCCAATATCGGGACTAAGGCATTTGCATATGAATCCTTTAAAAGGAGCAGCTTCTCGTCACTTTCACAATCTGATGTTATTTTTATCTGTGCAAAGTTTCCGCCTAAAAGCGACGAATACTTATCCTTTTTATCAAGATAGCTTTCGTCAATCAGAGAATCGCTTCTGCTTGACTCGCTGACATATTCAACTGTCACGTTAAGCGTTGGATTTTCATAATAATCAAAGGTGTCAGGCTTTACAAATGCGGCGGGTGCTTTTGAATAGAGCGAGCCATAGAAATTTTCAGTCTGATTATAGCTATAATCTATATCCTTGAGCTGAAAGCCAGCCGACAAAAGCCACTGCTCAATCGTTGTCTTTGCCGCAGCCGCCGTCCAGTGATGGTCTGTGCGGTAGTAAGCCTGCTCAAGCTCACAAAGAATCTCATACGGATTAAAGAAAGCTATATTTTCGTCCAGTGAATTTTCAATCAAGGAAACAGTTTCAAGCTGGTCATCAGTATAGGCGCCTATGGGGAGCTTATCGGAATTTACAGCTATACTATTTGGCACAAGCAATAAATCCACGTCCACGTCAAGCTTTTTTGCAAAATCATTCAGATAGGAAATATTAGCTTCTACATTTTCAGTATCTTCAATATACTGCTGAAGCATATAGCCGTCAGAGCCGAAGAAAACGCCGTTCTGACAGGTTTTGCCCACTGCGTAATCGCAAGTGGTTTTCATTGCCATAAGTGCGTCCTTAAGAAAAATCTGGTCGCTGTAGTACTCTTCAAAATCATCGTCAAGCTCGCCTGACGACACAGCTTCCTTACTAATCTCAGGCTTTTGCGCAAGCGTGCGGTTTTCCATTTCAGAAAAATCTCTGTCCTCGCTTAAAATAGTTCCAACTACAAAAGCAAGCAGAAACACTGCAAACACGCATATTAAAATTATGCAGGAAAGTCTGCTGCGCTGTTTGTCGTCAAGCTTCAAGAAAATCCCCTCCCATCAGAATCTAAAGTAAATGAACGGATTATAAGAGCTGCTCACAAGGTACGCCGCCGAAAGAAGCAGCATTGCGGCTGTGGAAAGCGGTTCTAAAACGCACTGATAAAGCGAAGTGTTCTTGCCTTCAATCCACTCGCCTATACTTTTAGCAAGCGGAGTTGAGCCTAAAATCAAAATGATTATAATCGGCAGATACTCTACAAACCACATAGTAGTTTGTCCATTCCACAAAGGCAGTCCGCCAAAGCCAAACATATTTTTGAAATTGCCGACAAGAGATGAAGTGTCCTCGTATGCGAAAATTCCCCAGCCAATTACTATAAAGAAAAGCGCATAGATATGTGTTATAACATTCGGCAGCTTTTCGAGTGGCTTTTTGAGCAGGAATTTTTCAATCATAAGCAGCACGCCAAAATAAACTCCCCAAAGGACAAAGTTCCAGCTTGCGCCGTGCCACAAGCCTGTAAGCGACCAGACTATCATTATGTTTAGGCACTGCCTTGCCTTGCCCTTGCGGTTTCCGCCGAGTGGGATATAGACATAATCTCTGAACCATGACGAAAGCGACATATGCCATCTGCGCCAAAAATCTGTGATTGATGTTGAGATGTAGGGATAATTAAAGTTTTCAAGAAAATCAAAGCCAAGCATTTTTCCAAGTCCGATTGCCATATCGGAATAGCCGCTAAAATCAAAATAAATTTCAAAAGTATAGGCTATTACGCCGAGCCATGACGCCGCAACGCTGAGCTGTGAATAGTCGGATGTTGAGATTGTATTGAAAAGCTCATAGATGCTATTGGCAAGTATAGCTTTTTTAGCAAGTCCGACCGAGAAGCGTTTTATTCCTGATGCAAACTGATTGTAATTAAACTGCGGCTTGTCACATTCGCCCTTTTTTCTCCTTGATAAATAAACAAAATAGTCCGACAAGGAAAAGCTGCTTCTGTTTTCAAGCTGCTTTTCAATATCGGCATAGCGAACAATAGGTCCTGCGACAAGCTGCGGAAAAAGCGCAACATAGGTGCCAAGGGTGATAAAGTTTTTCTGAGATTTGACGTTGCCTCTATAGACGTCAATGACGTAAGAGAGTGACTGGAAGGTATAGAATGAAATTCCAATCGGAAGCGAGTAATTTAAAAGAAAGATATTAGTTGAAAAAAGTGAGTTGATATTTTCAATAATGAAATCAGCGTACTTAAAAAGGAAAAGCAGACCTATACTCCATACAACGTCAAGTATAACCGCCGCCTTTGCGACTATAGGCTTGTTTTTTGATTTATCCGCAAAAAGTCCCGTCATGTAGGCGATTAAAATTGAGCCTATCATTAACAGCACGTAAAGCGGTTCGCCCCATGCGTAAAAAACAAGGCTTACGACAAAAAGCGTCAGATTTTTCAGCCTTTTTGGTACAACAAAATACAGCAGCAGAACTGCCGGCAAAAATGCAAACAAAAATACAAGGCTTGAAAAAACCATCTTTAAATTTCTCCGTTTATTTTAAAATTAGCCTTATTGTCCCAAAATATACTTTGCGGCATCATTGTCATTGCTAAGGCACATATACACTGAATTGCCGCTTGTGACAAGCACGGGGTTGTTAAGCTTAACAAGCTCATCGGGATTATAGTCCTCGACTGCGGCAATCTGATCGGAAATTCTGTCCTCACACGCCTGTTTAATCTCCTGAGCCGCCGTTTCATCAGCTGCGTCAAAGCAGGCTATCTCCTCTGCTGTGGAAACTCCTCCTACGTAAACTCTTGCGCTCGTGTACTTATCCTCGCTGATTCCATAAAGCTTTTCTATCATCTCATTGCTTATAGTGTTAAGCTCATCGGTGTATTCTATACCGTTAAAAAGGTTGTCGGCAACCTCCTCAGCCGTCAAAGCTGTAACGTCCGTCTGCGTCTGTTCAGCATTTGACTGACTGCTTTCGTCACTTTCGTCACTGCCGCAGGAAACAAGCACCGCCGCAATCAAAGCCGCTGAAAATACACAGATAAGCCTTTTAAAATTCTCTTTCATTTTTTATCCTTTCCTTTGCTAATTTTTATGATGGAGCAAGATATGCTAAAATATCAATCCACAGAAGATAATAATCTCTTGTAAAATGTATCCCGTCAGTCGCTGCGTCCTCAGGCAAGCTCCCGTCCTCGTCTTTAAAATATTGATTTATATCAAGACAAACAGTATCAGTTTCGTCAGCCGCCTGTTTTACATACTCATTGAAGGCGTCAACATTCTCATTAGTAAAAACCTCATTGGTTTCAACAGCCGTATCAGATACGGGAAGCACTGACTGTATGTAAATAGTAGCGTTCGGCGCAGCCTGCTCTATTTCTTCTACAAGTTCTATGTAATAGTCAACAAAATTATCAGGATAAGGCCAGCCAATCTCGTTAATTCCGAACATTATAAATATCCGCTTATAGTCCTTTTGAGAAACTCCGTCAATAACCGTTCCCGTACTGCCATCGTCGAGTGTGACAATTTCATCGGTGAGAGCTTTGTTTATGCTTAATCCCTGCGAAGCATAGAAATCCGCATCTGGTTTATCGCAGTTCATACCAAGTCCTACCGTGCGTGAATCTCCTATAAAGCAGGCGTCCGAAAAATCATCGTTATCTGCCGCTCCGGCATAGGGAGCTTCCGATTCATCTGTAGTCTGCGAATCCTCCGACTGTGAGCTTTCTTCCTCATTAATATCAGAGCTTAAGCCGTCCTCTGATTCGGCGGAGGAGTTATCAGACTGTGATGAGGATATATCAGCATTTGCGGCAAGTCCATGCTTTCTGCCTGAAACTGCCACTGTTATAAGCCACGTAAAAACAAACACAATAAGCGCAAGACAAATCACTGTAACCACAATTTCCTGTACTCTTATACGCTTATCTCTTTTTCTTTCTCCTTCGGTCTGCAATGCACTGTCGCTCCCTTCAATTTCTATACCTTATTATCATAACACATTTTCACTTAAAAATCAAGTGGTAAAGGTAAATTTTTTTTCGACCTTTTCACTTATTATTATGCCACTTATATCAAATTCATACAATTTCATTTTTTCAAGCTCAAGCTTTTTTCAATTTTCTCACCACAATTTTTCTAAAACAAATATTAACTCATATTTAACATTTAGGCAACATATAAAATACATTGCTTTTCTATATAATGTGGTATAATTTATATATAAGAATATGTTTTTAAAACAGTTATATTTAGCAGGGAGAGAAGGCTATGCTTGGAATAATTGCGGAGGGCGGTGCAAGCCGCACTGTATATACGGCAGGCGTAATGGACGCACTTTTGGATTTAGGCATTTATGCCGACTACTTTATAGGAGTATCAGCAGGAATTGCGTTCGGCGTTTCCTACTGTTCAAACCAATCGGGCAGAAACAAAGCTCTTGTGACAGACTATATGTGGACTAACGAATATTCAGGCATAAGGCATCTTTTCAGACCGTCAAACAGAAGCTTTTACAATCTTGACTATGTTTTCGGAAAAGTGCCAAACGAGCTTTTGCCGTTTGATTTTGATGCGTTTGCAAGCTTTAAGGGCAAGTGCATATCGGTTATGACAGACCTTGAAACTGGGCAGCCATACTATCCTGACACTCCAAGAAACGATCCCAAGCTCACCCATTTAAGAGCAAGCTGCGCTTTGCCGATTCTCTTTCCGCCTATTGAAATTGACGGACGGCTTTATATGGACGGGGGGATTTCAGATTCACTGCCGTTTAATCAGGCAATCATGGACGGCTGTGATAAAATTATAGTCATACTCACCAGAGAGCGAGGATTTCAAAAGACTGACGAGCCGACTGAAAAGCTTATAAAGCGTGCATACAGACAATATCCAGAATTTGTAGATATGTTCTGCTCAAGGACCAAACGCTACAATGAAAGCATGGCAGAGCTTGAAAGACTCAGAGCTTCTGGCAAGGCGTTTGTATTTAATCCTAAAAAAGAGCTGCTGGTAAAACGAACCGACAACGATCCCGACAAGCTTTTGCGGCTGTACGATTACGGATATAAGCATACGATGTGGGCTAAGGACGCACTAAACAGATATTTAAGCAGATAAAAACACGAAAGGAAGATATTGATGAGTATTAAAAGCAGCGAGGCAGGAGCGGCGGCACTTGCAGGAGCGGTGTGCGGTGCTTATCTTACCACACTAAAAAACGAACTGACCTTTTATCACTATGACATTGTAAGCTCTAAAATACCTGCGGGATTTGACGGCTTCAGGATTTTGCACCTTTCAGATCTGCACGGCAAAAGCTACGGTTCGGAGGGGTTCAGGCTGGTTCATTCCTGCGAGGAATTTAATCCTGACATAATAGTATTTTCGGGGGATCTTTTCAGCAGAAGCGAGAATATTTTTACGATAAAGAAAAAGGTTCCGCTGATGAAAAGCCTTAATAAAATTGCGCCTGTATACTATGTATGGGGCAATCACGAGGCGGCTGTGCCTGACAAGGCGAAGCTTTTAAACGACAGACTAAGGCACGAGGGTATTCATGTTCTAAGGAACAAAAGCGTTAAGCTGCGCAAAGGCTCTGATCATATAAATTTATACGGGCTGGAGCTTGAGGAGATGTACTACAAAAATCCTGACGGGAGCTACAAGAATTTACCGCCTGTAACAAGGAATGTGTTAAACAAAAAGCTTGGTGCGCCTGATACAGACGAATTTAATCTGCTCATTGCGCATACGCCTATGCCGTTTTTGACATATGCGGACTGGGGAGCGGATCTGACGCTTTCGGGGCACTGTCACGGCGGAATTATCAGAATAGGAAACGCTGGACTGTTTTCGCCTGAAAGAAAGCTTTTTCCAAAGTACACAAAGGGCTTATATTCCTGTGAAACGCAAAATGGCGATGCGCTTATGGAGGTTTCGGCAGGACTGGGAAAATTTAGAATAAACAATCCTGAGATGATTTCTATTTGCGTTTTGAGGAGAAAACACACCTCGAAAGACTAGGAGGCTTAGAACAAGATGATTAACGATAAAAGAGAGCTTCAAAAGCGGCTTGAGCATTACTTTGACGAGCATTTTGACGAGATTTTGGCGGATTTAAAGGAAATTATGTCTATTGATTCGTCCTATTCACAGCCAAAGGACGGTATGCCGTTCGGCGAGGGCTCTGCAAAGGCTTTAGCGTGGGGCGTAGAGCAGGGCGAAAAGCTGGGACTTAAGGTGAAAAGCTTTGATAACTATGTTGTTTCTTTGACTCATGGAGAAAATCCAGTACTAGGGATATTAAGTCACCTTGACGTTGTTCCTGCTGGGAGCGGCTGGAGCTATCCTCCCTTTGACTGCACGCTTTCAGATGGAAAAATTTATGGCAGAGGGGCGATTGACGACAAGGGTCCGTCTGTTGCGGTGCTCTGGGCTGTTAAGGCTCTCAAAGAGCTCGACGTCAAGCTTTCAAAGGGATTCCGAATCATCTTCGGAGGAAACGAGGAGGGCGGCTGTGAGGATATAGAGTACTATCAAAGGCTTGAAGCTTTTCCTGAAATGGTTTTCACCCCTGATGGCTCTTTTCCTGTGCTCAACTGTGAAAAGGGAATGCTGCACCTTAATTTCAGCTCGACTTTTCAAGATAAGGAGATTGACCGCATAGCGGCAGGAACGGTCGTAAACGCCATTCCTGACAAGTGTTCAGTCAGCGGCGAATTTGAAAAAGATTATTTTGGAAAATCTTCGCACGGCTCGCGACCTGAAAACGGCGACAATGCGATAACAAAATTTCTAAGCGAATACAGCGGAGAAAATGCGGCGTTAAATGCTCTTGCCAAGCTTTTTCCTCACGGCGAATATGACGGAAAAAGCTGCGGACTTGGATTTTCAGACGCTCTCACAGGCTCAATGAGCTGTGCGCTGACAATGTTAAACACAGTTGAAAACAAGCTTTGCGGAGCAATTGACATACGTTATCCGATTGACAGAACGCTTGATGAAATTACAAAAATCATAACCTTGAAGCTTGAAGCGGCTGGATTTAATATAGATGAGGCTTCAGGAATGGAGCCGCACTATGTCAGCGAGGATTCACAGTTTGTCAGGATGCTGCTTGAGGTTTACGAGGATGTCAAGGGAGAAAAAGGCGAGCCGATTGCAGAGGGCGGAGTAACCTACGTTCACAACACTCCTGGCGGTGTTGCGTTCGGAGCGGAGTTTCCGTGGGAAAACAACAATATGCACGGTGCAGACGAGCATATTTCAGTTGAAACATTCAAATATAATTTAAATATGTATGCAAACGCTATAGCAAGACTATGTGAATAATCTGTCTTACGTTTTAAAAAATATACAAATTGAAAAAATAATGCAAAAATATTAAAATCGCTTGACAATGGTTTTGATTTATGATATAATAATTTTGGGATCGGTTATCGGCACACATTTACAGGAAACTGATTGATTTTCGCTGGTAAATTATGTGCAGATACAATATTTGTAGAAGGAAGTATCTCTTATGACTGAGCTTGAACGTATTGATCAAGCCGCTGAGTATTTCAGAAGATACCATGAAATGGAAGCGGCAATTGTACAAAACAGGGAAAATCAGGATTATCTTAAAACCTACATACACGATGAGGACTATGTTGTAAAAAACTTCGACCTTGTAAACAACAGCAAAAACGGCGTTATCATCAGTGCGGCGGTGGCTTTAGTTTTATTTTTAATTATATTTATCGCTGCGAGAACCTTTGTTGTTGCTTTAATCATTGCGCTTTTTGTGCTTATTGGAGGTTCAGTTTTCAGTGTTGCTTTACAGCACTATCGTCTTACAGCGCTTAAGCAAAAGCAGGTTGAAATCAACCAGGGAATCACAGAGCAGATTGAGATTTTAAAAGCTCGCGAGCCGCAGCTTATACAGACTAAGGACAATTACTATGCAGGACTTGAAAAACGCATAGACTTTATGTCGGTCAGCGATATGAAGTACATAGACGAGCTGCGCAGAATGATAGTTGACGGCGAGGCTGAAACCTGTGAGGATGCAGCAGGGCTTTTAGAGCAAAAGCTGCTGCTTGAGCAATTTAACACGATTATGGAGAGCAGTGAAATTGAAGTTAAGACCTACACTGCTGAAGAAAACAAGGAGCGTTTCGGAGATCCTCTTGAGCTTATCAAGAAAAAACGCAAGCCGTTTTTCAAGAAAAAGAAAAAATGATTTGCTGCCGCACATTATTTGTGCGGTTTTTTTGTAATCTAATGTTATCAATAAGGCAACAGATAACACTGTAAAAAAGGAGCAAAAAGTTTATTTTGCAATTTGCAATCAGAAAAAAAGAAAAAAAATCACAAATAGGCAAATTCAGTTTTTCATTAACTCGCTTTTACAGCAGCAAATCTACAAGAAACAAAATAGCATTTCAAAAAGCAAAAAAGCTCAAAAGCGACGTGTTTACGCCACTTATGAGCCAATGTAGCTGGAGCATAGGGGATTCGAACCCCTGACCCCAACACTGCCAGTGTTGTGCGCTACCAACTGCGCTAATGCCCCTTACTATATTTAGTATATCACATTTAAAGTAATTTGTCAATGCCAATTTGAAAATTTTCAGCTTAAAACCAGTTTTTTTATTTCACTTGCCACGCTAAAATCCTCGTTGCTGCCCGTTATGAAATTCGCCGCCTTTTTTACAAGCGGATGAGCGTTTTCCATCGCAAAGCTGTAATAGGCATAGCCAAACATTTCAATATCGTTTACATAATCGCCGAAAGCCATTGTACTTTCATATGAAGCTCCAAGGCGCTGCTGGAGAATTTCTACTCCCCTTCCCTTTGAAATTCCTCTGTTCATAATGTCCGCCCAGTAGTATCCAGACAAAACCACCTCGCCAGTCTGCCCGAACTCTCTCTTTAAAAGCTCATAGCCGCCGTCCTCAATTCCGTCCTTCTGGAAAATCGCCACCTTTGTAACCTGTCCCTCGTAATTTCTTAAATCGCTCAGTATCTCGTGTTTTTTGTAGTACAGCTGTACCTCATCCAAAAAGACGGTGTCCGCATTCGGCATATAGGTTGTATAGGGCGTACAAAGCAACGGAACCATGCCGTTTTGCTCGCATACGTCTATTATCCTTATGACGCTCTCACGAGGCATAACCGAACAGCTCAGCATCTTCCCCTTGTCCATAATCACTGCGCCGTTGTCACAGATAATTGAAATTTTGCTCATATATCCGCCGAACTGCTCCTGCAAAGCGACAAGGCTTCTGCCGCTCGATACGGCAAACGAAACCTTTCTCCTTTCAAGCTCTTCCATAATATCCTCAAAATCACTCGGGAGCTGCTTTTTTGAATTAACGAGAGTACCGTCAATGTCGGTTGCTATAAGCTTTATCATTTTTTATGTTCCTTTCAGAATTTTTCTACACAGTATATCATAACCTAATTTTATGAACATTTTAAATAATATCTTGAAAAACAAAATAAATCTTATTCCGAGCCTGCCAAAAATATTCAAGTATTAAAAAAACTATTTGTGCATTATGACATAATCCTTAGCTTTAAACAAAAAATACCTCAGCACTGTCTGCTCAAAGTTACAGTATAGTGCGAACCCTTTACATCCTTGCTGTCCATTCCCTCTCCGTAATCCACAACAGACACAGAAATTTCCTCTTCGCTCTCCTCTCTCATAACGCTGATAGTTTCAACAAAGCAATAAATGGACGCCGACTTGGATTATTACCGCAACAATTCTATAAGCTTTTTTTCAAAGCTATAATCTGATACTTCATCAGACTATGCTGGCAAATGTTGAAATGGCACTGACGCTTGCGGGAGTTTTAAAAAAGGAGCGCAGAGAGCGTGCGCTGTTATAAACAATCCCGATGTTATACTTGCTGACGAGCCTACAGATGCGCTTGATACCAAAACCTCGGTTGAAATCATGGAGCTTTTCAAATCGCTTAACGAACAGGGAACGAATGTTATAATCGTAACTCACGACCCCAAAGTCGCCAGGAAATGCAGCAGATTTGTAGAAATTTCTGACAGAAAAATTATAGAGTAAATAAAATCTCAAGCTTTACTATTATTATATAAATAAGATTTTTTTGTCACATTTTTTATCAGCTAAATTTGTCCGAATTTGCATTGTAGTTATAGGATACTTTTTATTGCTTTATTTCTGATTTTTCTGCCATTTTACTTAACATTCTTTCTGTGGTGCTGCATTAACCTCCAAATCTCGATAGATTTGGGATCTTTAGCAGATGGTGAACAAAATCTTTTCTTGATCACTTTATGTAGTTTTTAAAAATTTGTCTAGCCTTTTGAGAGATTTCAGTTCATAATGATATTCACTTTTATTTTTTCGTTATACCATCACACAATACTCAACAACACCTAAAAAAAATGTGCAAAAATATTACTATATAAAACAAAAGGAGGCAACTAATTTGCAGCAGTCAACAACAGTCACAGCCAATGGAATTTCAAAAAATGCGTCAAGCAAAGAAGCAGTCACAGCCTTTTTTGAAGAGGAAGACTACGAGCGGGCAAGGAAGTATCTGACTAGATTTCAGACGCTTATGACTTATTACAAGTGTGCGATGTACGAGATAGAAACAAAGTTCAAGGTTTTAAACGAAGCCTTTTCTCCGCAGCTGGACAGAAATCCTATCAGCAGCATAAAGTGCAGGCTTAAAACTCCTGAAAGCATACAGGAAAAGCTTCACTCAAAGGGCTATCATATTTCACTTGACACGATTGAGGAAAAGCTTAACGATATAGCGGGTGTGAGAGTAACCTGTTCGTTTATAGACGATGTGTATATGCTTGCGGACGCGCTTTTGATGCAGGACGACATCACGCTGATTGACAGAAAGGACTACATCAAAAATCCAAAGCCGAACGGCTACAGAAGTCTGCACCTAATTGTTATCGTTCCGATTTTTCTGCCGAACGAAAAGCAATATGTAAAGGTGGAAATTCAGCTGAGAACGATAGCAATGGACTTCTGGGCAAGCCTTGAGCATCAGCTAAAATACAAAAAGGACGTAGAATTTACAGAGGCTATGGCAAAGGAGCTTTATACCTGCGCAGATATAAGCTCAAAGCTTGACGGACGAATGAATCGTCTGAGGAAATCGGTCATGAGCGACTATGACAGCTCCACAGATGAAGCTCAGGACGATTCTTTAGATTCAGAGGATTTAGATGCGCTCAGCAAAACGATTGAACGGATAAAAAATCAATAGCAAAAAGCTTCGGCATATTATTCGCCGAAGCTTTTTTATTGAAGCCATGCGGCAAAGCGACGGATCGGTAAACGTTCATTATTTTGCAAGCCCATTATAAGCTTTTTGAACCTTTTTATAAGTCACTACTGAAAAATTTTCCACTGAATGAACATCTCCATACAGACTTAATTTACAGCAGTCACTTATTTAATCTGATCCGCCGCTTTACCGCACGGCATGGAGGGTGTTTGTGTGGTGTTGGCTTAAGAACGTGACTCCAGCAAATCCTGTTCTCTGAAGAACAATGAAATACACCAGATCGCACATATTCCCACTAAAGTATAAATTATTCTGCTTACTATCGCTGCCTGTCCTCCGAAAATAAACGCCACCAGATCAAACTGGAAAATGCCTATCAGACCCCAGTTGATTCCGCCGACTATCAGCAGCAGCAATGCTATTCTGTCAAGCATTTTTATCACCTGCTTTCTTTAAGGCAACACCGCACAAATACCGCCTGAGGGCTTTGCGTGGTTTTGTCTTAACTGAGATTATTATAGACCTTTTTAAAAATAATATTCGCTTTCACAAAAAAATTTTTTTCGCATATTATGGTAAAAAACTTAAGGGCATATCTCAAAAATTCTCGTCGTGTTTATGCAGCAATGATTTTTGCGCCATGCACGGTTCTGAGTTATGCTCTATACGCGAAGGGATTTTACTTTTATGAACGCTGTTTTACTTGCCTCATCAGGCACGGGCTTTACCTTTTTTATGACGGCACTTGGTGCGGCGACGGTTTTTCTTTTTGGCAAAAAAGCTCCGTCAGACCGCCTTTTTCGCTGCTCACTCGGCTTTGCGGCAGGTGTTATGATCGCGGCTAGCGTATGGAGCTTGCTGATACCTGCAATTGACAAAGCTGAAGAGCTTGGAAAAATCGGCTGGATTCCTGCGTCGGGAGGATTTGCGCTAGGCGTGTTCTTTCTCATGGCTCTCGACAAGCTGCTGCCTGCTTTTCATCCAGGCGAGGACAGACCTGAGGGTGTCAAAAAAAGTCTTGGTCACAGCACGATGCTTGTCTTTGCGATAACACTCCACAACATTCCAGAGGGCATGGCGCAAGGTCTTGCGTTTGCGCTTGCAGCGCAGGACAATTCTAAGGTTCTGCTTGCGGCTGCTATTGCGCTTGCGATTGGAATGGGAATACAAAACTTTCCTGAAGGAGCGGCAATTTCTCTGCCGCTGATTCAATCGGGAATGAGCAAAAAGCGAGCTTTTCTTTATGGCGCACTTTCAGGAATAGTTGAACCGATTTTCGGTATTATAACTGTATTTATCGCAGGAGCGACTATGGAGCTTCTGCCGTGGCTTTTGTCATTCGCCGCAGGAGCAATGCTCTATGTTGTAGTCGAAGAGCTAATTCCCGAAGCGAAGCTTTCAGACTCGCACATCGGGACATTTGGAACAATGGCGGGATTTTTAATCATGATGATTTTAGATGTAGCACTTGGATAAAATAAAAAAAGACTCGGTATGTCAAAGCAAGGCTTCAACAAAAACCGAATCTATTTTTATGAAAAGGCATACGTTTTTTAGAGCGTCTAAAAGGGGAAAAGACAGCTCTCGTACGGCATTGCCGCACCAAACGCACACCTTAACATAAAATATCTCCATATCTTTCCCCTTTATATATTAAATTCTATCATATTTATTGTTTCTCGTCAATTAAAATATCGTAGAAAAAAGTAAAGGAGTGTATAAAAACACTCCTTAAGCATTAATTATTATCCCTGAGCAAAACTCAAAAGCACACATAAAATCAAGAATTGCAGAACAAAATTTCTGAACGAAGATACTGCTTGTAAAACCAGACCTGTATGTTTAAGGATGGTAAATCAAAGTTCAGTCTTTTTATGCCTTTTTTGGCTTGGCTTCATTTCACCCTCGTTTTGCAGATTTTTCTCTCAGTGTTTTATGTGTTTTGCTCTTGACTAATTAATATTAATATGCTGTCCTTTCTTTTTATTAAGCTTAGTAATAATCTCCCTTTGATCCAAAATACGATTTTTTATTTCTTTGCAAATTTTATCATTCTTATTATCAAAATAAATTAAGCTCCATAGCCCATAAGTCTTATGGTTATTTCAGTTATATCGCTCTTTTGATAATAAATTTTTAGTCTGTAAATTCCTTTTTCCTTGTCGTATGTACACTCTTTTCTCCATGGTGAAAATTCAGTCAAAATTCTGTCAGCCATATTATTTTCATCAAAAAAAGCAACCTCGACAAACTCAGATTCTGCTTTTCTATAATTATCAAATGCTTTCTCAGCTTCAAGAAAGTCAAAAATAATCTGTGTCTCACTGGTTTTTTCAATCCTAGAAATTATCATTGTATAAATTCTTTCATTTTTTATGGACTGCATTTTTGCTCTAAACGTATTAT
>X368_European_Ground_Squirrel__coassemble_40_pt1 | contig 17664 bp, 17 predicted proteins | sample X368_European_Ground_Squirrel__metabat2_low_PE_002 | metagenome-assembled genome bin X368_European_Ground_Squirrel
AATATAGCTATACAAAAATTTTCAGAGAAATTTTGAAGGGTGAAACATAAATGTTCGACTTATGCAGAGTAATTTATGAAAATAGGGAGTTTTCATGGCTTAAATTTAATGATAGAGTTTTAAAGCAGGCGCTCAGAGAAGGCATGCCTCTTTTAGAGTCTCTGAATTTTGAAGCAATTTTCTTTAGCAATTTTGATGAATTTTTCATGAGTCGTGTCGGAACTCTTGTAAATGCTTCTCTAGAAGATGATAAAGCTAAAGACAGCAGGACAAAGCTTCGTCCAAGCGAGCAGCTTCAAGAGGTTTTGCGCCGATCACATAAGCTTTTCGCACAGGCGGATACATACTTTTTCAAAACTCAAGAGGCTCTTTCGGATAAAAGCATAATTAGGTTGAATTTTGAATCACTTACAGATGAACAAAAGGCATACTGTAAAAACTATTTTTTAAAAAAAATAAAGCCGAATTTAAATATTTTTTGTGGCATTGGCTTGCCTTTTTTAGATGGACTAAAAATCTATGCTGCTTGTCAAATGAAAAATGATGCAAATATGTTAGGCGTTATTTCTTTTGATTTTGACAACGGCATAATTGAACGTATAGTTAAGCTTCCCGAGTCTAATGGGAAATTTGAATATATCCTTGCTGAGGAATTAATTTTAGCTTATCTTCATTTTTGTTTTGAGGAGGAAATAAGTGAGCGTGCGCTTGTCAGAGTTACACGAAATGGCGATATAAAGGCGGACAGAGAATTTAATGGAGAAGCCGACCCTGTAAAAGCGATGACAAAAATGCTTAGTCAAAGACGCATCATGCAACCTGTCAGACTTCAAATTTATGGTGATGTGACGGAATTTTTTACGTTGAAGCTTTCGCACCTTTTAGAGCTTTCGGATAAGCAGCTTTTTCACTACGTTTCTCCACTTGATTTAAAGTATGTCAACTCACTTAAAAAGCTTTTTTGCGACCAAAAGGATCTGTTTTATCCGCCTCTTTCTCCGAAAATTTCTCCTGATGTTCCCGAAAATATCAGGGTGATTGACGCTGTAAGGCAAAGGGATATTTTACTTTCATATCCATATGAATCAATGGAAAGTTTTATTAAGCTTTTGGAAGATACGGCTAATGACGAGAATGTTAAAAGTATTAAAATAACTCTTTATCGTGCCGCAAAAAATTCTAAAGTGGTAAAAGCATTATGCAGAGCTGCTCAAAATGGCAAGCAGGTTACGGTGTGTGTTGAGCTTAGAGCGCGCTTTGATGAGGAAAATAATTTGCAGGTGACAACGATTCTTGAACAGTCAGGCTGTAAGGTTTTGCATGGAGTAAATGGTTATAAGGTTCATGCAAAGCTTTGCCTGATTGAGTTTTCAAATGGATTAAACATAATTCAAATAGGTACAGGTAACTACAATGAAGAAACCGCCAAGGGATATACTGACTTTTCTTTTCTCACTTCAAAAAACGAAATTGCTGTTGAAGCCAGGGCGATATTTGATATGATTGAAGCTGGGAAGCTTAATGCAGATACAAATAAATTTATGCTTGCGCCGAGAAACCTGCAAACTAGAATTTTAGATATGCTCGATGAGCAGATTGAACTGCAAAAAAGAGGTTTTGACGGGTACTTCGGAGCTAAAATGAACGGACTTAGCGATATGAAAATCATAGATAAGATGATTGAAGCGTCAAAGGCAGGAGTTAAAATTGATTTAATTATCAGAGGAATATGCTGTATTAAAGCAGGAGTTGAGGGCTTCACTGACAACATTCATATTGTTTCGATTGTTGGAAGATTTCTTGAACATTCAAGAGTTTATATTTTCGGCACAGGTGAAAATTTGCGAATTTTCATTTCATCAGCGGATTTAATGACGAGAAACACCTGCAAGCGAGTAGAAGCAGCTGTTGAAATTGAAGATCTTAACGTCAAAAAAAGAATTTTAGATTATTTTAACGTTCAATTGAACGATACAGTGAATGCCTCTATTCAAATTAACGGCGAATATAACATACCGTTAAGCGGTATTGGCATTGATTCTCAGGATTTCTTTTATAAACAAGCATATGAGCATGAGCCGAAGCGAGATAATCACGAAGCTAAAATTCATAACCAAAAAGGCTTCTTCACTAGACTTTTTGAAAGGTTATTCAAAAGAAAAATCAAGAGAAATTAGTAATACTGCATAATAGATATTATCTGATTTTATATAAAATTCACAATATAGAAAGGATTATTGATATGGCTAAGCAAAAGAGCATTTATGTTTGCTCAAGCTGTGGATATGAATCTCCTAAGTGGAACGGAAGGTGTCCTGACTGCGGAGAGTGGAATACATTTGAAGAAAGCTTGTCGATAATGGCAAGCACTTCTGCGTCTGTTCCAATGCGTGATGTGAGTGAGAATATAGTTGATATAGCAAGTATATCGGCGGATAAGCGAGAAACACGCTGGAAAACTGGACTTAAGGAGCTTGACAGGGTTTTAGGCGGCGGAATTGTAAAGGGAAGTCTTACGCTTATCGGTGGCGAGCCGGGAATAGGTAAGTCAACGCTGCTGCTTCAAATTTGTCAGACGCTTGGTGGAGAGCATACTATTCTTTATGTTTCAGGTGAGGAATCTTTAAGGCAAATTAAACTTAGAGCGCAAAGGCTTGGCGTTAACAGTGAAAATCTTTACCTATTAAGTGAAACCGACTGTGAGGCGATTTGCAGCGTTATTGTTAAGGAAGAGCCTGAAATCGTGATTATTGATTCAATTCAGACTATGAATATTTCCTCGCTTTCATCGGCGAGCGGCTCGGTGACGCAGGTTCGGGAAAGCACTAATTTGTTAATGAAAACAGCAAAATCGCTTGAAATCCCTATGCTGATTGTCGGTCATGTAAACAAGGACGGCGCTATCGCAGGTCCAAAGGTGATGGAGCATATTGTAGACTGCGTGCTTTACTTTGAGGGGCAGAAAAATATGCCGTTCAGAATATTGAGAGGGATTAAAAATCGTTACGGCTCGACAAATGAAATCGGCGTTTTTGAGATGCTTGGAAACGGCTTAAGGGAAGTTGAAAATCCATCGGAAATGCTGCTTTCTGGGCGTCCAGCTGACGCTTCAGGCTGTTGTGTTGCGTGCATTATCGAGGGTTCACGTCCAATTCTTGCAGAGGTTCAGGGGCTTGTAACAAAAAGTGCTTTTAATGTTCCCAGACGAACCGCCACAGGTTTTGATTATAACAGAATGTCGATTTTAATTGCAGTGCTTGAAAAACGTTTAGGCTATTATTTTGGCGGACTTGATGTATATTTAAATGTTGTCGGCGGTTTTGATATAAATGAGCCTGCGGCTGACCTACCAGTTGCGCTTGCTTTGTTTTCCAGCCTTACCGATAAAGTTGTGCCGCCAAATGTTATATCTTTTGGTGAAATAGGTCTTGCAGGCGAGCTAAGAGGAGTTTCACGCACAGCTCAGCGTCTTAGAGAAGCCGAGCGACTTGGCTTTGAAAGGTGTATTCTGCCGCATTCATCGTTAAAAGGTGAGGACACAACAGGGATAAATCTTGAAATTATTTCTGCCAACACAATTAAAGAAGCTTTTAACGCTACGATGAGGTAAAAAATTAGAAAGAGCTATTGACAAATGAAAAAGTTTTGTGTAATTAAGTTATAAAAAATAGACGGTTAGCATTAACTTTAAAAGTTGATTTTTATGTTAAAAAATGATTAGATATATTTTTAAAGATATTTTACATTTTGCAAAAACAGAACGGGTATTTTCATTTTCTTTGAGATTTATCTGATTTTACAAGTATAGTTACCATGTACACATATGCGCAGTATACTACGTCATCTATAGTTGATTGTGATTTTTCAAACCTTAAAGACTGTGCAGTTTTCATTTATCCTGATGATAATTTTGATTATTCCTCTTTTGAAAAAACATTAAGCGAAAATGACGATGAAGTTTTGATGGATAATTTTGCGTATCTCTATCAGGCTGATATCTCATCCGACGAAATGGCTCATGCGGATAATTATTCAAAATTTATGGCATAACCTCTCAACGAGCATGAAAATATTGAAAAAATCAATCAGCTTCTTTACAGTGGAACTTCAATTGATGAAGCAATGCTCGAATCTGGAGAAAAGTCTGCATTGTCTGTGGTAATCCGCATGATTACGATATTTATATTGATGAGCAAGCTTACACTGTGGTCGGCGAATATGATGTTTCTGATAATATCGCATATGGAGTTATACCTTATTCTAGTACCTTGAAAAACAACCTCAAGCCTTAAGCAGTTTTAGTAAGCTTAAGATAAACCGATGATATCAACTATTTAAGCGTTGCGTCAACTGCCGTTGAAAAATTCAGCGATATTTTTCCGAATTTCTCTGTTGAATCGGCAGCAATGGAGAACACCTATTCCTATGAAAAGGAGTTCACAGCAGAAAACAAATTGCTTGCTGTTATGATTTTCTTGGTATTTCTTATGCTCTGCTGCTTATATAGTTATATCTTTAAGCTAAGAGAAAGAAAATATGCTGTTTTTAAAATATGCGGTGCTTTAAGCGATGATATTGTTTCACTCTGTATTGGAGAAATGCTCATGCTTTTTGTTCCAGCTTTTTTATTTTCGGCGATAATTTTTTATGTGCTGAATAAGCTTGTCTTTTATAGGCTTATTCCTGCGTTTGCATTTATTGTAGATTTAAAGATTTACTTGTGTGGCTTTGTCTTTATGACTTTGCTTATTCTGATTATTTTTGGTTCTTACGCTTATTTCAAAAGTCGTTTAAGCCCCACGAAGCTTTTCGCTGAAAGCTTTGTTGAAAAGTAAAGGTTAGTGAAAAAAATGAATTATCTCTTTTTTTGCAAATACACAGATTCGCAGATACAGGCTTGTATTTTTTGGTGGAATTTCACAGCTCACAGCTGCTTTTCTTTTAATTTTGATTTTATCTTCACAGTTTAATTCTCTTTTTTTAGACACGAAAATGTTCAGAAATTTTAATTATGATAACTATTTATATGTAACGCTAACCAATGAAAGACTTAATGAAATAGATCAGCTGTCAGAGGAATATGATGAAAGATTTAACGAACTCAAAGAGCAATATTTTAATGATTATCCTGATTTGTCAGGCGTAAAAATTTCTCAGATGGTGACTAAAGCTCTTATAGCTGAGTTTGGAAGCGACCCTTATGATGAATGATTCGTTGACGAGGAGGAGCTTGCTCAAACGCCGTATTTTGATGAGATTGCAAAATTTATTCGACTGATGTTGATATGGATAGTCTTACTGTAAGGGCAATGAGCAGAGCTTTTGCCGATGATCTCAATATAAATATGCGCTATGGAAGCTGGTTTTCGCCAACTGATGACAACGATAACATAATAGATGTTGTAATATTAAAAAATACTGAATATTCTGTAGGCGACACTTTTTCACTTACGTTTTTTCAATATAATGAGGAGCTTGATTCTTTAGAAAATATAGATACAGGCTTTACGGCAAGGGTTATAGGCATTTGCGAATATAGCCAGTCCAGCCCGCTGTTTGGAGTAACTAGCAGCTCCTTTGATTCTCTTACCTTTCAGGATTTTACTTTAGATTATGGAGAGGTAAATATTTGCGTGGCAATAGACGAGGACATTGCCGCTCTTCTTAAAAAATATGACCTTAACCAAGGCATAAATGCCTCTTCTTCTGAAGCAATTATAAAGCTTGATTCAGATGCAGATGTAGAGCAGGCAAAAAGCTATCTTTCTAAACTGCGTTATTCATCCGAAAGTATGACTCGTTTTTATAGCAACACTCTTGATAAAGGGCTTGAAAATTTAAGCTCTGCCTTAGTTCCGACAGTCGTCGCAGTATGCTTTTGTATCTTAGCGATAACTGCAATTTCTGTTTTTCAGCTTCAGACAAGTGCAAATAAATTCAGGATATACTTTTACTGCGGAATGGAGCGAGGCAAGAATAAGTATATACATTTTATCTATCTGTCAATAATGACTGTTTGCGCTGTTTTGCTTGCTCTTGCGGCATATTTTGCAATATGCTTTTACGAGTGTGTTCAGCGAATTTACAGTCTTTGCGAAGCAGGCTACAGCTATGAACAGGTGCAGAGCTGGACCTCCATTAACGATTATATTCAGCTTCCTGTTTTAAGTATTGTTATTCTTGTTGTCTTAAGTGCTTTGATATTTTTAGCGTCAACAGTAGCTTGCATCTTCGTAAAAAGTAAGGATTAAAAGTTTTTTTACAAAGATTAGGTTAGAGTTCTTAGTTTATGGTAATATTCAACAAAATTGTCCGCTAATTTTTGTTAAAATATACTAAAAATAAAAAAATTAAAAAAAGCTATTGACAAATGTGAATGTATGTTGTACAATTGATTATAGGAATAATGTACATAGGGTACAAAAAAATAATTTATAATCTATATGGAGGTATTAATAATGAAAAAGTTAAAAAAGAGAATCTTAGCCATGTCGGCGGCTTTAGTTATGAGCATGAGTATGTTTAGCATAGGCGCAAACGCTGATACTCAAACTTACACAAAATCCGATAGCTATAATAAGCTTTATTGTTCTGGTGGTGAAACAACAACAAATTATTATGTTACTTATAGTAAAGGCACGAATAAAACGTCATCTAGCAGATATTTGGTAGTAAACGCTATTTTATATAATGGCACTTCTTCTTCGTTATCGATTTTATCTACAAACACTTCATCTGCTAATACTTCGTCTGGAAGTAGCAGGAGTTGTTATGCAAATGGAGGAGCTTCAAATGTATATATGTCGTATCATCGTTCTTTACTTTTTAAATCTACCACTGGAGATTCAGGAACAAAGAGCGTAATTACAAAATATTTTTATTATTAAGATAGATGATTTAAGGTAAAATGTAATGAACGTATTTAAAATAATGTTTCATAATTTTAAAACAAATAAGTTTTTTTCGCTTCTGATTCTTGTGAATATTATTGTTTCTGCGTTCGTAATCTCCTTTTCTTATGGAATTTATCAAAATTATAATATAATACTTGACGAGGGCGAAAGCGCACTGCGAGAAATTTACATTTACCCGACCTCTTCAAATGACGAATTAGAATCCTCTGTCACTACAAAAATGCTGCTTGATACTGTAATGGATCTTTCAGAGGATACTCTTGAAAATATTGAAAGCATAAACTGCGATGCTGTTGTTCCTACCTCAGCAATTGAAAAGAATTTGTTTGAGTTTGGTTTTTCATATGACGGCGATAAATTTTATGATACAACGAATTTTAATTGTTTTTCAGAAGAAGAGTATAATTCATTTGAAAAAATAATAGCGATAAATCCGATTTTGCGAACAGAAAACGCAAGTAACACTGGCATAGGAGTTGCTGGTATCGGAGATTGGAACTGTGTGAATATAGGAGATGCCGAAACTGTTGAGGTCAACGGCGAAAGCTACAAAATTGTCAGCGAATCTATTGGTGGCAGAGGAATTTTGTATGCTTCTATTACTTCCTTTTATAATGATACGCCGCTAAGGTATCGACAGGCTGGCTGGGCTGTGAGTATATACTTTAAAACAAATATTTCAAGAACACAATTCGATGATTTATTAGCATCGGTTGAAGCGAATATTGGAGATAACGGAGAGCTTCCTGAACTCGATATTACGCCGACAACTGAGCTTTTTTATTATAAAACTATAATGATAGTGTCCGCATTTATTTCGATTCTTGCCGCACTTAATTTTGCTATACTTTATAGATTTATTTTGCAAAAAAGAATCAGAGCCTTGACAATTTTCCGAATTAGCGGCTGCTCAAAGGGCAGAATAATTCGCCTCTATCTCAGCGAGTGTATGATAGTAGATTTGCCCGTATTCGCCCTAACGGAATTGCTGTTCAGCAAGATTGCTCTCCCGCTGCTTTCCAACGTCTTTGAATATATCGAATCTGGATACAGCCCCATAATATACCTCGCAATTTTCGGGATCTACGCCGTTTCAAGCGCAGTCGTCCTCCTCATAATGATTTCATCATACATAGGCAGACACACAATCAAAGATTTGCTTGGAGGTGGGACAAAATGATAATTTCTGTTAGGCTTTTCATTTTGTTTATTTTGTCCTCGCATTTGCTATGCAAATGCCCCTGTAAATGCTAGGAGGTGAATGTAATGCTATTTTTCAAATCAGCTCTTAAACAGCTTAAAATGAATCCCTTTATGAACATTTTAATCGTAATTCAGCTTGCGGCAGTAATTGCCATCCTCTCCGCCCTAGTCAGCCTGATTGAATCTCGATTGGAATTTTATATTCCGTTTAAGGATGAGTTTTCCTCACAGGGCTACCTATGCAATTTTGATCTTATGGTTTATAGCGATACAGAGGTCAAAGAGCAGATAGGAGAAGCAACTCTTGAATGTTCCTACTGGGATAATTTAGCGGTTAATGAGCAGGATTTAGAGAATGATCCGATTGCGACTACATATATTTATTCCGATAGATATATTGAAGCATATACCCCGTCAATGGAAAGCGGAGAATGGTTAAATAAACAAACTGAATACAGCGGTCTGCTTCATGCGGTAGTCACTCCAAACAATCCGATGAACCTTAAAACAGGCGATGAATTTACCTTAACAGACTCACTCGGCACAAGCCAACAGGCGGTTGTTATCGGAGTAGTTGAGGATAATCAGTACACAGTAGGCGCATCCTTTTACAATCAAACAGATCTCTGGAATCGCAATAATTTTTATGATATGTACTACACCTACAATTCAGAGGTTGAACTCCCATACGGTTCATGGGGCATTTACTTAACCGAAGAGGAATATAGAAACAGCAATTTTTACAACGGAAGTCTACAGATTTACGGCATGGCGTTTGTATTGACAGACGGCATGAGCCAAGCCGAATCAGAGCAGATAGGCTCGATTCTGATGGCAAATTATTCGACTCTCTACACCAAGGATCTCAGCGAAATAAATTCCAACAGCTTTGATTTTGTAAAGGAGCAGCTTTATATTCTCCTGCCGATTGCGCTGTGCATATTCTTTCTGACCATGATAACGTCAATTTCGGTTGTGAGTATTTCTGTGAGCAGTCAGCTTAAAACCTATGCTGTCTACTACATATGTGGAGCAAAATGGAGCAGCTGCTCGGTAATTTCATTTATATATTCGCTGATAATCTGCGTAGCCTCTGGCATAATCAGTATAGCTGCGCTCCTTTTGCTAAAAAATAAAACAGAAACAGTTATCAGCCTTGGACTCTGGGAATGGGCAGTAATGTCTGCGGCAGCTTTGCTCTATCTTGTTTTCTCCGCTGTAATCCCACTTTTAATCACCCACGCCAGTCAGCCTAAAGAAATTCTAAAAAAGGAATAGCTTTAGATGCAGAAAAAAGTGTATTTTGCACACAAAATCGAAAAAAGTTAATCAATCCTCTGCTTTTTTTCATATAGTTGCGGCATTTTCCTGTTTCGCCTGCGAAAAATTTTCGGTTTCCGCAAGCTTTTTCGGTTATTTCTGTATTTGCGTTTGCATAATTAGACTTTAGGCGGGAAATAATAAGAATTAAAGCTCACCATATGTTTTTAAATTCAAAAAAAAATTTCGTGACCTGATAAATTCACTGCGTAATTAAATAAATATTTTTGCATTGTTTTAAAAAAATTCATAGTTAGCTATTGACAACTGCTTTATTGTGTGGTAAGATATATATAGTTAGCTAAGACTAACTCACAAAGCTTCGGAGGTGATAAGGTGAGTGTAGTAATAGTAGGCGGAAACGACAGAATGACATCTCGGTATAAGGACATTTGCAAGTCGTATAACTGCAAGGCAAAGGTGTTTATAAAGCTGCCAGCTGAATTTGATAAGCAGATTGGTTCGCCCGACTTGGCAGTGGTTTTTACAGATACTGTATCACACAAAATGCTTAACGGAGTGAGAAAGGGTGCTTGTAAAATGAATTTTCCCGTGGAAATTTGCCACTCTTCAAGCTGCTCGGCGCTAAAAAATACTCTTGAAAAATACTGCGAAAAGCAATGTTAATTTTTGACATAAGGTTAGCTTATTCTAACTATGGAGGTGAGAGAAATGTCTGAAACTGAGCATATAAATTTCAGCAGGATTCTGGCATATCAGACTGCGCCGTCGATGCTTGGTATTAAGCCTGCAAGTCTGATAAATGTTGACGAAAATAAATTTTCTGTTGATGAAAACGTATCATATTTTAACAGCCGTGCGTCTGTTAAGCGGCTTAAAATCAGAGAGCTGCGAGAGCTTGGCGGCAGAAAGCTGCTGCTTTTGTACAATGAAAGGCTTCTTGAGGAGCATTTAAAAAATCCGCAGATTCGCAGCTTTTTGTACAGCTATGACTATGCGTTTACTCTTTCGCTTGACGAGTGTTTAGATAAGCTTTCGCAAAGACTTAATTACAGTGAGGGATTTCCTCACGAGATCGGAATTTTTCTAGGCTATCCGATTGAGGACGTTGAGGGCTTTATCAATAACAAGGGCGAAAATTATCTGATGTGCGGCTGCTGGAAGGTTTATCATGATGAAAGCAGGGCAAAAAAGCAGTTTACAAATTATGATAAGTGCAGAAGCTTTCTTTGCAAAAAGCTTGATGCAGGCGTTGATATTTACAAGGCTCTGAAAATATCTTAACTTAGACGGAAATTTTCCGAAAGGAAATTTTCAAAATATATATGGTTTATTTTTTGGAGGTGATAAAATGAAAACAGCGGTAATTTATTGGAGTCAAACCGGTAATACCGAAGCTATGGCTAATGCGATTGCTGAGGGCGCAGGAGTTGAAGCGGTAAGCGTTTCTGAATTTTCAGGAGATGTTGCCGATTACGACAAAATTGCGTTCGGATGCCCTGCAATGGGCGCAGAGGAGCTTGAAGAAACTGAATTTGAGCCTTTCTTTGCAGAGAATGAAAGCAAGCTTGCAGGAAAGGTAGTTGGAATTTTCGGCTCTTACGGCTGGGGCGACGGCGAATGGATCAGACTATGGGCTGACAGAGTTACTGCGGCAGGAGCAACGCTTTTCAAAGGCGAGGGTCTTATGGTAAATGAAACTCCCGACGATGACGCTTTGGAAACCTGCAAGGCGTATGGCGCCGAGCTGGCAAAGTGACATAATCCCTTTGATTTTTTTGATACAAGCAGTGCATAACGAAGCGTTAAAGCTTTTTTGCACTGCTTAATCTTTTATTATTGTATTTTTTACAAATGATTGTTGCAAAATATATACCAAAGAGGTAAAATGAAAATAGAATTTTTTGGAGGTGTGTAAAATGAAAATAACGGACAGCGTAGCTTATATAGGAGTAAATGACAGAGAGATAGACCTTTTTGAGGGGCAGTATCATGTTCCTGATGGGATTTCGTACAACTCTTATGTTGTTTTTGATGAAAAAATTGTAGTTATGGATACTGTGGATAAAGCCTTTTGCGATGAGTGGCTTGAAAAGCTTGAAAAGTCGCTTGACGGCAAAAAGCCTGATTATCTCGTGGTTTCGCATATGGAGCCTGACCATTCGGCTAATATAGTTGAATTTTGCAGAGCGTATCCTGACGCTGTAATTGTCGGAAATTCAAAGACTTTTATGATGGCTGAAAGGTTTTTCGGAAGCGGATTTTCTAAGAATCGTCTGGTTGTAAAGGACGGAGAAACGCTGAATTTAGGCTCAAGAACGCTAAAATTTGTTTTTGCGCCGATGGTTCACTGGCCGGAGGTTATGGTAACGTATGAAGACAAGGACAAGCTGCTGTTTTCGGCGGACGGCTTTGGAAAATTCGGAGCCTGTGAGGACATTAACAGTGCTGACGAAAGCGGCTGGGCTGACGAGGCAAGACGCTATTATATCGGAATTGTCGGAAAATACGGCGTGCAGGTTCAGGCTTTGCTTAAAAAGGCGGCGGCACTTGATATAGAGAAAATTTGTCCGCTTCACGGTCCTGTTTTAAGCGGGAATTTAGGATTTTACCTTGACCTTTACGACAAATGGTCGTCCTATACGCCTGAAACGGACGGCGTATTTATAGCCTACAGCTCGGTTTACGGAAACACAAAAGCGGCTGCGCTTGAGCTTAAGGAAAAGCTTGCGGCAAATGGAACAGAGGTTGAAGAGGCGGATCTTTCGAGAGATGATATGGCTCGTTCGATTGCCAATGCTTTTAAGTACAGCAGGCTTGTTATTGCAACGCCTACCTACAACGGCGATGTTTTCCCGTCGGCTCGCGAATTTATCAGCGGACTTAACGAGAGAAGCTTTAAAAAACGAACTGTGGGAATAATTGAAAATGGGGCATGGGCTCCGATGGCTTCAAGGGTGGTTAAGGCGATGCTTGAAAAGTGCAGGGATCTGACGTTTGCTGAGCCTGTGGTTACTGTTGCTGCCGCTCTTGACGAAAAAAGCCGTGAGCAGATTGAAACCTTGGCAGAGAGCTTGAGTTGAATTTAGAAAAATTTGCTAAAAAGGTGCGTTGACTGCACCTTTTTATTTTACAAAAAATTCACATTTTTTCGTGGCAATACTACTTGACAAATAATATTATAAGAATTATAATATTATACAACAAACAATATTATGAAAATCATAATATTATGAATTTCACAATATAAATTGTTGAAAGATGTTGTAGGTCGGACAATATTATAGAAATTTTTCAATCAGAAAGGAGCGTGCGGCAGATGGGGATTTTTCCGATTAGTGCGGTCATGCTTGATGCAATGGTACTTAGCGTAACCGAGCATGAGGACAGCTATGGATACAAGATAACGAAGGATATTCAGAAATATGTAAGCATAACTGAAACAGCACTTTATCCAGTTTTAAGGCGGCAGGAGAAAAACGGACAGCTTAAGGTTTACGAAAAGTCATACATGGGCAGGAACAGGCGATATTATCACCTTACAGCTTCCGGCAAAGAAATGCTTGAGATTTATAGGATGGAGTGGAAGAGCTTTTCAAAGCAGATTGACAGTCTGCTGATAAATGATAGTGAAGAAGGAGATGGTAGCAATGACAATTGAAGAATACATTAAAAAGCTCAGAAAAGAGCTTAAGGGCTTTGACAAGGACGAGGTTGAAAATGTTCTTGCGTATTATAGAGAGCTTTTAGAGGACACTGAAAATCCGAATGAGCAAATGGTATCGCTCGGAACACCTGTCGAGCTGGCTAGGAGGATAGTTGAGGAAAATGAGTGCTTTGATAAAAAGAACAAACCAAAATCAAGCTCATTAGTTGGGAGGATAATTGCGCTTGTCCTTACTTCGCCGTTCTGGATTACAGCTTATGCAATTATTTTAACTTTGTTTGTCTGCTTTTTTGGTGTTATCCTTTGCTTCCCACTCGCTACAGTATTTTGTCTTGTAGGCGCAGTATCGCTTTTGTTTGAATATATACCATTTGCAATCGCATTTTTTTCGTTGGGATTTTTGGCTTTGGGCGTGACTATTCTGCTGCCTATGTATGTAATGATGATAATTTCTCGACTAATTAAGCTTACTCTATGGCTCACAGAATTTTTATTTAAGAAGCCTGAAATTAAAGAAAAAGAGCGCAAACGTTTCAAGCTGCCGATAATGCTTATCATTACAGGATTTACGGCACTTGGGCTGGGTATAGTTTTTACAGTTATAACTTTTATAATAAAACCGAATAAGGATAACTACGCTCAAAAGCTGGGGCTTGAAAATATAACAGGGGAGTTTTCAAATGAAGTGGACAGCATTAGTATAGCTGCTGATTCTAATGCAGCTTTTAACATTGAAATGACAGACGACAGCTTTGCGTCAATTAGCGGAAAAAATGTAAATTCGGATTCTCTTTTGATTGAAAACAGTGATGAAATCTCTATTAAATACACGGATGACAGCGATGCTACAAATTGGTTTATAAAACATTTTAATTTAGGTTGCATTTCTTATCCTGAAGCGGAATTTACCCTTTATTTGCCGAAAAAGGAATATGAGAGCTTAAGCGTTACGTTTGTGAATGGGTGTCTTAATTTAGACGAGCTTGAAATTTTATCGCTTTATATAGATTGCAATGTAGCTGAGGTTGAGGTTAAAAACAGTGAAATTGATGCTTTTAATGCAAATATTGATCTTGGAAATTTGACGCTTGAAAACAGCTCTGTTCTTTCAGATTTTAACGTTGCAATTAAGTGCGGAGATGTTATGATGACAAATGTGTCAGCATATAAGCCAGAGCTTAATCTGACTTTGGGAGATACGATAATTAATGCTTCAAATTTTAATTGCCTTAATGTTTACAACGAGTGTGGAGATTTTGAAGCTGAAAATGTTGAAGTGGATGGAATTTTAACTGCACAGCTTGAGCTTGGAGATGCAATTTTGACGTTAATGACGACTAAGGCGCTTGAGCTTGAAATTGAATGTGGAGATATTTATTTTGAAGGGCTGCTTGACGGCAGTCAGGAATCGTTGATAACGAATCAGATGGGAGATATTCAGCTAAAGCTAAAGGGGAATAATTATACCTTGTATACAGATACAAAGCTAGGTGAGGTTAGCGTTAATGGCGGCTCTATGGCAGAGTTGAATTTAAGCGGAGATGTTATTGTCAGAGCTTACAATTCCTGCGGAAATATTCAGATACAGACGGATTGATAAAAAAGACCTCGGTTGAGTGACCGAGGTCTTTTTGCTTACTGCCTGCTAAGATCAAGGCTTCGTACCTTATCTCTCAATGGCAGAACGTATGCGGGAGAAACTGAAAGCTCATCTATCCCTATTTTTATGAACCATTCTGTAAGCGAGGTATCGGCGGCAAGCTCGCCACAAATTCCCACCAAAATTGAATTTTCGTGTGCGTTTTTGGCGGTAAGCTCAATTAAGCGCAGTACGGCTTCGTGGTCGGGAGCGCAAAAGCGTTCGAGCTTAGCGTTTTGTCTGTCGCACGCCAAGGTGTATTGAATGAGGTCGTTTGTGCCTATGCTGAAAAAGTCAACAAGCTTTGCTAGCTTATCGCTGATAATCGCAGCCGCTGGAGTTTCAATCATGATTCCTTTCATGATGCTTTTGCCGTAGGGTATACCTTCGGCTTCGAGCTCGTTTGCTACCTCATCGCAGATTTTTAGTATATTTTCAAGCTCCCATACGCTTGCAATCATTGGAAACATAATACCTAATTTGCCGTAAACTGCGGCTCGGTAGAGCGCTCTTAGCTGGGTTTTGAAAACGTCCTCTTTTTCAAGGCAAAGTCTTATTGCTCTAAGTCCAAGAGCAGGATTTTCCTCCTTATCAAGTGCGAAATAATCAGCCTGCTTATCTGCGCCTATATCAAGCGTTCTGATGATAACGGTTTTGCCGCCCATACATTCGAGAACCTTTTTATAAGCGTTAAACTGCTTATCCTCGGTAGGGTAATCGCTGCTTTCAAGGTATAAAAATTCACTTCTGAAAAGTCCTATTCCGCCTGCGTCGCAAGCTAAAGCCGCACCTGCTTCGTTTGAGCTTCCGATATTTGCGAATATATCTATTTTTCTACCGTCCTTTGTGATATTTTCCTTGCCCTTAAGCTTTAAAAGCAGAGCTTTTTTTTCTGAATCCTCTTTTTTCTTTTTCTCAAAATGTTCTTTTGTTTGAGGGTCAGGCTTAAGATATACCTCGCCTGAATGACCGTCAACTATAATTTTATTTCCGTCCTTTGCGGCGTCAAGAAGCTCATCGCCTACTCCGATGACGGCAGGAATATTCATGCTTCGGGCTAAAATTGCGGTGTGTGAATTTGCAGAGCCTTTTGACGTTACAAACGCCGCTAAATTGTCCTTTGGCAATGAAACAGTTTCGCTTGGGGCTAAATCATCGGCTAGGAGAATATATTCCTCCGTTTCGCTTTCAGGCTTTGCTTTTGTTTCGGTAAGAGCGCTTATAAGTCTGTTGGAAATATCCTTTACATCAGCCGCTCTTGCCTGCATATAGCTGTTATCCATTGCCGAAAACATTTCAGAAAAATTGTCGGAGGTGATGGCGATTGCATATTCCGCATTGACCGACTGGGCTTTTATAATATTTTCAATTGATTCATTGAAATCCTCATCGTCAAGCATCATTTTGTGAATTTCAAAAATCTGCGCATTTGCCTGTCCTACCTCTTTAACCGCTTTTTCGTAAATTTCGTCAAGCTGTGAAAGAGCAAGCTTTTTTGCCTGTTCAAACCTTTTTATTTCTTCCACCGTGTCTGAAACGTGCGTGCGGTGGACGATTATGTCCTTGCGGCTAAAAATCTTAACCTTTCCAATTGCAATTGCGCCGTAAACGCCTTTTCCTTTGAATATTCTCAAAAAAAATCAATCCTTTCCATTTCAGCAGCCCATAAAAAGGTCGCATCATATATTCTTATTTTGCGAGGATTTATTCTTGTTTATACTCTTTTTTCTTTTCAGATACACTTTCTCATTTTATTATATCATATTTTCTTTAAAAATGCAAATGTGAGTTATATTTTTTTTACTATGTATGAAGAAAATCGAACAGGCTTACATAATAAGTGCTTGATGGAAGAATAAACTCTATACTTTTGTCTAGTTGACATTTTATCTTTGCGTATTTTATAATTAAAATATAGAATTTTAAAATGTTTATTGCTTCTCTAACTATGGAAATATGTGATGTGGGTTGTATTTTGGTATGAAGATAAAGTGTCTGTAAAATATTTTTAATTATTTTTACAACATGGTACTTACGTTTTATATATTATGAAATCTTACGTTTAATCCAACTTACTGTCGGCTTATAAAACAGTAGCAAAAATCAAATTCCATGCTTTAACAGAATAAAAAAATCAACTCTAAATAAATTTTTTTAAAAAGCAGTTGACAAGAAAAGAAAAAAGCAGTATAATATAGAAAAGAAAAAGTTGGTGTATACTAAAAAATCATACGAAAAGAGGAAAAGAACATGGATAAACAGCTTCACAAAGGACATAGGCAAAGAATGAGAGAAAGATTTGTTTTGAGTAAGCGGGATTTTTATAGCTTTCATGAACATGAGGTGTTGGAAATGCTGCTGTTTTTTTGTTTTCCACAGAAAAATTCAAACGAGATTGCACATAAATTAGTTAATAAATTTGGAAGTATAGAAAATGTGCTGAATGCAAGCTCGGATGAGCTTTGTGAAGTTGAAAATATCAGCAAAACTACAGCGGCACACCTGAAATATTTTGGTGCGCTTTTTAGATATGTTGAGGAGGGGTAAAATGGCAAAAAAATCTGCTATGGCTGAAGCTTTGGAAGAGTTTGAGAAAAATAATTTTACATTTGAAAACATGAGTGAAGAAGAGATTGCAAAAGCATTGTTTTTAGACTGCCTTAAGGATAAAAGCAATGCAGATTTTATTATAAAATCACTTTTGGCAAAATACAAAAGCTTGAAAAATCTTATTTTTTCAGAGATTGGCGAGCTTAGTGATAACATCGAGCTAGATAGCAGTGAAGCTGAAAAAATAAAGCTAATAAGCGCAGCTTTTAAGAGGATAATAATTAACAGAACACCGTTTCCGATAAATTCAAACGATAAAGCTTGTACTAAAAGCTTTGTTGAAAACCTTGTATACGGTGACAAGAGAGAAAAGATTTTTATACTTTTATTAGAAAAAGATAAAATAATAA
>X368_European_Ground_Squirrel__coassemble_44_pt1 | contig 16142 bp, 18 predicted proteins | sample X368_European_Ground_Squirrel__metabat2_low_PE_002 | metagenome-assembled genome bin X368_European_Ground_Squirrel
CACTCAACCTATTGACAAGTACAACATCTAGGGGTATAATATAATTAGAACCACAAGAGGTTGAAAATTTAATATAGGAGGACGAAAAAATGGTAAATGTAACTGTTACAGGAGGAAATCTTTCTCAGGAAGAAATCAATGCTTATATTGCTCACGGCAAGGAGCTTTATCCTGAAAAGACAATTGATTCAATGAGTATAGCCGTTGACGGAGATTATGTAGATGTAGACTATCATTTTAAAGATATTGAATTTCAAAGAATTAGACGTATAACTGGCTATTTGGTAGGAACGCTTGACCGCTTCAACAATGCAAAGCGTTGCGAGGTTGAGGACAGAGTTAAGCACAGTCTTTCATGAAATTTGCTAAAAAATTACAGTTTCTCTGACTATGAGGGACTGTTTTTTTGTATATGAAAGAATTTTGAGAGATTCATTTCAAAGCACATTTTTGAAATTCGATTTATATTTTTTTTTGGACACTTGCTTTTTTATTACTTGTGTGGTATACTATTAGAAGCAGGGTAAGCTTACAGTGCTCTTATTTGCCTTAAATAAGAGTGATATTAAAAATATGGCATTAAAACATTTATTCTTTTTTCTTAAAAATCCCTTGATTTTTGGATATGAGTATGATATAATAAATGTACGATGTCCCCCGCCTCTTAGGCTGGCGGAGCTGACGCTCCTTGCATTTATTGCTTGCCGTGCGTTAGCTAAGGCGGCAGTCAGCTCACCGAGATTGGTACGAGCAAGCTCGTACAACAAGCATATCTCGCTCCGCTTTAAATATTTGTACTGCCGAATTTTTTCAAAGCTTAACGGCAAATATTTAGTCTGCGAGGGAAAAATAATGAATGATGCAGATTCTTTAAGAAACAGAAAATTATCAGAAAAGATTGTTAATATGGACGGCTCGCCAAAATTCAACAAGCATAATGTTATACTGCTTGAGCCTGAAAAGACCTGCTGCTTTACAGGACACAGACCTGAGAAGCTGCCAAAGGACGAGGATGAATTTACAGGCTTGCGGGAAATAACAAAGGACAAAATAACAGAGCTTATCGGCAAGAATGTTGATACTTTTATAACGGGTATGTCAAGAGGCTTTGATTTGCTTGCCGCAGAGATACTTGTGCGGGATTTTGCTCTCAAGAGTCCGTTTGATCATAAGGAGTTGCGGCTTTTCTGCTCAATTCCTTATATGTATCAGTTTGACGAAATGAAAACACAAGAGGAGCGGCTCATATATACTGAGGCTATGGTTTGCTCTGAAAATATATTTTGCTTTTATTTAGAAAAAAATGATGAATGCTACAAGGTTAGAAATCAGTTTATGGTGAATTATTCAGATTTCCTGATTGGGTATTTGAGAAATGAAAAGGCAAAGCGCACAGGCTCGGCTATGACATATAATATGGCTAAAAAGGCGGGAAAAAACGTTTATATTACATACGAAAATGATTTGAAACAGAAAGGCTAGGTAAACAAATATGGCAAGCTCAACAGAAAAAAAGAAGAAGAAAAAAAAGCGTCGTTCGCAGGCTCCTGTAGCATTGGTTTATTTTATAACGCTGCTGGTGTTTTTAGGCGTGTTCGGATTCGTTGCAAGCCTTATTGTTGATAGACTTACTGATGAAGAGGAAGAGATTGTAGACTATTCAGATACGTATATGGATTCGTATAATACTGTTTATGCAAGAGTAAACGATTCAGGAGTGCTAAGCGACCTTAGTCTTGTCAGAATATGCCCTGAGCAGGAGCGGATAATTATCGTTCCGCTGTCGGCGTTCATGATTGACAGCAGCGGAACTACGCTGAGAGAAATTTATGACGAGGGCGGAATTATAGAGCTTACCGAGGCGGTGGACGGCATTTTTTCAATTTCTACAGACTACTATGTCACCGTATCAAACAGTGCTTTTGAGGAAATAGCGGATATAATCGGCGGCTTTGTTTACACTCCGAATGAGGAGCTTTACAAGCTTTCGGACAACGATGAAAACGACATAGCTCTTCAGGAGGACGTCACTGTTTCGCTAACAGGCAGGCAGATAAGACTGCTTTGCCAGCTGGATATTTTTTCAAACGGACATCAGGGAAATTTGGAATTTTTAGGGCTTGCGCTTACAAACCTTGTCAACAACGCCTTTGACCAGTCTGAACTTACGACAAGTGCTATTGATATATTCTACTCAAAGCTTACCGCAAATACCTCGACTAATCTTACGGAGGCGGATTTCAAGGAGCAGAAGGTTTATCTCAAGGATATGCTTGGAAATGTGGAAAATCCTGCGGAAACGCTTTTGCCTGAGGGCGAGTGGATTGACAGCACGCACCTTGAGGTTTCAAACGAGTTTAAGCAGACGCTTTACGATTTGATGGAGGAAACGAAGGCTTCGGAAAACAGTGAATCGGATTCGGCTGAATAAGCTGTGCAGATAAAAATTTTCATCAGATTCATAAAATGTTAATTTTTGACGAAAAAAAGTTGCGAAAGGGTCTTGAAAAACGCTGAAAAAAGTGGTATAATACTAGTATACTTAAGAAAGGACCGATTGCGAATCGGTCCTTTGATTTTGTGAGCTGCGCACATACAGAGCAAAAGGGGGTTTTTATGAACACAGTTGAAAGGGCAAGAGCGCTTGCAGAGCCGCTGTGCGACGAGATGGGCTTGTACCTGTGGGACGTGCGGTTTGAAAAGGAGGGCGCGCTATGGTATCTGAGGATTTTTATAGACCGTGACGAGGGTATAGATATGAACACCTGTGAAAGCTTTTCACAGCGTTACAACGAGCTTTTGGACAGAGAGGATTTTATCTCACAGCAGTACATTTTTGAGGCGGGCAGTCCAGGACTTGGGCGCAAGCTTACAAGGCGCGAGCATTTTGATGCTTGCAGCGGAGATGAGGTAAGAGTCAAGCTTTACAAAGCGAAAGACGGAGTTAAGAGCTTTGTGGGGCTGCTTAAAAATCCTGACGATGAGGGCTTTGAGTTAATAACGAAAACCGATGATGAGGGTAATCCGACTGAGCGTTTCAGATTTTTGTACAAGGAATGTTCAGCGGTTAATTTGAATGACGATACAGATTTATTTTAAAGGAAAGGGTTTGATTATAAAAAATGAACAACAATTTTTTTAAGGAGCTTAGAGCGGCTGTCAAGAGTATGGCTGAGGAAAATTCAATGACAAACGAAGAGGCGCTGGATATTATTCAAAAGGGTTTTACGGCGGCTCTCAGAAAGGAAAATCCACGCTGTGAAAATTTTAGGGTTGAAATTGATCTTGACAAGAAGATATTTGAAGCGGGAGTTCTCAAGTTTGTGGTTGACGGTGAGGCAGGCAACAGCTTTAACGAGATAAGCATAGACGATGCCAAAGCGATTGACAAAAAATGCTCTGTCGGAGAAATGTGCTTTATACCCACACCGCCTGAGGGACTTTACAAGGCTGCGATGTCAAATGTGAATATGCAGTTGTTTTTCAAGGCTCTTGAGCTGATGGCGGAGGAAAATTCAATCTCAAAGGAGGATATTTCGCTTATAATTCAGCAGGGCTTTTCCAAAGCGATTAAAAGAGAATATCCCAGCTGTGACAACATACTTGTAACGATTGATACGGAAAACTGCATTTTTGAGATGGGACTTTTGAAGCTGGTTGTTGACGATGAGCCGCTTGATTTGAACAATGAAATAAACATAAGTGAGGCTAAGGCGATTGATTCTGACTGCGCTGTCGGTGAAATGTGCTTTATACCTGTACCTCCCGAAAGAATAGGCAGAGTTGCGGTGCAGAATGCCAAGCAGCAGATAAGGCACGAGCTTAAGAACCATGAAAGAGAGCACATTATCGCACAGTTTAAGGATAAGCTTTACGAGTGTCTTTCGGCAAAGGTAGATCACATTGAGGGCAGAACGGGTAACGCTGTGCTTACGCTTGACAAGAGCGAGGTTTATCTTATCCGTCAGGAGCAGATTCCAGGAGAGGTTTTAAATCCAGGCGATACGATAAAGATTTATGTTGTGGGAATTGTAAATCCTGAGAAGAAGCCGTCGCTTAAAATTTCAAGGACGCATAAGGACATGGTGAAGCGTCTGTTTGAAAACGAGGTTCCGGAAATTGCGGACGGAACAGTGGAAATCAAGGCTATTTCAAGGGTTGCAGGCTCGCGCACAAAGATGGCGGTCAAGAGCAACGACAAGAACGTAGACGCAATAGGCGCCTGCATAGGACCCAGAATGTCAAGAATTTCAGCGGTTATGAAAGAAATTAATGGGGAAAAGATAGACCTTATTCCCTACAGTGAAGATCCTGAGAAATTCATAGCAAGTGCAATTTCTCCTGCTCAGGTTAAAAAGGTTATAGTTGACGGCACAGAGGGAGTGAGAGCCTGCAAGGTAGTAGTTCCTGCAAATCAGCTTTCGCTTGCTATAGGAAACAAGGGACAGAATGCACGGCTTGCAGCAGGGCTTACGGGATATAGGATTGATATTATATCGGACGTTGAATATAAGGAGATGAAAGAAAGCCTTGAGAACAGTCTTGTTGAAAGCGAGGACGATATGCTTGCGGACGAGCAGCCGAGCGAGGAACAGACACTTGATATAGACGATGAAGCCGAGGCTTTTGACTCAGCAGAGGATGAGGCATGATGAGCGGTTCCAAACAAAAAAAGATTCCGCTGAGAACCTGCGTTGGCTGCGGCGAGGTAAAGCCGAAGCGTGAAATGACGAGGATTGTCAAGCCGAAGGACGGCGAAGCTTCAATAGACCCGACTGGAAAAAGGTCAGGCAGAGGCGCATATATATGCAAAAGCGCCGAATGTTTAAGGCTTGCGAAAAAAAGCAGACGGCTTGAAAGAAGCTTTAGCTGTGCGATAAGCGATGAGGTTTACTCACAGATGGAAAGGGAGCTTGAGAATGAGCGTAAATAAAAGCGAAACAGGACTTATCCGCATTTGTCGAAAGGCAGGAAAGCTCAAATGCGGCATGAACGAGGTAAAGCGGTGCTGCGAATCGAAAGAAGCCAGGATGGTTTTCACAGCAAGAGGCTTGTCGGAAAAGAGCGTTAAGGAAATTAAGTTCTGCTGCGAAAAAAACGGCATAGAATGTGTTGAGCTGAGCGTGGATATGGAACAGCTTGCTGAAACACTGGGGAAAAGAACAGGGATTTTAGCGGTGACTGACACTGAATTTGCAAAAGCCATAAAGGAGCGTGCGCAGACAAATGCCGCAAGGCTTTGATGAGAAATTTAAAAGAGAATGTACAGTAATATATAAGGAGGCTGCCTATGAAGACGGTTAAGACGAACAAAATAAAGCTTTCTGAGCTTGCTAAGGATATTGGCGTATCCTCTAATGAATTGACGGAGCTTTTTTCGTCCATGTTTAAGGACGAGGATAAAAAGAGCAGCAGTATGCTTTTGCCTGAGGAGGCAAATCTGGTGCTGGAATACTATGTTCAAAAAAATAAAGCTGAGAATTTTAATGAATATTTTGCGAATAATGCAAAGCCGCAGACGGACGCTGAAAATGAAAAGCCTAAGAGCGCTGAAAAGGAAAAGGCTAAGCCAAAGTCTGAAAAAGCGGCAGAGGCTGAGAAAAAAGCACAGAAAACTGGAAAAAAGGAAGCTGCTGCAAAGAAAAGCACAGAAAAGAAGGCTGAAGCCAGCAAGGAAACAGACGACAGCAAAAATAACGGCAATGCAAAGCCTGCTGCTGAAAAGAAAGCAGATGTCAAGGCTCAGACGTCTAAGCAGAAAAAGCAGAAGCAAAGGAACAGAAAAACTGAACACGGTGAAAAGAAAACTCTTGTTGGAAAGCAGAGCTCATCGTCAGGCTATACCGTTACAAATGACAGCGAAAACCGTTCGTCCTACAGAACTATTGATACAAGAGGAAGCTATATTGAGCTTGACAAGTACAATGAGAAGTACGACAACATGGCTATTTCCAAGCAGGGCGGCGGAAAGAAGCGCGACAACTACACCAAGAAGCAAAAAATCACGCAGAAGTCGCAGCAGCACAAGCGTCAGAAGTTTTCAAACAAGCGTGAAACGGAAGCGGAGAAGCTTCGCCGCTTAGAGCTTGAAAGAGCCAGAAAGCAGCAGCTTAAGGTCAAGATTTCTGATGAAATTGTAGTTTCAGAGCTTGCGTCGCGCTTAAAGGTTACAGCTACCGAGGTTATTAAGCAGCTGATGAAGCTGGGAGTTATGGCATCAATTAACGAAACAATTGACTTTGACACTGCCTCAATTGTTGCAGAAGAGCTGGGAGCTAAGGTTGAAAAAGAGGTTCATGTGACGATCGAGGAGCGGCTTATCACAGATGAGGCGGATGCGCCAGAAAGCCTCAAGGAACGCTGCCCTGTTGTCGTTGTAATGGGACACGTTGACCACGGCAAGACTTCAATTCTTGACAGAATTAGAAATGCTCACATCGCTCAGGGCGAAGCAGGCGGAATCACACAGCACATAGGCGCTTATCAGGTTTACTGTGACGACAAGAAGATAACCTTCCTTGACACGCCAGGACACGAGGCGTTTACCTCAATGAGAGCAAGGGGTGCGGACATCACCGACATAGCGGTACTTGTAGTTGCCGCTGACGATGGAATAATGCCGCAGACGATTGAATCTATAAACCATGCCAAAGCGGCGGGAGTGCAGATTATCGTTGCAATAAACAAGATGGATAAAGAGGGAGCGAATCCTGACAGAATAAAGCAGCAGCTGACCGAGCACGACCTTGTAGTCGAGGAATGGGGCGGAGATGTAATTTGCGTACCTGTATCGGCTAAAACTGGAATGGGAATTGACGAGCTGCTTGAAAGCATTCTGCTTGCGGCGGAGGTTATGGAGCTTAAAGCCAACCCTGACAAGCTGGCAAAGGGTGCGGTAATAGAAGCAAGGCTTGACAAGGGCAGAGGTCCTGTGGCAACGCTTCTGGTTCAGGAGGGCACGCTCAAAAAGGGCGATGTTATAATCGCAGGAGAAAGCGTCGGCAGAGTAAGAACGATGACTAACGACAAGGGCAGGCAGATTGAAAAGGCAGGTCCGTCAACGCCTGTGGAGATTACAGGACTTTCCGAAGCTCCGGGAGCGGGAGATCAGTTTAATGCCGTTGAGGACGAAAAGCTTGCGAGAGAGCTTGTAGAGCAGAGGAAGCAGCAGGCTAAGGAAGAGATTTTCAGTCACTACACCAAGGTTACTCTTGACAATCTGTTCAGTCAGATTTCAGAGGGAGAGATGAAAGAGCTTCCGCTTATAGTAAAGGCGGACGTTCAGGGCTCTGTCGAAGCGGTAAGTCAGTCGCTTGAAAAGTTGACGAACGATGAAGTCAGAGTAAAGGTTATTCACGGTGCGGTAGGAGCTATAAGCGAATCGGACGTAATGCTCGCAAACGCTTCAAACGCAATAATTGTAGGCTTTAACGTGCGTCCAGACCCTGTAGCAAAGGAATCGGCGCAGCGTGACGGAGTTGACATACGTCTTTACAGAATAATCTATGACGCAATAGAAGAAATTGAAACGGCGATGAAGGGTATGCTTGCGCCTAAGTATCGTGAGGCAGACACTGCAAGAGTAGAGGTAAGGCAGGTGTACAAGATTTCAAGCGTGGGAACTGTCGCAGGCGCGTATATACAAAGCGGCAAGCTGGGCAGAAACGACCTTATAAGAGTTGTGCGCGACGGAATAATAATCGCAGACGATAAGATGAGCAGTCTGAAGAGATTTAAGGACGATGTAAAAGAGGTTTCCGAAGGCTTTGAGTGCGGAATCACACTCGAAAAATTCGCCGATTTCAAAGAGGGCGACGTATTTGAAGCGTATGTGATGGAAGAATACAGGGAGTGAGCTAGGAGCTTGGAGTTATGGTTTTGCATGGCTGTAAGAGCTTCTGCTCCAAAATGAACAACAGTAAAAGCTGCCGTCACGACAAAATCGTTCGGCGCAAGCCGAACCACCTTAACTATTAACTGTAAAAATGGGGGTAGATAAAATGCCTAGCTACAGATCTCAGCGGATGGCTGAGGATATACGCAGGATTGTTTTTGCGAAAATGCGTGAGCTTAAAGACCCGAGAATTGGCGATTCACAGGGGCTTACAGTGACAAGATGCGAGGTTTCGCACGATGGGTCTTTCTGCAAGGTTTATATTTCCGCAATTGACGGAGCTGACAGAGCAAAACAAGCAGTCAAGGGACTTACGAGCGCAACGGGGATTATCAAGCGTGAAATATCCAACGTGCTTAAGCTGAAAAAATGCCCAGATATAAAATTTATAGCGGACGATTCAAGCGAAAGCTCAGTGCGTATTTTTGAGAAGCTAAAAACAATCGAGAAGCAGCTTGACCAAACAGATAAAGAGGACGGTTGAACAGGATGGATTTTGACAGACTTCATCAATTTTTTAAAGACCACGACAATTACATTTTGCTGACGCACAAAGCGCCTGACGGAGATACACTCGGCACGGCGTTTGCTCTCTATGCCTTTTTAAAGGAGCTTGGCAAAAAAGCAAGGGTTGTAAATAGCGAGCCTTTTCCTGAAAGATACAGCTTTTTGTATGAAGGCTATCAGGAGGAGCAGTTTGAAGCACAAACTGTTGTTGCGTTGGACATCGCCACCGAGCAGCTTTTTGGCTCTAACCTAGAGGAATACAAGGGCAAAGTGGATTTGTGCATAGACCACCACATTTCAAATTCCTATTACGCTAAGGAAAGCTATGTTGACGGAACGGCTTCGGCGGCTGCGCTGGTGCTGTATGACTTTTTCAAGGATCAGGGCATAGAGCTAAGCGATATGCAGGCTAAATGCCTTTACACTGCAATCGCCACCGACACAGGCTGCTTTAAATTTGAGAATACCACCCCCGAAGCGCACATTGCTGCGGCAGAGCTTATGCAGAGGGATATTTCCTTTTCGATTATAAACCGAAAAATGTTCGATACCAAGAGCTGCGAGCGGCTTGCGGTTGAGCAGGCGGTCATTTCCAAGATGGAGTATTTTTTCGGTGGACGCTGTGCTGTTATCTGCCTGACAAAGGAGCTGATGGAGAACAGCGGAGTAGAGCCTGCCGAATTTGACGGGCTGGCTAATATACCGATGACGGTGGACAGCGTTCAGATAGGAATTACGATAAAGCAGCGGCACGAGAGGGTTTTCAAGCTTTCGGTGCGTACAACGGAAAGCTATGACGCCTGTAAGTTTTGCAGCTTTTTCGGCGGCGGAGGACATATCCGCGCGGCAGGCTGTGAGATAGAGGGCACGCTTGAAGAGGTAAAGAAAAAAGTGCTTGCAGAGGTCGAGGGCTTTTTGGGAAGGACTAGCTGTGCAGAGTGAAATTATGGGAATTATCCCTGTGAACAAGCCGTGCGGCTGGACGTCCTTTGACGTCTGCGCAAAGCTCAGAGGGCTGCTTAAGATAAAAAGAGTAGGTCACGGCGGAACGCTTGACCCTATGGCGACGGGCGTACTGCCCGTCTTTGTCGGAAAGGCGACAAAGGCATGCGATATTCTGCCTGAAAAGCCGAAGCTGTATACAGCCTGTTTTGAGCTTGGACTATCTACCGACACGCAGGATATAAGCGGTGAAGTGATTGAGAGAAGCGAAAAAAAAGCTTCAAGAGAACAGCTTGAAGCTGCGGCAAAGGGATTTGTCGGCGAAATAATGCAGCTGCCGCCGATGTACTCGGCTGTCAAGGTTGACGGCAAGCGGCTTTACGAGCTGGCGCGAGAGGGAAAGAGCGTTGAGCGGCAGGCAAAGCGCAGAAGAATTGATTTTATAAATATAACGGACTTTGACGAGCAGACGCAGGCTGGAAAAATGGACGTGAGCGTGAGCAAGGGTACTTATGTGCGCACTCTTATTAACGACATAGGACGCTCTTTGGGTACGCTTGCGGTGATGACGGCTCTGGAGCGGACAAGCGCCTGCGGCTTTGACACCAAGCAGTGCTTTAGCATTGGACAGCTTGAAAAAATGAGTGAAGAAAACACTCTTGAGCGTGCGGTTATGCCGCTTGAAAGAGCGTTTGACTATCCGAGTTTAATTTTAAGCGAGCGTCAAACTAAGCTTTATAAAAACGGAGTTAAGCTGAGAGCGCAGCAGCTCGAAATATCACGAGCTGAGCAGACCTACTGTATATTTGACAGCGAAAAAATATTTATTGCGATTGCACGGCTTGACACGGCAAAAGGCGAGCTTAGAAGCGTTAAGAATTTTTATTAGAGGTAGAAAAGGATTGGAAATTATAAATGAAAGCTTAACGACACCGACAGCGGCGGCTCTTGGAATTTTTGACGGGCTGCACTTAGGACATAAAAGAGTACTTTCGCTTGCGCTTGAAGCGGCGAAAAGCGAAGGGCTTGCGCCTGCGGTTTTTACGTTTAAAAGTCAAAGCATAACTACAAAGGGCGATTTTCGTACGCTTATGACAGAGGACGAAAAGCTTAAGCGGCTTGAAGGTATGGGCTTTGAGTACGTTTACAGCGCACACTTTTCAAGGCTTAGGGATTTAAGCGACGAGGAATTTGTCGATAAAATTTTAGTCGGGCTGATGAATGTAAAGACAGTGGTTTGCGGAGAGAATTTTCACTTCGGCAGGGGCGGTAAAGCGGACGTCGGCAGGCTTAAGGAGCTTTGCTCTGAAAGAGGAGCTTCAGTTTTAAGCGTACCGCTTTTGAGGCTGGACGACGAGGACGTTTCATCAACGCTTATACGCTTAGCTTTAGAAAACGGCGAAATTGCAAGGGCAAACGCTTTGTTAGGATACAGATATGGCTATACGCTTAAAATTGAGCATGGCTTTGAGCGAGGACGGACGTGGGATTTTCCTACGATAAATCAGGTTCTGCCTGACGGGTGCGTGCTGCCGAAATTCGGAGTTTACTGTTCAAGAGTGCTGATTAACGGCACTTGGTACAGCGGAGTGACGAACATAGGTGTCAAGCCGACTGTGGAGCAAAAGCAGAAGCCTCTTGCGGAAACGTACATTTTAGATTACAGCGGCGATTTGTATGGTAAGGAAATAACGATTGAGCTTTACGAGTTTGTCAGGAGCGAGCGGAAATTTAATTCAATTGACGAGCTTAAGGCAGAGATTGCAAGGAACATTTTATTTACAAGGAAATATTTTGAAAGTGCGGATTAAAGGCAAAAAATAAAACCGAAAGGAAATGATCAGAATGAACAAGGTAAGAACGAGATTTGCGCCCTCGCCTACGGGGTATATGCACATAGGAAATTTAAGAACCGCTCTTTTTGCGTACTTAATCGCAAAGGGAAACGGCGGAGATTTTATTTTAAGAATTGAGGACACCGACAGAGAAAGGTATGTTGAGGGAGCGACACAGGTTATCTACGACACGCTGAGAGAAGTAGGGCTTAACTGGGACGAGGGTCCTGATATAGGCGGTCCAGTAGGTCCGTACATTCAGTCGGAGAGAATGGGAATGTTCAAGGACTATGCGCTTGAGCTTGTTGAAAAGGGCGAGGCATACTACTGCTTCTGCGACAAGGAGCGGCTTGAAGAGGTAAGGGCAATTCAGGAGGCGAGCGGCATAATGCCGATGTACGACCGCCACTGCCGTGATCTGCCTAAAGAGGAGATTGAAAAAAAGCTTGCTGAGGGAGTGCCATATGTAATTCGTCAGAAGATGCCAAAGGAGGGCGAGGTGGTTTTCCACGACGAGCTTTACGGAGATATTGTAACTCCCTGCGAGGTGCTTGACGACCAGATTCTGATAAAGACGGACGGTATGCCAACCTATAATTTTGCGAATGTGGTAGACGACCATCTTATGGGAATAACACACGTTGTCAGAGGAAACGAGTATCTTTCATCTGCACCGAAGTATGCGCTTTTGTACAAGGCTTTTGGCTGGGAGGAGCCTGTATACATTCATGTTGAGCATATAATGAAGGACAAGCAGCACAAGCTTTCAAAGCGTGACGGAGACGCTAGCTTCCAGGATTTGATGAAAAAGGGCTATCTCAAGGAGGCTGTTATAAACTACATTGCGTTGTTAGGCTGGGCGCCAAAGGGCGAGGAGGAAATTTTCACGCTTGACGAGCTTATAGAGGAGTTTGACATTTCGGGAATTTCAAAATCCCCTGCGATTTTTGATCCTGCAAAGCTTAAGGCTATAAACGCAAAATATATCAAAAATCTCACGCCTGACGAATTTTACAGCTATGCGGAGCCTAAGATAAGAGAAGCTGTTAAGCGTGAGGATGTAGATTTAAAATACGTCGCCTCGCTTTTGCAGGCAAGAACGGAGCTTTTTACCGACATTCCTGAGACGGTGGATTTTATAGACGCTCTTCCCGACTATGACGCTTCGCTTTATACTCACAAAAAGTCAAAGACAAATTCGGTGATTGCGCTTGATTCACTAAAATCGGTTCTGCCTGTCCTTGAAAGCTTAAACGACTGGACAACCGATGGTATTCACGAAGCATTGTTTAAGCTTATCGAGCAAAAGGGCTGCAAGAATGCGATTATCCTATACCCGCTGCGTGTGGCGGTGTCAGGCAAGGCGTTCACTCCCGGTGGAGCGATTGAGATAAGCTTTTTGCTGGGCAAGGAGGAGAGCCTTGCGAGAGTGAGAAAGGGAATTGAGCTGCTGGAGGAAGAGGCGGAATGAACGCCTTTAAAGAGTTAAAGGACAGAATAGAAAAATGCAGCGACAAGCTTCTTATGGCGATATTGCTTGCAGTGTCCTTTGCCCTAAGACTTTATAATTTGTACATTTTGCTCTATGGCGGAGGAGTAGGACTTCAATATGGCGGTGATACGGTACGCTATAATCAATGGGCAAATGAGATAGCCGAAAACGGATTAGGCTATTATGTTGACAACATTGACAAGCCTTATTAGGGGCTATCCGACGGTGCTTTATCTGTGCCGCACAATTTTCGGCACAGATAAAGCGGCTCTGGCAGTTAATATTTTGGCGACGTCGATAGCCGTGTGCTTTTTGTATAAAATTGCGCTTATGCTTACCGACAGTAAAGCTCTTGCGCTTTTAGCAGGGTTTATATATGCCTACAGTCCGCAAATAATGAAGTGGGACGGCTCTCTTTACAGTGATAATTTGAGGATATTTTTTGTCATATTGGTTTTTATCTGTACTTTTTGCAAAAACGCTGCAGCGGCAAAAAAGAGCGTTGATACTGATTATTTTGGGCATTGTGTCAATTCTGTTTTTTATGGTAAGTACAGCTGCTTCTATTGCGATTATTTATATAGCCATTGGCTTAATTATGCAGATGGATAAGAAAAAGCGCACGGTGCTTTTGATTGTGCTTGGAGCTTTTATCATTGCGCTGCTTATATTTATGTTTGCAAAAAGTCATGGTGAGCATGGACTTGTTTCGAGAGTGAAATATTACATTTCTTTGTTTGAATCAGGAACGATAGTTTACGAAACAAAAACCTTTAAATACCCTGTACATGAACAATTTATAGGTACGTCGCTGTTTGCTTTGGATGTGATTGGAATAATTTTTGTGAGAATGATATTCTTTTGGGCTGTTTCATTTGAACAATTTCCTATATATGAGAAGATATTGTCTTACGTATTTCTGCTTCCACTTATTATAACGGGATTTTTAGGTATAATTATAGCAATTAAGAAAAAACAAAATTCACTTTACTTTATAATCGGATTTATCCTTACTACAAATGTGGTTCAGTCTTTTTTTGAAATAGACGGCGCGCATAGATACCGTTTGCCCGTTCTTCCCTTTATGATGATTATGAGTGCATATTTTTGTACCTTCTGGCGAAAAAGCTTTACTGCAAATTCGGCGTAAAGCAGGCTGCAAAAACATAGCTTTAGCCGCTGTTTTAAATTTAATGTTCATATTTTACTAAAACTATCACGGTGCTTTCACATGAAAAAGGTATACTAGATAACGAATGTTGATGTGCATTTTTGAAAATTCGAGCGTTAAAAGGCTAGGTTTTGAGCCTGTAAAGCTTTAATTTTTGGTGCACAGTCAGGCTATCCGAATTGAAAGGTGGAATTTCTCAAAATGATTGAGGTGCAGAATTTATCCAAGCACTTCGGTGACAAAAAGGCTGTTGACGATATTTCCTTTGTTGTAAACGACGGCGAAATACTGGGCTTTTTGGGACCTAACGGTGCGGGAAAATCAACTACGATGAATATTCTTACGGGATATATCTCATCAACTGACGGAAAAGCGTTTATAGATGGAGTGGATATTCTTGAAAATCCTATCAAGGCTAAAAAGAATATCGGCTATCTTCCCGAGCTTCCGCCGCTTTATATGGATATGACCGTTAAGGAATATCTAAACTTTATCTACGACCTTAAAAAGTGCAAGCTTCCAAGAGTGTCGCACTTGAAGGACATCTGCGGACTGGTTAAGATTGAACACGTCTATAACCGCATAATCCGCAATCTGTCAAAGGGTTATCGTCAGCGTGTCGGTCTGGCGCAGGCTTTGGTGGGAAATCCGCCAGTGCTTATTCTTGACGAGCCTACGGTAGGACTTGACCCTAAGCAGATAATTGAAATCCGCTCGCTTATCAAGCGTCTGGGAAAGAATCACACTGTTATTCTTTCATCGCACATTCTTTCTGAGGTTCAGGCGGTGTGCGATAAGATTATCGTTATAAACGAGGGCAAAATTGTAGCGGACGATACCGAAACAAACCTTTCGGACAAGCTCACTGGAGCGCATATCCTCAACGCTAAAATCGAGGGCGAATATGACGATATAGCAAGAGCTGTTCTGGATATTGAGGGCGTTGAGGTCTGCAAGCAGATTAACGAGCGTGACGGAGTGCTTGAGCTGAGAATAGAGTCAACTGAAGGCACGGATATCCGCAGGGAGCTGTTCTTTGAGATGGCAAAGATAAACTGCCCGATACTTGAAATCAAGGGCGCAGAGCTTTCGCTTGAGGATATATTCCTTAAGCTTACAATCGGTGAAGGCTCGTATGACGAGGAAGAGGAGGCATAGAAATGGGTGCAATTTTCAGGAGAGAGGTTCAGTCTTATTTCACCTCTCCGATAGGATACATATTTTTAGCGGCATTTTATGCGTTTTCTGCATTTTTCTTTGCCTCGTCGTCACTTTCAAACGGCAGCACGAGCATGACATCAATGTATACCTCGCTGATGATAATTTTAGTTGTTCTGATACCGATTCTTACGATGAGAACGATGTCTGAGGACAAAAAAACAAAGACCGATCAGTGTCTGCTGACTGCGCCTGTGAGCTTAGGCTCAATCGTTGCAGGAAAATTTTTAGCGGCGCTTCTGGTTTACACCTGCGCAGTTGCAATTACGCTTGTCTATGCGATTATAATTGCAGGCTATGCGTCTGTTGATTGGCTTACGATTATCGGAAATATACTGGGACTTGAGCTTTTGGGAGCGTCCTTTATAGCTGCGGGAATCTTTTGCAGCTCGTTTACTGAAAATCAGGTTGTAGCTGCGGTAATAAGCTTTATTGTTATCCTAGCTCTCGATATGCTTTCGTCAATTGGCTCGCTCATGCCGTGGGAATGGCTGGAAAATATTCTCACCGAGATTTCCTTCTACGAACGTTATTCGGGCTTTACCATCGGACTTTTTGATCTTTCCAATGTGCTTTTCTTTATCAGTGCGGCAGTTATCTTTTTGTTTTTTTCTGTTCGCGTGCTAGAGAAGCGCCGCTGGTCGTAACGCAAAGGAGGCTGTTTTAAATGAGCAAGAAAAACAAGAATCAAAGCAACGCATCCAAAGAAACGGCGGCGGCAAAGGAAGAAAAAGAGGAGGAGCTTACTCAGGCGGAGGACGTGACCAAGGAGGTTATTGATTCTGACGATGAGTACGCTTCAGAGGTCGCTCATCAGGCGCAGAAGGACGATGAAACAGAGTATATCGATTCCACTCCGTCAGAGGATTTGCTTGCGGACGTAGTTGCGGCTGAAGCTGACGAGGAGAAGCCTGTTAAAGCTGACGAGGAGGATCTCGACGAGGATTCTGAATCAGATGACGAAGATTCTGACGAGGAAGAAACCGACGGCAAAAAGAAAAAGAAGAAGAAAAAAAAAACAAGAAAAATAGAAACGCCAAGAAATTCAAGCACGGCGCTATGTCTACAGTTTATACCGTTGTG
>X368_European_Ground_Squirrel__coassemble_45_pt1 | contig 16051 bp, 14 predicted proteins | sample X368_European_Ground_Squirrel__metabat2_low_PE_002 | metagenome-assembled genome bin X368_European_Ground_Squirrel
CGTTCCGTTTTCGTTCTCAAGCAAAATTAGAATCTCTTCCTCATCACCTGTTTCAGCGTTAATATAGACCAAAACTTCTCTGCCATTTTCTGCTTTACATTTAAATTCGTAACAGCAAATTTCGTTTGCTCCATCGGTTGGAATTATAGCTTTTCCACGACTTTCACGCTCGAGATATGGTGAAATAATTTCTTGACAGTCGAGAATAGAAAGTGTTTGATCAGGGAAGCTTCTTTTTTGATGATTAACTAAATATCCGTTCGCTTCAAAGCCTAAAATTTCCCCATCGTCCATTGCAACAGTCACCTTCATTAAATCAGTGTAACAGGTAATTTCATCAATACAGTATGCGAAATTTACTACGACTGTGTTGTCTGTTCTTTCATAATATGTCACTTTCATATTGTTATATCCTGTGTTGTCAATAAATTCCTCAGCTTTTTGAACACATTCTTTAATTTCAAAGATTGCATTTTGTGGTTGACGAGACTTAAGAAAATATGAAACATATCCGCCTTGCTTAGTGACTCCACAAGAAACACTTCCGCTTTCGTCTGAAAATATATAGCACGGCATTCTTCCTTCACGTTCAATAACTTCACTTAAGTCATTTGATGAAATATTTAAAATCATAGATGCACGCTCTAAAGCTTTCATTTCAGTTACTTCTTCAGCATTCTTTGTCATCAATGGCTCTTTTTCCATAATGTGATCTGAAAAAGGCCCATCATAAATTAAGGTTGGATAAGATTCAAATCCCTCTTCAAATTCTGTAAATCCTTCAGTAATTGTAGGTGAATCTTCGTCTTTGTTATAATTATTTGAAATATTCATTATGTCAATCTCACCGCTTGCTATAGATTCTTCGATTTCCCAAATTTCATTAGATAGATTTTCAGCATATTTACAAAGCGATTTCAAATTATTATATTCCTCATCACTGATTTCCACGTCTTTTTCCGTTTTTTCTGCTGTCGATTGTGCATAATTTCCGACTTGAGAAAGAAACTTATAGGTGTTTTGTAAAGACAATTCTCCTATAGGCAGTTGTGATATTGCTGCTTTTGCAGCACTTGCTTCTGTAAACAGTTTGTTTGCCAGCGCAGCCTGCTGTTCAGCAGTTGAGGCATATAATTGTTTTTCAAGTGTGTTGTTTATATTGTCAGCTGCTGATGAAAGCTCTTCTAATGCATAAATGTAGTTGTTTTTGATTATAATCTGCTGATTTTTGCTTTCACTCATTAGCATACAATTTCGCACTAAAAGCACGACTACAGCTGAAATTGAAAGAGCTGCCGCTCTTATTAGTCCTCTTTTTGTAAGTTTCATTTTATTATACTCCTTTTTAATTTACGACATTTTTAATAGTACAAAAAAATGAACTCTTATTTAAAATCCTATATTTTGTACTTCATTTCATAACTTATTTTTTCCCATTTTTCTTTTTATATTCTTAAGTATTTGCTTTTTTTTCAGAAATGTGTTATAATAGATTAACAGCATTTTGAAAGGGTGATTTTTTGGTATATTTTGATAACGCTGCAACTACTAAGCCTTGCAAAGAGGCTATAAGTGTGCTTAATAATTCACTTCTTAAATTTGGAAATCCTTCGTCACTTCACGGACTTGGATTAGAAGCTTCACAGATAATTTCTCTTGCCAGAAAACAGATTGCTTCTTCACTTGGCGTTGATGATAGTGAAATTTATTTTACGTCTGGAGCTACTGAAGCTAACAATACTGCAATTTTCGGTGCAGCGTCAAAACTAGGAAAGAGGATGAAAAAAATCGTTATTTCTTCGGTTGAGCATCCGTCTGTCAGCGAGCCTTGCCGTATCCTCGAAAGCAAAGGCTTTGATGTTGTGAAAATTTCACCGCAGAGCGATGGGTTCCATGTGGAGGATTTTGTCAATGCTGTTGATGAAAACACCTGCTTGGTCAGCTGTATGCTTTGTAATAATGAAATAGGTGCGATGTTACCAGTTTCTGAAGTTTTTAAAACCTTGAAGAAAAAATACCCACAGACAATTTTGCACTGCGATTTTGTTCAGGGCTTTTTGAAGCTGTCGCTTAAGCAAAAGGAGCTTCATGCGGATATGATTTCCCTCAGCGGTCATAAAATTCATGCCTTAAAAGGTGTTGGCGCACTGTACATTAAGAAAAATCTGCATATTCCGCCATTTATTTTTGGCGGCGGTCAGGAGAGAGGATTTCGCTCCGGCACAGAATCTGTCCCTTTAATTTCCTCTTTTGGTGCTGCTGCTGATGCGATGTACAAAAATTTGGACGCTAATTTCCATCACGTTCAAATGCTTTCTGAACATCTCAGGTGTGAAGTAAAATCTCTTGACGGAATTGTTTTAAATTCCCCGAGCGATGGTTCTCCATATATTAACAGTATTTCAGTTGGAAATATTCGCTCTGAGGTTCTGCTTCATTTTCTCGAAGGTCGTGAAATTTACGTGTCAAGCGGTTCTGCTTGCTCGAAAGGCAAAAAGAGCAAAGTCTTGACAGAGTTCCATATCCCCGATAGCGTTGCTGATTCGACAATTCGCATTAGCTTTTGCCCAGAAAATACCATTGAAGAGGTGGATTTGCTGCTCGAAGCCTTGAAGGATGCGAAAAATAATCTTGTAGGGATAAAATAACAAAAACAAATGTTTTATACCTTTTAAATATATATAAAGACAAAAATCGACAAAAAACCTGAAAGGATTTGGTGTGGTTGAAGGAAATTATATTGTGTAAATACGGCGAGATTACGCTTAAGGGGCTGAATAAATCCTCCTTTGAAAGCGTGCTTGTCAAGAATGTACGGCGCAGACTTAAGCGTTTTGGCAGCTTTGATTGTCATCATTCGCAGTCAACGCTCTATGTTACGCCGCTTGAGGACGACATTGACATGGATGAAATTGTTGAGGAGCTTAAACAGGTTTTCGGAATAGTCAAGATATGTAAAGCAATAAAGCTTGATAAATCGCTTGACGCTATTTTGACGCAGAGCATAGACTATATTTCCGAGGAGCTTGAGGACGCAAAGACTTTCAAGGTTGAGGCAAAGCGTGCGGATAAGACTTTTCCGTACAAATCGCCTGAAATCTGTGCGGAGCTTGGTCATTCGATACTTTGCGCATATCCCGATTTGAAGGTTGACATAAAGAGCCCAGACGTTACGATAAGCGTTGAAATAAGGGAGAAAAATGCGTTTGTGAATGCTCAGAAAATTGATGGTGCAGGCGGCTTGCCGGTGTCAACAAGCGGCAGGGGAATGCTGCTGCTTTCAGGCGGAATTGATTCTCCAGTTGCAGGCTATATGATGGCAAAGCGTGGAGTAACCGTGCAGGCAATTCACTTTGAGGCGCCGCCCTACACCTCTGAGCGTGCAAGGCTTAAGGTCGAGAAGCTTGCAGAGGAAATCTCACGCTATTGCGGAGATATTGCCTTTCACTGTGTGCCTTTCACGGATATTCAGGTAGCTATAAAGGATAATTGCGCAGAGGAATATTTTACAATTATCATGCGACGCATTATGGTGGAAATTGCACAGCGTATATCTGAAAAGGAGGACTGCAATTGCCTTATTACAGGCGAAAGCATGGGTCAGGTTGCAAGCCAGACGATGAACGCACTTGTCTGCACTGACGCCGCCTGCCGTATACCCGTAATGCGTCCTTGTATAGGACTTGATAAGACGGAGATAATCGATATTGCGCGAAAAATCGGCACTTTTGACACATCAATTCTGCCGTATGAGGACTGCTGCACCGTTTTCACTCCGAAGCATCCGAAAATCAAGCCGAAGCTTGAGGATGTTGAACGTGAGCAAGCATCCTTTGACTTTGAGCCGATGATTTCTCAGGCGATTGAGCAGACAAGCTTCCGCTTGATACGCTGTGGAGAATCCACTGTAAATCTATGATACTTTACAATTGAAAATTTGCCGAACAAATTTCAATGCTTGATTTAAATCATTTCAAATGGAAAAATGAGGTTTTTTCAAAGCTTGTAAAGTGGTTTTACTTGATAAAATTGAAATTTTTCCAACAATTTACATGGAAAAATCAACAGTGTTCTTTTTTGTACAGTTGAAAAGGTTACAGAAAAATTAAATCGATGCCATTTTGTAATTTTTGTGTCCTATAAATCGTACAGTTGCAAAATTGGACGAAATATATGAAATGTCTAAAAATGTCGAAAAGTGCCGATTTTAAAGGCTTTTATTATCATAAAGATTAATATTTTCGGGTATTTTATTTAAAAAAAAATAGTTACGCTGTCATTACATTTTTGCCTTTCAGATGACGGCATAAATCGTTAAATTAAGATTTCTAATTCATAAAATACACAAAAATATCCGAAATTTTATGTGCAAAATGAATAAAAAAAGGGGTGAGATTTTTATGCGTTTTAACGAAGATAACAAATCGGTTACAAAAAGTATTGACAGAACGGCACTTGATGTTGTAAAATATATGACAGGAGGACAAATAACTCTTTCGACGGCTGAGAGCTGTACGGGAGGAATGTTCTCGGCAAGCGTTACGGCTGTGTCTGGAGCGTCTGCAATCTTCCTTGGCGGCGCAGTGGTGTACAGCGAGGAGATGAAAATAAAGCTGCTTGGAGTTTCTGAGGATACGCTTAAGAGGTACACAGTGTATTCTGAGCAAACGGCAAGAGAGATGAGCCGAGGAGTAAGGCTTCTTACAGGCAGTGACTGCTCGGTAGGAATCACAGGAATTGCAGGACCGCAGGGCGGCACACTTGAAAAGCCGATTGGTACAGTTTATGTATCAGTTGACTTTAGAGAAAAGAACGTGACAAGGGATTTAATGTTATATAAAGAGTATGGAAATTTAGACAGAGAGAGCGTCCGTCAGCTGACGGTGCTTAAAACGCTTGAGCTTTTGCTCGAAACAATAAGGTCATTTGAATGAGAAGGGAAATGAGCAAAAATGTCAATGACTAATGAAACGCTTAGCGTAAAAAAGAAGAATGACGATTCTAACTTCTTTGTAAGATTTTTCAAGTACTTTATTCCTTGGAAGGGCGATCATGCGTCCGAGATTATAAGGAAAATTATTTTCATAGGCTCTATTGCGCTTTTCTGTACTTCAATAAATCAGCTTACAGATTTTCTTGAAACTGATAAAGAGTCGCTTGAGTATACAGCTGAGATTCAATCGCTTGAACCAGATTTTTCAGACAATATTAATCTTGACGGCGTTGATTCGGACGACACTGAAAATGTTGAGCCGGAGGCTGAGGAGCGAGTAGTTCAGGACTGGGCTAAGGAGCTTCTTGAAAGAAATAGCGAGGTTGTAGGCTGGATAAAGATTCCTGGCTTTGTGGATTCTGATGGAGATGAATATATAAATTTCCCCGTACTCCAGCATGACGACAATGACTATTATCTCACCCACAATATTGACAATCAGTCGTATGAATCAGGCAGCATATTTGCAGACTATGTAATTCCGATTGATGAGAATGGACAGGCGGACAATATTACAATCTATGGTCACCATATGAGAAAGCTTGGAACCTCGTTCACGCATCTGGCGGAATACAAGGAGGGCGTAGAGCTGCTGAGAGAGTGTCCGATTGTGGAGTTCAATACAATCTATGACAGCGGTGAGGAGTATATAATAATAAGCTGCTTTGTTGCAGCGATTACCGAATCTCAGGACAATGGTTCGCTGTTCGACTATTGGCGCTATCGCAATTTTGATGAGGGCGACTACAAGTTTGAAACTTGGCTGAGCAACATCGAAAAGGCATCGTGGTATTCCTGCGATGTGGTTTGCGAGGAGGACGATGATTACATTACATTGTCAACCTGCTCAAACGAGGTTGCGAACATGAGATGGGTAATAGTTGCAAAGAAGCTTGATGAAAGTGATGATAAGGAAGCAATAATTGCTTCCTATGAGGAAAAGGATGACGAGGATATTTATTTCCCGCAGGTTTGGAAAAACGTCTGGGGAAACTCCAAGAAGTACCTCGGCTGGAGTTATTGATTCTCGGTTTTGAATTAATCGTGAGTGTTCACGGGTGTTGACAGCGTTTGCTGTCGGAAAGGCAATGTGATACATAATGGATCGTAATCGATTGGAATCAGCGATTGTTGATGAGGAATTGACTAAAGAGCTGCCCTTTGTGAAAAAAGCAGGCGCTGCTGTGTCTGTAGGAATAGTAGCAGCCGTTGCGGTTTGCGCTGTAGGTGTGTACGCTATGTTCGGCGGAAAAAATATTCCTGTAAACGATGAGGACAATGCCGCAGTAAGTCAAACAACGACAACTGCAGTACAAGCTGAGGAAACAGCTACAGCAGCTGTTTCACAGGCGGAAGCCACATGGAAAAAGGCAGGGATTGAGGAATACGACCTCGTTCTTGAAACTGTCAAGGCTACAGAGGTAACCTCAACTGTTGCTGAAGAGAAAGAAACAGAGGCTGAAACGACTACTGCTAAAAAGACTACAGCTAAAGCCGCTGCGACAACTGCTTCTGAGGCTGAGAAGGAAACACAGGATTCTTCTGAGGCTGATGATGAGGAAGATGCACAGGAGGTAACCTCCTGCTCTGATAAAACCAGATATACCTCTGAAAAAGTTAATATGCGTGAAGAACCGTCAATTGACGGAGAGCTTATCACCGTAATTATGGCGGACGAAAAGATTACTGTTACCGGGTATACAGATGATTGGTATCAAATCAAGTACGACGGCGAAACAGGCTACTGCATGAAGAAGTATACGACAAAGGAAGAGCCTGAATCCGAAGAGGTCGAGGAAGAGGAAGAAACACAGACCTCCGTAATTTCTTATACTGACACTGAATTTGATATGCTTTGCTGTGTTTTGCAGGGCGAGGTAGGAAACTGCTCTGAATCAAGCAAGATTGCGGTAGCAAATGTAATTATCAACCGCGTTAAGTCCTCAAGCTTCCCTAATACCATTGAGGGAGTTCTTACTCAGGCGAATCAGTTTACTGCGGTGAAGGGATACTATAACGGCACTTCAACACCATCTCAAAATACAATTGATTGCGCTGAACGTGCTTTGGCAGGCGAGGATAATACAAACGGTGCGGTTTACTATTACGCTGTAAATTATTGCAGCAGCAGCTCGGCGGCATGGTTTGAAACACTTACTTTCTGCATGGAAATTGATGGGCAGAGATTTTTCAAGTAATATATAAAAAGTCAGGGCAGGATAAGTTTAAGCTTTTTTCTCCTTGGCTTTTTGGTATTTAGATTTATTTGTGTTACGAGGTTTATATGAACATAATTGCAAAAAAAGCGCTGACGCAGACCGTATCCTTTGTTGTAGGAGTAGGAATGATAGCAGCTAACGGAACATTTATGCTTACACAAAATCAGCCGACTATAACTCATGCCGATCCGATAGCAGAGGATGAGCAGGAAAGCGGCGAAGAGACGACTGTAAAGGATTTTGTCAGTCTGTCCAGTGCGGAGAAAAGTGCGGTAAATACTATTTCTGCGGTGGATTTGCCGAGCGGAACCGATATGACGAAGGCTTCCCTGAGCGACTACACTATGCTGCTTAAAGCGGAAAAATCAGACGAGGCTTCAACTGACAGTGATGATACATATGATGTCGTCTATGCGCTTGATTCAACGGAAATTTACGATCCTCAGCCTGAAGCTATGAACTTTACCGATACGAGAAGCATAGCGAACGAGTACTATACCGTTTACGATATAATTTCAGGCTCAACCGTTACGCTTAACGCTTATGAGCTTATCTGCGAGATGGTTTACAGTGAAATAGGCGCAAGCTGGGACGAGGACGCTATTAAGGCTCAGGCGGTAGCTGCATATTCCTATGTTCGCTTTAACGATGCGAACGGCTTGAGCATGACGGTGGGACTTAAGAGCGGCTATCCGTCTAAAATAGAGAAGTGCGTAAGCGCCGTTGAGGGACAGGCGGTTTTTTATGACGGCAAGATTATAAATGCAGTATATTCTGCATCTACTGCGGGGTACACTATAGAGAGCGAACGAATATGGGACGTTTACTATCCATATTTAAGAGCAGTTGTGAGCGAATATGACAGCGAGGATCCAAACTACGGTATTGAATATGTTTACACGACTGATGAGGTTCGCAAGCTTATTGAGGACGAGTATTCAATCACACTTTCTGACGATTTGTCAAATTGGTTTAATTTTGAAGCTGTATACAGTGGACGCTATGTCAGCAAGGTTAGTATTGACGGACAGGTTACCTTGACAGGCAGAGAAATGAAAACTCTTTTCGGGCTGAAATCTCAGGCATTCACAATCACCTTCAGCGATGATGGCGAAACGGTTACCTTTAAAAGCTATGGCTGGGGTCACGGTGTGGGAATGTCGCAGTGGGGAGCCTGCTATTATGCCAAGCACGGCTACACTTATGACCAAATTTTAAGGCATTATTATTTAAATACAACAATTGCACTTTCAAGCGAAAATACATCTGCTGTAAAATCCTCAGATGATGACTCTGACGATGATGCTTCATCAGCTGCAGCTGACAGCTCGTCTGCTTCTGACACTTCATCTTCAAATTCCGATAGCTCTTCGACAGATTCAGACAGTTCGTCATCTAAGACAGACAGCTCATCAACTGCGAAAAGCAGTTCGTCTGCAACGGAAGCAGCTTCATCAAGCGATTCTGACGACACTTCTTCGAGCAGCGATTCATCAGATGAGAGCGAGGATACCTCAGAAAGTATTGTTGACTAAAAAAACTTATTAAGCTAAGAAAGGATTTTGACTATGGATTTTTTTGATAAGCTGGGCGAGAAAATAAGCAGCGGAGCAAATGCGGTGACAAATTCCGCAGGCAAGGTGCGTGATTCGGTAAAAATCAATAACGAAATTAACTCAAACAAAAGCGAGATTGACAGAAATTTCAGACAGCTTGGCGTTCTTGTCAAGCAAAAGCACCTCGACAAAATTGACGATCCGGAGGTTACTCAGCTTGTTCAGAGAATAGATGAGCTGATACTTGCAAATAAAAATCTTACGGAGCAGCTTAATCAGGCTAAGGGCTTGAAAAAATGTGCATATTGCGGTGCGCCTCTGCCTGCTAACAGTGCTTTTTGTGCCGAATGTGGAAAGAGAGTAGAGGTTCAGCCTCAGCCGAATGTTCAGCCTAATGTCCAACCGCAGACTGTTCAGCTTAATGTCCAACCGCAGATTGTTCAGTCTGACGTTCAGCCGCAGAGTGAAGCTGTGCAGGAAGCGGTCGAAGAGCAGACAGAGCAGCAGACTGCACCCAAATCGAATTTTTGTCCAGGCTGCGGAGAACGTGCGGAGAGCGGAGCTCTTTTCTGCCCGAACTGCGGAGCAAAGCTATTGTAAAAGCATACTTGGTTAAAAGAACTGATTATTTAGACAAATTGGGGTTGTTTTCAGCCCCTTTATTTGAAGAGGAGAGAGATTTATGCCATATGCTGTAAGAAAGCAGCTTAGAAATAAAAAGGTGATTTTAGCTTCTGCTTCGCCGAGAAGAAAGGAGCTTATGAGATTTTTAGTCAACGAATTTGAGATAATCCCCGCATTCGGCGATGAGGTTGTGCCAAAGGATATGAATCCGCAGGACGTGCCTGTACATTTAGCGAAGCTTAAATGCAGTGAGGTTGCAAAGAGGTGCATGGCTGATGATAACACAGTAGTAATCGGATGCGATACTGTGGTTTCGTTAAAAGATAAAATTTTTGGCAAGCCTAAAAACAATAGGGACGCTTTGAATATGCTCAGGCAGCTTCAAGGTGAAACACACTATGTTTACAGCGGCGTCTGCGTCTTTTACAAGGGCGAGCTTTATACCATGCTCGGCAGTACGGCGGTGAGCTTTTACCCTGCATCAGATGACGAGCTTGAAGAATACATAAAAACAGGCGAGCCGATGGGCAAGGCGGGAGCATATGCTATACAGGGCTTCGGAGGGCTTCTTGTTAAATCAATTGACGGCGATTACAACAACGTGGTAGGGCTTCCTGTGTCGCTTTTGGCACAGCGGCTTGCGGAGATAATTGATGAGTAAGACGGACATAAGAGAATGGATAAGAATCACGCTTGCGTTCGGACCTGCTAATTTTAAGAAGTGGCAGTATATTGACAGGAAAAATCCTGCGGAGAGTATGCTCAAGCTGCTGAGCGTTGAAAGCTTTGCTAATGATTCATATCTCAGAGCCTATAAATCAGTTTCAGACGCTCAGATTGACACCGTGCTTGATGTGTGCGAAAGAAATGAAATTGAAATTTTAACACCTGAAAGCGAGGATTTTCCCGAAGCACTTTTGGAGCTTGCAAATCCGCCGTCACTTCTTTTTGTAAAGGGCAATGCTGAATGTATGAGCGACTGGACTGTCGGAATTGTAGGAGCAAGAAACTGCTGTGAGTATTCGCAAAATGCAGCTTACGAGTTTGGCTCTTATCTTGCCGAAAAGAATTTAGTGGTAGTGAGCGGCTTTGCAAGAGGAATAGATTCAGCGGCACACAGCGGAGCGCTTGACGCTAATGGAAAAACCATAGCTGTTTTAGGAAGCGGTATACTTTACGATTATCCGAAAGGAACTATGGATATAAAAAATAGAATTGCCGAAAACGGTGCGGTCGTTTCCGAGTATCTGCCGACTGCAAATCCTATAGCCGACAATTTCAAGATACGCAATCGCCTTTTAACGGCGCTTTCAGACGCAGTGCTTATTGTTGAGGCTTCGGCTAAAAGCGGTGCGCTTAACACTGCGAATCATGCGGCTGAGCAGGGCAGGGAGGTCTTTGTAATACCGCCTGCAGATATTTTTAATCCGCTTTTTGCAGGTCAGGCAGGACTTTTACATGACGGCGCACAGCTTGCCTTGACGCCGGAGGATATTGAAATGTATATCAATGATTTAAAGGGTATGGGCTATTGAACAGACAGCTTTATGAACGTTGTATTAATTTAATCCTATTAAGGAGAAAGTTTATAAAAAAATCACATTATTTTAGAAAAAGTACTTGAAAAAATTTTCAAGGTGTAGTATAATAAAACTATGGTTGCGGCGAATTGATTTAGTTCGCTTCATTCATGAAAATGCTAAACAAATAATTTTAGGAGGTAGAATTTTCTATGTCAGTAAAAGTTGCTATTAATGGTTTTGGCCGTATCGGTCGTCTTGCATTCAGACAGATGTTTGGTGCTCCGGGGTATGATGTTGTCGCTATAAACGACCTCACAAAGCCCTCAATGCTTGCGGATCTTCTCAAGTATGATACCGCTCAGGGCGGATATTGCGGAAAGATCGGAGAAAATCTCCACACTGTAGAGGCTGACGACGAGGCTGGAACAATTACCGTAGATGGTAAGACCTTAACGATTTATGCTGTAGCTAATGCGGCAGAGCTTCCATGGGGAGAAATTGGAGTTGACGTTGTACTTGAGTGTACAGGCTTCTATTGCTCAAAGGCTAAGAGCCAGGCTCACATTGATGCCGGCGCAAAGAAGGTTGTAATTTCCGCACCTGCTGGAAGCGACCTCAAGACTATAGTTTTCTCAGTAAACGAGGACACTCTTACTGCTGACGATGCTATCATTTCAGCTGCTTCATGCACAACAAACTGCTTAGCTCCTATGGCTAAGGCTCTCAACGATTATGCTCCTATTCAGAGCGGTATCATGAGTACAATTCACGCTTACACAGGCGACCAGATGATTCTTGACGGTCCTCACAGAAAGGGCGACCTCAGAAGAGCAAGAGCAGGAGCTGCTAATATCGTTCCTAACTCAACTGGAGCTGCAAAGGCTATCGGTCTTGTTATTCCTGAGCTTAACGGCAAGCTCATCGGTTCTGCACAGAGAGTTCCTGTACCTACAGGCTCAACTACAATTCTCACAGCGGTTGTTAAGGGCGCTGACGTTACAGTTGACGGAATCAACGCTGCTATGAAGGCTGCTTCATCTGAATCGTTCGGCTACAACACAGATCCTATCGTTTCGAGCGATGTAATCGGAATGAGATACGGTTCACTGTTCGATGCTACACAGACTATGGTTTCAAAGATCGCAGATGATCTCTATGAGGTTCAGGTTGTATCGTGGTACGACAATGAAAACAGCTACACAAGCCAGATGGTAAGAACCATCAAGTACTTTGCTGAGCTTGGTTAATTCTTAGACAAACTCCGTTTAGTAAATAAAAGACCTTCTGATATTTTTTGTCAGAGGGTCTTTTTGTTTAAATTCAATTACTTAGTAGAAAATCCCTCGCAAAACGAGTAAAATCAACGTTTTGCGAGGGATTACACGCGCCTTAATGGATTCGAACCATTGGCCTACTGCTTAGAAGGCAGTTGCTCTATCCAGCTGAGCTAAAGGCGCAAAGGGTGGGTAAAGAGATTCGAACTCTTGCTCTTCAGTGCCACAAACTGACGCGTTAACCAGCTACGCTATACCCACCATAAAGAGCGTCTGATAAAAAAACCGCACCTGAAATTTGCGGCTTAATTTCAAGCAATACCACACAAAGATTGTACGGTGCTGCCTTAAAGAAAGAAGCGGGTGATGAGAATCGAACTCACATGGCCAGCTTGGAAGGCTGGAGTTCTACCATTGAACTACACCCGCATAGTGTTTCGTCTTAATCAACATGATTTATTATACCACAAATCAAGCTCTGTGTCAACATTTTTTTTGAAATTTTTTCGGTTTTGTACAAACTGCACAAAAACAATCAAAATTCGTCTGCTAAAGTGTACATTTTTCACATTGCAAATTGAAACGGAGGACAAACAAAAGCTTATCGTCTGTCCTCGTTATGCCGCTGTGACTTTTTTTTGTTAAAAAAGGTTAAGATTTTGTCCTTAAACATCAAGCCCACAAGCACTATCACAATTATAATCGAAACAATCACTATAGCCGCAGTGTAGTTGCCGCTTGCGGCGTTGCTGCCAAAAGCAGTAGAAAGAAAAATCGCAGGGAGGCGAAACGGGATTACGTACAGAAAAAAATCCTTCATCTTTACCTTTGTGAGCGGTACAATGTAGGTTACTACGTCCTTTGGTATGCCTGGAATCACATAGAGTATTATAAGCACAAAAATCAGCTTGCGGTCGTCCTCTAAGAATTTGAAGCTTCTGATGTTTTTTTCGCTGATAACCGCTTCAACCAGCGGCGCACCCATTTTTTTTACAAAGGCCCAGACCAGAAGCGTGCCTATCAGTATTCCGATAAAGGAAAGTATGCCGCCGAAAAACCAGCCGTAAAGCAATCCGCCTACAACCTGAACCGCAGGAATTACCGCAACTATAACCTGCACTATTTGTATTCCTAAGAAAATTATAAGCCCTGTGAGGCTGTTGTAGCTTGCAATTTGCTGCTGAATACTCTCGTACCAGTTGTCGGTGTTTGAGCCAGCGACAACTGGATAAAGCAGATAGGTTATACCTGCCATTGCAAGTAAAAAGAATATACAGCTTGCCGCTCTAAGCCATAATTTACGCTTGCTGCGCTTCTTTTTTTGCTCTTCGGTAAGCTCGCTTTGCGGTATTATAAATCTTCTCTCTGCCATTTGCCGCTGCCCTCCCTCCATGGAAATTTAGCGTCTGTTTAATATTTTAGTTCTGAACCAGTCGATATATACGTCTATTAACATTTCTAATAAATAATCATAAACTACAAAAAATGCGTTTGCCATTAAAAGCAGAGCGGGAGCCGCCCACTTGCCAAACGATTCCATTCCCTCCAGCAGGTCAGCTGTGGTGAAAATGTACTGAAACGCAAGTGCGTATATAATTATTGCCGCATTGAAAATTAAAAATTTAAGCAAGGTGCGAAAAAATGACCTTTTTATTTTTCCAAGCATTACGTAAAGAATCGGATAGTAGCCCATGAAAAGCACAAACAGCAGGTTTGCCTGATAATCGGGCGTCATCAGCGGACAAAGCACCGCACAGGCGCAGTATGTAAGCAAAGCCCACTTTTTTCCTGCTTCTACTATTACAACTACCATCAGAAAGCCTGCATACGCAGGAATTGCGTAATCAAGCATAGGAAACATTGTAGCGCAGAACATCATCAGCATTACAAGCGAGGTTATAACTCCGCCCAGAGCCACACAAAAGGCTGTGCTTGGCTTTTGATTTGTCGTATTGTCCTCTAACAGCATGGTATCAAATCTCCGCCCGTCATTTCACAGCAGCAGTCTGCTATGCAGAGGCTTGAAAGGCAGTCTCCTGTACTCATGGTGTTATTTGAATAGTTATTTGAGCTCATATAGCCTCTTTGCTGGTTGTTAAGCTGTGAATACGCACGAGCATACTCGCCGTTGTTTGGTTCCATCTGATAGGCTCTCTGAATAAACTGGTAAGCCTGATTGAGCCAGCCTCGCTGATAGTAAACCGTGCCCTTGAGAAAATACCACTCTGCATTTCTCTGCGAGGGTTCAATCGAATCAAGCCTGGTGTCCGCTTCGGCAAGTCTGCCTGCGTGAATCATTGTGCGAATGTCCGCAAAGACGCCGCTTGAAGATGAACCGCCTGATGTTGAACGATAGCTGTATGATGACCCAAAGCCGCTGCCGCCGTTCTTGCGTTCGTCCATAATCTGGTCGTAGGCTGCGTTTATTTCAGTCATCTTTTCATTGGCAAGCTCCGCCATAGCTTCGTCCTGATACCTGTCAGGGTGATATTTTTTCACCAGCTTTTTGTATGCGCTTTTTATCTCGTCCTCACTGGCATTTGGTGAAATGCCCAGAACCTTATAGGGGTCGTTCATTTTCTTTTCCTTTCTTTTTTGTCTACAACATTATTCCTTACTTCAAAGAAACTATTCTTTAGTCCTAAGAATACGATATTGTCCATAATAGGCTGCATACTGCCAAAGTCAAGCCTGTTATAGACGTCAGCCATGCTTCCCAGTGTTAAAAATATGCTGCTCTGCGCCTTGTCAGCCGCTAATTTCACCGCTTCATCGCTAAGCTCTTTGCCGCTCATAATTCGAAGCTTTCTTGTAATAAGCGGATTGTAGTTGTGATTTTTATAATCGTGTCTTATATCGTCAAGAGCATCGGCTAAATAAACATACCGTCCAAGCATATAGCCGAACTCGGCAAGCGTATCGCGCTTCTGAGGGTCTGTGCCGCCCGTCTGCCGAAAAATCGCTTTCATTATATCCGCCGTAGGCTGTGCCGCCATATCAAGTGAAAGCTTTCTGCTTCGCTCAATTGAGCGCTGGTCTTTCATAGCAAGTCTGACGCTTTTCGCAAGCTCATGCTGGTGCTTTGAAGCTTGTCTGTAAGGCTTGATGTAAAAGGGGAGTGCGGCTAACGCTCTTAGCTTGTTCTTAATTGAATGGTCGTACAAGTCATCGCAAAGCTTATGATAAGTAAGTATTACCTGTGCGTCGGCTGAATATTCAAATTCCTTGTCTGTATTCATGCAGCTTATACAGCTTGTCTTTCTGATAAGGTGTGTAGGACAGCGTTTTTTCTCGGCTTTGACCTCGCAGCCGTTAAGTCCTATCTGCGCAATTGTCAAAAAAACAAAGTCATAGCTAAGCGGCAGTGAGGAAATATATCCGTAACGCTCGGTAAGCGTTTTGCACAAGCCGCAGTATACGCCCTTATACAAGTCAAGCTCGCAGACCCTTAACATAGGTCGGTACGCCTTTACATAGCCAAACATTTTTACACCTCCGCTTGTCGAAAAAGTATGCTTAAGATTATTTTATTGTATATATGTGTACAAAAGGTGTCAGAATCAAAAAATCACATTGAAACCTCGGGTGGACTGGGCAGACACAAAGCTTTGTTCGAGCTTTCACCTATGCTTTGTCTGCCCTAGCATTTGCCTTTTGAATGCTAAACGCATTCAATTTTGCTTTGCGAAACCAGTCAAATGCCCCTAGTTTGGTTAGATGTACTCTAGCCTACGTTTGGGCTTTTATTTTGCTATGCCCACAAACTAAAATAGGGGCATTTTGCTTGCAAAATGCGAGGACTGGGTGGACACAAAGCTTTGTTCGAGCTTTCACCTATGCTTTGTCTGCCCTAGCATTTGCC
>X368_European_Ground_Squirrel__coassemble_48_pt1 | contig 14935 bp, 15 predicted proteins | sample X368_European_Ground_Squirrel__metabat2_low_PE_002 | metagenome-assembled genome bin X368_European_Ground_Squirrel
ATCTGTCATAATAGCAAAAGCCTTGTCAGCAATCAATAAATTTTTTAAAAAATAACGAATTTTTTTGTGATAAACGCTTGAAAAATCAAATCAAATATGATATACTTAATTTTAGAAGATCGTTTTATTTTATGCGATTTATTCGCTAGTTTTTTGAAAGGAAAATTTCACAATGAAAAAATGCTTTTTTAAACGGGCTGTCAGTCTTATGGCAGCGGCGGCTCTGTCCGCTACAATGTTTGCCTATTCGCCAACTGCATCGGCGGCTTCGTCAAGCTACTCTGAAACCCAGAGCTTTCTTGAAGCGATGGGAGCAGGCTGGAATTTAGGCAACACGCTTGACGCTACAGGCTCGTCAACCGTCAACAGCGAAACCTCCTGGGGAAATCCCAAAACCACACAGGCCATGATTGACGCAGTTAAAGCCGCAGGCTTTAACACTGTAAGGATTCCCGTATCGTGGGGAAAACATACCTCAGGCGACGACTATACTATAGACTCCGCATGGCTTGCGAGAGTTAAAGAGGTAGTTGACTATGCGTATGACGAGGGAATGTACGTAGTTATCAACGTTCATCACGACAACAGCTCCTACTACTATCCCGACAGCGAGAACGAGGAAGAATCACTTGTATTTTTAACCTCTGTTTGGACGCAGATAAGCGAGGAGTTTGTCGATTATGACGAGCATCTGATTTTTGAAACGCTCAACGAACCCCGCCTTATCGGTTCAGATTATGAATGGTGGTTTAACGTGAGCAGTCCTCCTGATGAGGTCGTAGACGCAGTTTCGGTTATCAATACCTTTAATCAGGAAATTGTAAACACAATCCGTGACTCAGGCGGCGAAAATGAAACCAGATACATAATGTGTCCAGGCTATGACGCCTCCATTGACGGCGCAACGGTGAGCGGATTTACCCTCCCCACAGATCCGATCACACAGTCAAATAACAGAATACTTCTGTCAGTTCATGCATACACTCCTTATAATCTCTGCTTGGGCAGTGAAACTGATATTACCTCTTCCTCCTACATCTCCCTTACTTCATCAGGAAAATCAGAAATCACAAGCCTTTTTTCGAAGCTCTACAGTAATTTCACCTCTCAGGGAATCGGCGTTGTAATAGGCGAAACAGGAATTTCTGACAAGGATAATAACTCTGCAAGAATAGAGTGGGCAAATTATTTCTACTCGCTTGCAAAGGAATATTCCATTCCCGCATTGCTCTGGGACAACAATGTCAAGGTTACGACCTCATATAACGAAAACCACCGTCACCTTAACCGCTCAACGCTACTTTGGAGCGACCCTGACGTCATAGTCGCAATAATGGACTCTATGGGAGTTACCGATACCGATATTCCTTACGACAGCTCCACTACAAAGCTTAGTCAGTCACTAAGCGGCACAACCAGCTACACCAAGACCTACGGAGATTCCGCATTTACTCTTGACGCTAAAAACAATACCAGCGGCGGAGGCTCGCTTTCCTACTCATCATCTAATACAAGCGTTGTAACCGTGTCCAGCGCAGGAAAGGTGACGATAAAGAAAAAGGGAACGGCTACCATCACGGTAACGGCGGCGGCAACAGACAGCTACAGTGAGACCACGATGAGCGTAAGCATCACGGTAAATAAAAAGTCAATCACGCCTACCGTTTCATCAATAAGTGCTCAGACCTACACAGGCTCTGCTATCACTCCTACCGTAACTGTTAAGGATGGCTCAACTACGCTTACTAAAACAACAGATTATGTTGTAAAATATTCAGACAACACAAATCCAGGTATAGCAACTGTTAAAGTAACTCTTACAGGCAACTATTCAGGCTCAAAAACCATCACCTTTAAAATCAAGCCGAGCACTCCGACAGTTAAATCAACAGTTACCCACACATCAAGCGCAGTCAGAATAAATTGGAACAAGGTGACAGGCGCAGACGGATATAAGATTTACCGCTACAATTCCTCAACAAAATCATGGGTTCTTATCAAAACAATCACCAGCGGCAGTACTACAACCTACCGCAACAGCGGACTCACCTCTGCAACTCAGTACAAGTACAAAATCAAAGCATATGTCACCGATGACGGCACCACAATTTTAAGCGATTACTCATCTGTTATAAGCGTTGTCACCCGACCTAAAACTCCATCGATTAAATCAAGCTTCACCTGCACAACAAATGCGGTGAGAATCAATTGGAGCAAAGTTTCAGGCGCAGACGGTTACAGAGTTTACCGCTATGATTCCACAACTAAGACGTATGTCAAGGTTAAGACGATTAAAAGCGGCAGCACTACAACCTACCGCGACAGCGGTCTTAGCACTGGTAAAACCTATAAATATAAGGTTAAAGCCTACACAAAAGAAGGCGGCACAACAACCTGGAGCTATGTATCGTCAGTAAAGACTACCGTCACAAGACCTAAAACCACTCGCTTTACAAGCTCGTCTAAAACCTCTACAGCTATAAGACTTAACTGGAAAAAGGTTAGCTGCACAGGCTATAAAATTCAACGCTACAACAGCAAAACAAAGTCTTGGGTGACGATAAAAACCATCACCTCCTCCTCGACAACCACCTATAGAATTTCAGGACTTAGCAAAAATACAACCTACAAATTCCGCATAAGAGCTTATAAAAAGGCTTCGTCGGTAACAAAGTTCGGCAAATACAGCTCCGTTTATACGGTGAAAACGAAAAGTTGACGTAATATGTGAAAAGCTTGTGTAATTTGTCTTATTCGCTTGAAAAACGAACATAAATGTGCTATAATAGTATCAGCCGAAATTGGCTGATACTATTTTTTTAGGAGATGTTTTTTAGTGAGTGAAGAACAGGAAAAGAGCGAAGAAAAGCTTGTCGATTACTCGTCCGATGAAACCTATGACAGAAAGCACGCTATGCTTTTAGCTCTTTTAAAATGGCTTGAGTGCGATTTTTTCGGAGCGTTTATTTTCCTCTCACTCCTTGCAATGACGCTCATGCTCGGTAATGCAGGCAACTTTATTTTTGGAACTATCGGACTTTTGCTCTATATATGCGTGCTTGCGGATTTTGGACTTAAAGAGGGAGCTAAAGCTCATACAAAAAAAATCATAAGAGGAGACGACACAGGTTCAAACTTCGGTCTTAAGCTAGGTCTTGTCGCCATGCTTCCCGCACTTTTTTCATATATCCTGCTGCTGCTGTCCTATTTTGATGTAGTAGGCTCGACAGTGCTTATTTTTAAAATTCTAAACTCTGGACTTTGGGGATATATAAATATCTTTGCTCCCTCAATGCAAATCGAGGACGTTTCATCAACACTTCTCATCATCTACCCCTTGACAATGCTTATTTACCCCCTTACTGTTTTCTTTACATTCAAAATGGCATATAACAATGTTGACATAAAAACAAAAATCATGTACAAAAATCAATAAGGAAGGGCTTAATCTATGAATTTTTTAAAAATCATCACCTCTGCGGCTTTAACGGCATTATGCCTCTCCTCCTGCTCAGGCTCTGCTGATGAAAGCACAGATGAATTTACAGATGAAAAAACCTACGCCGAAACGCTTTCAGATAACCTTGACGCAGGGCAGTATTATATAGACATGGTTATTTCAGGCACAGATTACGAAACCGATATGCCCTGTATCATGATTGAAAACGGCAGCGACGGCTATGTATCTATGACGCTCAGCGGAGTTGTAACTGAGTTTTATACGGTTGATTCCGCCACATACATGATTATGGAGGACATCTGCTGCTATCAGCTCACTGATGAAACTGGCGGCTTCGGAAACGGCTTTTTAAAAATCGGCGAGGGCGATTCCTTGACAGATACAAGCTCGCAAGACGGCATAGTTACAGAAATATACACCTCCTCAGGAGATTCATCAGAGTCAGCTAATGAAACCTACACATTTACCTTTGACGAAGAATCAGGCGACCTATTAAGCTTCACAGCTAAAAGCGATAATGAAACAACTACCGCCGATATAAATTCTATCTCATGGGAGGGTTCAGAAATTGTAATGCCCGACATAACAGGCTGGAGCGATATTTCAAATGAAAATCTTGACGAGGATACGCAGCTAAAAATCACACTTTATTTCATGGGAGTCACAGAGCAAATGCTTGAGGATAACGGCACCACCTTTGACGAAGCAATAAAACTCAGCGATGAAGAGCTTAACGATTTGCTCGACAAAATGGAAATTGATATTTATAATTAAAGGCAGAAAACGATATGAAAAAAAAGCTTTTGAAAAATTACTTCGGACATGAAGCCTTCAGAGATGGTCAGGAAAAAATAATAGATGAAATACTCTCAGGCAGAGATGTTCTCGCCATTATGCCTACAGGCGCAGGAAAATCGGTTTGCTACCAGCTTCCTGCGCTTATGCTTGATGGAATAACTGTTGTAATTTCACCGCTTATCTCTCTTATGAAGGATCAGGTAAATTCGCTGATTCAGTCAGGCATAAGCTGCGCCTACATAAATAGCTCGCTTAATCCCAGCCAGCTGGGAATTGTGATGGAAAGAGCAAGAAACAATCAGTATAAAATCATCTATATAGCCCCCGAAAGACTAATGACGCCCTCCTTTATCAGCTTTGCTGAAAATGCGAAAATCAGCATGATTTCAGTTGACGAGGCGCACTGCGTTTCTCAGTGGGGACAGGATTTTCGCCCGTCCTATGTAAGCATACGCGAGTTTGCGGCTTCTCTCCCCTTCCGCCCGATTATCTCCGCATTCACCGCCACCGCCACAGACGCTGTGAAAAAAGATATAGTAAAAATGCTTGCGCTTAATAATCCCTATACTGTAACCACAGGCTTCGACAGAAAGAATCTTTACTTTAGCGTTTGCGAGCCTGACAATAAGCTTTTAAAAACCAGACAGCTTGTCGAGCAATCAAAAAATTCATCAGGTATAATTTATTGCAGCACAAGAAAAAATACAGAAGCAGTGTACGACTATTTAAATTCTGTAGGAATCCCCTGCTTAAAATACCACGCAGGACTTTCCGATGACGAGCGCAGACGCAATCAGGAGGATTTTATCTGCGACAGAGTTAAGGTTATGGCGGCAACTAACGCTTTCGGTATGGGAATTGATAAATCAAACGTCAGCTTTGTAATTCATTATAATATGCCAAAGGATATAGAAAGCTACTATCAGGAGGCAGGCAGAGCAGGTCGCGACGGCTCTGAAGCACTCTGTACACTGCTCTTTTCAAGACAGGATATCCGCACAAACAGATTTTTAATTGATAAAACAGCAGAGGACTCACAGCTTGACCCCACTCTTGCCGAAGCTCTTCGTCAGCGTGATTATATGCGCCTTAACGAGATGGTTAAATACTGCACAACTACAGATTGCCTGCGACACTTTATTTTAAGCTATTTTGGTGAAAAATCAAACGACTACTGTGGCAAATGCTCCTCCTGCGAAAACGGCTGTGTAACCGAGGACGTAACAATAGCATCTCAGAAAATTCTCTCCTGCATCTTTAGACTTAAACAGCGAAATCTTAAATTCGGAGAAACGATGGTTACAGATATTCTCTGCGGCTCTAAAAATAAAAAGCTTCTTGATATGAGCCTTGACAGTCTAAGCACCTATGCAATTATAACAGATGTTAAACGAGAAAAAATCCGCCAGATTATTCAGGGACTTTGCGGCAGAGGCTATATCAGAAAGGACGAGCATGACGCTCTTGTGTTGACTGCCTCCGCAAAAGAAGTGCTTATAGACGGCAAAAACGTGACGATGAGCTTTAAAAAGCAGAGCGAAACAAAGCCTAAGGTTATTAAAAAAGCATCGGGAAGATATGAGGAAAACGAGGAGCTTTTCGAGCTTTTAAAGCAGCTTCGACTTTCAATCGCTCAAAAAGCAAGGGTTCCCGCTTACATAATTTTTCCCGATTCCTCTCTCCACGATATGTGCCGTAAGCTTCCTAAAACTCTTGACGAATTTTCAGATGTTTCAGGAGTAGGACAAAATAAGCTTCAACGCTACGGCAAGGATTTTGTCAGGGTGATTAACGACTTTGCAGCTAAAACAGATAAAAATCCAGAGCACAGCAATACCAATTCCCCTGAACAGCTCTCCTCTAAAAGAATAATAAAGCCCCTCACCCTTGAACAGCTTTCTCAGAAAAAAGCCGATGAACTCGGCTCGAACGCACAGGATGAAAGAGAAAAAATTCTGAATTTCCTTTCAAAGCAAGGCTTTGTTGCCTTAGATAATTCAAACCTCACAGTAACAGCTCTGGGCGGCACAAACGGAATACATCTCTCAACAACATTTTCAGACGATGAACTCGTTACAGAAATCGTACTGAAAAAAAACGTCCAGCTTTTGATTGAAAAACAATTGTACGGTCCCTAATATCCATATTTGTAAATAATTTACTGTAAATCCGAACCATTTTGGCTCGGATTTTTTGTGCATTTGCTACAAATTGAAGAGTTTAAATCTGTGCAAACAAATAGTTTAAATTTTAATTTAGACATATTTCGTTAATTGTTGCACATTTTTGTGCAACAAAAGTGCGAAAAAAGCCTAATTATGAAGGGGGTCGAAAATAAAGTGAGCGAAATTTACCAATTTCAAAAGGAAAAACAGGAGGTAAAAAAATGAAAAGTAAGTACGAAATCAGCGCAATGCAGAAAGGATAAAAAATGAAAAATAAGTACGAAATCTTCGCCTATAAGTATTCCGAGTGTGGGAACATTTATGAGGCTGCTAAAGCGGCTGATATTTCACCGCTTGACGCAGTTGCAATGATGATTAACGCCAAGGTATTTAAAAAGGCAAAGGAATTTAAGCAAAGCAGAATAAGCTGTCCTGCGTCAGAGGGTCTGAGGCGGATAGCTTTCGGAAGAAATAACGACGCTGTAAAGCTTGCGTTTTCTGAGGAGGTCACGCCGCAGATGATTGAAAATTTAGATTTGTACGGAGTAAGTGAAATCAAATGCGGCAAGGGAGTGGTTGAAATTAAATTTTTCGACAGGCAAAAGGCGCTTGACGCACTTTACCTTGCGGAAAGCGAACAGGCAAATGAAAACAGTGCGGAGAATCTAATAACTGCCATCTACGGCAAACGAGAGGATGATATGCCTTGAAGCTAAAGATGCTTTCAGATAAGCAGAAAAAAATTTTCACATGGTGGAAAAATAAAGAGCCCTGCGAATTTGACGGTATAATCTGCGATGGCGCAGTCAGATCCGGAAAAACAACCTGTATGTCATATTCCTTTGTCGTATGGTCAATGCTCAGCTTTAATCATTCAAATTTTGCGATATGCGGAAAAACAATAAGCTCTGTAAAAAGAAATTTTCTCGAACCGCTGATCGCTTTTTCAAGGGAAATCGGATTTAACGTTGAGCAAAAGGCTTCAAAAAACTACATTGAAATTTCCTCTGCAAAATACCGCAACAGATACTATATTTTCGGCGGCAAGGACGAGGGCTCTGCGGCAATAATTCAAGGCATGACGCTAAGCGGAGTGCTGTTTGATGAAACTGCGCTGATGCCTAGAAGCTTTGTCGAGCAGGCAGTTGCCAGATGCTCTGTGCCGGGTTCAAAGCTGTGGTTTAACTGCAATCCCGAAAGCAGCTCACATTGGTTCAAACGGGAATGGATAGACAAGTGCAAAGAAAAGCGGCTTTACCATCTTCACTTTACACTTGACGATAATCCTGCTCTTTCCAAAAAAATCAAGGATCGCTACAAAAGACTTTACAGCGGAGCTTTCTACGAAAGATTTATTCTGGGAAAATGGTGCGATGTGACAGGTCTTATCTACCCCATGTTCAAGGAAAAGCTTCATGTTGCAAGACTGCTTCCCGAAAGCTTTGAAAGGTATATAGTAAGCTGTGACTACGGCACTGTAAACCCATCAAGCTTCGGACTGTGGGGACTTTCAAACGGAATATGGTATCGTATCAGCGAATACTATTACGATTCTAAAAAAGAGGGTATGCAGCGAACGGACGAAGAACACTATGCAGCTTTAGAACGGCTTTGCAGCGACAGAAAAATTGAAAAGATAATTTGCGACCCCTCAGCCGCTTCCTTTATCACCTGTATTCGCCGTCACGGAAAATTTGCGGTAACGCCTGCTAAAAATGATGTTCTCAGCGGAATAAGGCGTGTCGGCGATATGCTAAGCTCAGGCAAAATAAAAATTTCCTCCGCCTGCACCGACTGTATTCGTGAATTTTCCCTTTACCGCTGGGACGACTCGGCGGCGGCAGATCGCCCACTTAAGGAAAACGACCACGCAATGGACGATCTGCGTTACTTTGTAAGCGACATATATAAAGGCGACGACTGCTTTTTTGTAATGTCGCTGGAACGATAATTTAATACACTGGGAGGTGTGTCTTTTAGTTGAAAAGGAAAAATAATAAGCAAAAAACAGTTTTTAGTGAAATCAGCGCATCCGCTCCACAGCAGGGAGGCTTCAGGCTTGCGCCTCATCCGCTGACCTTTGAGGAGGGGTTATACGAGGAGCTTCGTGCAAAGGTACCGATTATCGATGCGGCTATTTTAAAAATAGTCAGACTAACCTGCGGCTTTAAATTAAGCTGTGACGACAAATCAACCGAGCAGAGAATAAACGACTTCTTTGCGACCTTACCTGTATGCGTATCGGGAAGCTCTCTTGAAACCTTCAGCGAAATCTACCTCGATTCACTGCTGACCTACGGCAGAGCGTTCGGAGAAATTCTCGTGAGCAGCCGCACACATTCACTATCTGGACTTTACTGCGCAGACTGTACGCTTTACAATGTGCGTCCTACGGAAAATGAGCAGGGCTATGAAATTTACAGTATCCTGACCAGAGAAAGGCTTAGCACTGCTCACCCTGAGCGGCTGCTCTACACAGCGCAAAATCCCACGCCAAAAAATCCAAGCGGCGTATCTCTGCTGAGAGGACTTCCAGCACTAAGCTCAGTGCTTATGCGGATTTACGAGGCTGTCGGACAAAACTTTGACCGTGCGGGAAATGTGCGCTATGCCGTAACCTACAAGCCGTCAACGGAAAATGACTCGGCTTTTGCAAAGCAAAGAGCAGTTGAAATAGCCGAGCAATGGTCTGACGGCATGGCGGCATCAAAGGCAGGCTACATTAAGGATTTTGTCGCTGTGGGAGATGTTGATATTAAGGTTATCGGCGCTGATGGAATCATGCTCGACACGGAAATTCCGGTTCGCCAGATTTTAGAACAGCTTATAGCAAAGCTTTCTATTCCACCCTTCCTTCTGGGACTGAACTGGTCTACAACCGAGCGCATGAGCAGTCAGCAGGCTGATATACTGACAAGCGAAATCGACTACTACCGCAGGCTTCTCACTCAGGCTATAATGAAAATAGTCAGATTCTACTGCGCCACAGAGGGCATAAACAAAAGAGTCAGCGTTGAGTGGGACAATGTAAATTTGCAGGACGAGGAATCGCTTGCGCTTGCGGCTTTGTACCGTGCGCAGACAGCACAGCTTGAACAAAATCTGAAAGGAGTAAACAGCTATGGAAACTAATGAAAACAATGAATTATCGAATGAGCTTGAGCTTATCAACAAGCTTTCAAGACGTAAGCTTAAGGAGGACGAGGTGTATATCTTTTCGGTAATTCTCTGCGACAACGAAACGGACAGAGATAACGAGAGATTTTCAATAGCCTCTCTCAGGAAGCTTGCAGAGCTTTTTGTCGGCAAGACGGGAATTTTTGACCACGACCCAAAGGGAGCAAATCAAACTGCGAGAATTTTCTCAACGCAGCTGCTTCAAGAGCCCGAAAAACGCACGCATTCAGGTGAGGTTTACACCTATTTGAAAGCCAAAGCCTACATGATGAGAACTGACAAAAACGCAGACTTTATCAAGGAAATTGACGGCGGAATCAAAAAGGAGGTAAGCGTATGCTGCTCGGTAAATCACGAAATTTGCAGCATATGCGGCGAGGACAAAAAAGCTCATCCTGCTCTCACATCAAAGGCGAATACTACAGCGGAAAGCTTTGCGAGGGTATTTTAGACGGCGTTACAGACGCATACGAATGGTCCTTTGTCGCAATTCCTGCGCAGCCAAATGCCGGAGTAACAAAGTCATTGACAAGTATAAGCGATGGAAAAGTAAGCGAAAGCAATGAGAATTTGACAAAATCGCTTGAGAGAAGGCTTGAAAAAAGCAAGGCTGACATATCAAAAGCCAAGGACGATATTTTAACGGAGATTATCCGACTGGGACAATTTTGCGTACCTGCATTTAATCCCGAAACAACAAGAGCGTTATGCGCTAATATGGATATTGAGCAGCTTCTTAGCTTTAAAGAGCAAACAAGAAAACAGGTAAAGGTGCAAACGCCTAAAAGCACACTTGCGGCAAGTGAAAATTACGCCGCTAAAAACTCGAAATTTAAAATGAAAAAAGGAGAATGATTATTTATGTACACAGATGTAAAACTTGAAAAGGGACTATATTCAATCACGTCAAAGAGCTTCACACAGGCACTTGCGGAGCTTGATCCTGACAGTGACTACAAGGGAACAGAGCTTGAGGGCTTAGACGCATTTGAGCGTCAGCTAAAGAGATTCGACATTAAGGTTGCGGGAAACTGCTGCGACAGAGTGGAAAAGTTTTTCCTCTCCACTGATTCAGCCGTGCTTTTTCCTGAGTACGTTCGCCGTCAGATAAAGGAAGGAATGGACTCGGTTTCAATTCTACCCGACATCACAGCGGCTCAAACCTACACCGATTCAATTGATTTTCGTGCTTTAACAATGACCGCAGATGGTGAAGAAGCTGACATAGATCAGTTGGCGACTCTTCCTGAAACTACAGTTACACTTGCTTCCTCATCTTCAGCTCTTACAAAGTTCGGAAGACAGCTTGCCTGCTCATACGAGTCAATCCGCAAGCAGCGTCTTGAAGCATTTGGAGTAATACTTCGCACCTTGGGCGCACAGATTTCCCGTGCTATAAATTCAAAATGTATCGAAGTGTTATCTGACGCCGCTGAAGCTTCAACATATTCATCCGATATAACCTATGCGGATCTTGCTTCCTTCTGGGCGGCAATGGACGAATACGACATGGACGTCATGCTTGCTTCACCTGAAATGATGGCTAAGATTTTAGCACTTGACGAGATGAAGTACTGCGTCACAGACTTTATGTCAGGCGGCAAGGTAGTTACTCCATATGGTGTAACTATTGTCAAGTGTTCTGCACTTGATTCGGATACTGCAATTGGAATAGACAGTAAATGCGCCGCTGAGGTTATCTATGGAACCGATGTTATCGTTGACAGCGACAAGCTCATTTCAACACAGTCAGACAACATTGCAGCTTCAATCATGTGCGGTTTTGCGGTACTGACAAGCGATGCAGTAAAAAAGCTTCAGCCGGCATAAGTAAAAACTTAATTATCTTTATAAAAAATCCAATCCAAAAATTTAAAACAGGGGCGGTTCGCCGTTCCTTTTTCTATAAAAATATGAAAGGAGAATACCTTTGCAATATTTAAGCTTTGACAATGTTAAAGAAATATTTTTAAGAACAACGGGTGTAAGCGATGATGATTTTGAACACTCTCAGCTGCTGGAAAATGCAGAGGACTTTGTACTTTCTCATCTGAGCGTTTCTTATGATGAGCTGACCAGAGTACAAGTGAGCCTTTGTGAATATGCTGCGGCAGCGGTTGCAGTGTACGACTATTCATTTGAGCTTTACCTTAGACAGCAGGCAGTCATGAGTGAAAGCGGCGAGGTCACGCTGACAAGAGCGGACAAATACCAGCTTGAAGCATCTGGAAGAATGAGAAGCAATGCGCTTAAGCAGCTTTACTGTGCGGAAATTGCAGAGCCGAAGGACTTTGCGTTTATTAAAATTTGAAAGGAGCAAATTGAATGTTGATAAGTCAGACAGTGACGGATTACATAAGTGAAAGACTGACCGAAGCAGGCTTTAGTCCATGTAAAATTTACGAAGCAGATTTAGGATTAAAGACAAATGGGGCGATGAGTGCGGAGTATCCTGCGCTCATTACAGTAAACAAGGTTTCCCTCAACCAATATTCTAAAGCAGCTTCAGATTTATGCCGTGCGGAGGTTTCTTTGAACGTTCAATGCTTTGGAAGCAAAAAAGGATTTTACGATGCAGATGCTTTGCAGGAGATGACGGAAACCGCTCTTAGTGAAATTTTATTTAATTCAGAGATGATAATCTCAAAATTAAGCTGTTCTCAGATAAAGAAAAACATCAAATATGGCAGGCTTGAGCAGGATTTTGACACCATATTAATTACATCAATTGAACAGGAGGAATAGGAATGAATTCTACAGGTGTTATAAACTCTGTTATATATAATGGAAGTGTCTACTACTTTGAAACGCTGAAATTTACAATTGCAAACAAGGTAGAGGACTCAGCTCTTATTGACGGAGATCTTTACAGAATAAAGACCGCAAGTGCAAGCGAGATAATTTATCTCAAGACTAGAATATCTCACAGTAAAATATTTACATACAGAGCACTTTTAAAATCGCTTGCCCAAAACGTTTCAAGCATAAGAATTAACGCAACCTTATTTTCAAACCTAACTCTTATGACGGGGAAAATCAGTTCTCCTGAATCTGAGGAATTTGCTACTTGTGAAATTACTCTTACGGAGGTAGAAGCATGAACAATTTCACTCTTACAATTACAACTTCGGACGGAGATATAACTCTGACTCAAGGTGTAAGCTTCACCTTTGAAAAGGAGCGATACACGGGATACACTAAATTCAGCGGAACCTTTATAGGAAGCTGTGAGCCGTCAGACATTTTATACATCAGCTTTTATTACCAAACGAAGCTTCTGCACTGCGGCTTTGCGGACAAGGTTTCATGCAGACAAACGAGCGGAAAAAATACGGTGACAATAAGCTCCTATGGATTTACAATGCTATTAGGGCAAAATTTATCAGAGCCTGGAATTTTATCCTCGCCTAATCTTGACACTTTGCTTGACACGGATTTAGACTTTTATGGGATAACGCATCAAAGCAGCACTTCTGCTGTAAACTACCTTTACATCAACGACAACACTACAATATGGGATTCTATCTGCAACTATACGCTCAAAGCTTACGATAGCTTCCCTGTTGTAATAGGCGCAAACAAAGTTGTATGCAAGGCTTCGGGAAATACCGCTTACGGCTACGATACGGAAAAGATTGTATACACTGAAAGCGGAGTGCATCTAACAAATTTGATTTCCAAAGCCTACACAAACGACAGCGATGGAGACTGGAGCTACGAACTGGAAAACTCCTATGCCGCAGAGAGAAACATCATAAAGCAAAAATACTATCAGCAGGACAAGGAATTTTTATACAACCTAAACGTTCAGCTAGAACAAAAGATTCAGTATGCAGACAAAGGCAGAGAATACGCAAAATATAAATACGTGGGATACAAAGGCGAAGATTTACTTGACACAGTTACTTTAAGCAATGGAAACATAAACCTTTCCTCCGCAGAAGTTGATTATATCAAAATAGACGGCTCTAAAAAGGGAATATTTACAACAATTTCCTGCTACTTTGATTCATACTGCAATTAAGAAAAAAGGCGCACCTGTTAGATGCAGGTGCGCTGTTTTTTACAATACACTTTCAAGTGGCTCAAAGCTTAACTATCCAGCCGAACTCGTCCTCAATTTTACCCCACTGGATACCTGTAAGCGTATCATAGAGCATCTGAGAAACCTTGCCAATTTTGTTGTCATTTATAATCATAATCTTATCTCCCCATTTTAGATGACCTACAGGGGAAATAACTGCGGCTGTACCAGTTCCGAAAACCTCGTCAAGCTTGCCGTCGTCATAAGCCTTTGATACCTCTTCAATCGAGATTTTTCTCTCGGTAACCTTATATCCTTGTTTTCTGCAAATTTCAATAGCGGACTTTCTGGTAATTCCCGAAAGAACAGAGCCTGTAAGCTGAGGAGTAACAACCTCTCCGTCAATTACAAAGAAGATGTTCATAGAGCCAACCTCTTCGATATACTTCTGCTCTACTCCGTCAAGCCACAGCACCTGCTCGTAATCCTGATTATGAGCCTCGTCCTGTCCCTTAAGAGAAATAGCGTAGTTTGCAGCGGTCTTTGCAAAGCCCGTTCCGCCTCTTACCGTTCTGACATACTTCTGCTCCACATAAATCTTAACTGGATCAAGAGCTGTCGAATAGTACGCGCCTGACGGCGAAAGGATAATCATAAACAGATAATGATCCGCAGGACATACACCTACATAATCATCTGTAGCGAAAATAAAGGGTCTTATGTAAAGCGATGCTCCGTCAGTATGAGGAACCCAGTCCTCCTCAAGCTTAACGAGAGTCTTGGTCGCCTCAACCATAAATTCCTCGTCAAAAGGAGGAATAACCATTCTCTCAGCAGAAATATTCATTCTCTTGAAATTTTCATCAGGTCTGAAAAGCTGAACTGTGCCGTCGGCTGTTCTATATGCCTTTAAGCCCTCGAAAATTTCCTGTCCATAATGCAGGCAACAAGTGGCGGGCGAAAGCGAAATATCTCCGAACGGAACTATTCTGGGGTCATGCCAGCCCTCTCCTGTGTCATAGTTCATAACAAACATATGGTCGGTAAAAATATGCCCAAAGCCAAGCTTGGTTTCATCCGCTGGCTTTTCCTTTGGCGTAGTGGTACGCTCGATTCTGATATCTAACATACAAAATCCTTCTTTCAAAAAATTTAATCCTTACATCACAAAAATTGTGAAAAGGATATTTATTATCAAAATAGCCCACTTTATATTATATACTAAAACCGAAAGATTTTCAATAGCGCAGGCGCATTATTCATAGATTTTTGATAATTTATTATTCGATTTGACAAATTGTCGTAGGAAGC
>X368_European_Ground_Squirrel__coassemble_49_pt1 | contig 14641 bp, 14 predicted proteins | sample X368_European_Ground_Squirrel__metabat2_low_PE_002 | metagenome-assembled genome bin X368_European_Ground_Squirrel
TCCTTGAACGTGTTTTGGATAACTAATCAAAGGGTCGGCAGGGTCGGTAGGGTCGGTATGCCCCAAGTGACCCTTAAAAATGATTTAAGCTAGGCTCAAGTCTTGGTTCGCATACGTCTAGTCAAGCTCTGGCAAGAACGTTAGTTCTTTATAGTACAAAAGTTCTTACAGCTGACTAGCTCACTCAACAGAAATCAGATAGTAGTAAATCGGCTGACCGCCTCTTGCGGTGTTTATTTCAAGGCTTGAGAATCTCTTTTGCAGTGCGGCATGGAGCGCTTCGGCATCGCTGTCCGTCACGTCCGCTCCGTACAGCACGGTGACAAACGAGGTGCTGGAGCTTACCATTTTCTTGACGAGCTTGAACGCCGCCTTGGTGACGTCCTTTTCTGTAAAGGCAAGCTTGCCGTTTTCAATCGCAAGAATCTCTCCCTGTTTTATCTGGTGAGAGCCAAGCTCTCTGTCACGAGCCGCAAAGGTGATTTGCCCTGCTGAGACTCTTTCAAATGCTTTAGTCATTTCAAGGCGGTTTGCGGCGAAGTCAAGCGTTTCGTCAAATGCCATCATTGCGCTCGTTCCCTGCTGAATTGAACGTGTTTCAAGTACGCAGACTCTCCTGTCGGCAAGTGAAACAGCCTGCTGTGCCGCCATGATTATATTTTTGTTGTTTGGCAGAACAAAAACTGTTTCCGCAGGACAGCTTAAAATCGCACTTAAAATATCGTCTGTGGACGGGTTCATAGTCTGACCGCCCTTTACAATGCAGTCTGCGCCTAAATCGGTAAATATCGCCTCTATGCCGCTTCCTGCTGCTACTGCGACAAATCCGTAGGGCTTTTCAGGCTTGGCAGGTTCTGCACCCTTTTTCTTCTGGTTTTCGTGCTGCAAGCGCATATTTTCAATTTTAGGCATATTTATATAGCCAAATTCCAGCCCCTTTTGAATCGCAAAGCCGGGCTCGTTTGTGTGAACGTGAATCTTTATAACCTCATCGTCCTCCACCACTACAACGCAGTCGCCGATAAGCTCTAAATACGCTTTAATTTTGTCGACATACTCGCCTTTTTTGGCTTTGGTGACAAGCATTTCAGTGCAGTAGGCGTAGTTAATTTCATCGTCAAACTTTCCAACAGCGTCCGAGAAGCTTTCTACAGTGAGCTTTTCGTCCGCTTCTGCAAAAATATCTCCGCCGCCAAAAATGCGGTTCATCTCGTCAAGGATAATCACCAGCCCCATGCCGCCTGCGTCTACAACTCCAGCTTTAGCCAGAAGCGGCAGCTGCGTGGGAGTTTCCTCCAAAGCCTTTTGAGCGGCAAGAGAAGCGTCGCCGAATACAATAAGCGGATCGTTTGAGGAAATTGCGCTCTCGTGCGCCTTTTCAGCGGCTTTTCTGGCGACTGTGAGGATTGTACCCTCTGTGGGATTCATAACCGACTTGTACGCTCCCTCGACCCCTAATCGCAGGCTCTCGTCAAGCAGTGAAGCGTCCATCTCACTTTGCCCCTTAAGCGCAGTCGCAAAGCCTCGAAAAAGCAGTGAAAGTATAACGCCCGAGTTTCCTCTTGCGCCTCTCAGCATTGCCGCCGCAGTCTTTTCAGCAGCCTCTCCAATCGGCACGCCGTCAGGCAGACCCTTAAGCGAAGCCGCCGCATTCAGAATTGTCATAGACATATTGCTCCCCGTGTCTCCGTCAGGCACAGGAAAGACGTTAAGCTCGTCCACAGCTTTCTTTTTATCGTTTATAACATTTGCCGCGCTTATAATCGCAGAGCAAAACGCTTTGCCGTCTATTGCAGGATTCAACTGACGCACCTCCAAAAAATTTACGGGGGGATTATATACACTTATTATACCTCATTTTTTATGCTTTGTAAAGCGGTTAAAAAAATTTACAAGATTAAATCAAAAAAAGTGAAATTAGATGTTGACAAGCGGAATAAAATATGTTATAATTCATACAATTTCTTGAGTGCAGCTATGTAGTCGCCCTCTAATAAGTAGAAAGCGTGTAAGTAGAGGTCGTGGATTGAAATATGGGAATCGGCGAATTATTTATTTTGGCGGTAAGCTTGTCTATGGACGCATTTGCGGTGAGCGTCTGTAAGGGGCTGTCGCTTGGCAGGATAAGTGTAAAGCACATGGCGACAGCAGGACTTTGGTTCGGTAGCTTTCAGGCTCTTATGCCGCTTCTGGGGTATTTTCTCGGTAAAACTATTGCCGATATAGTGAGCAAATATGCTCATTGGACAGCGTTTTTCCTGCTTGTCTTTATCGGCGGCAATATGCTTAGAGAAACGCTGTGGGGCGATGAGGAGCAGGAGGATTCGGCTATGGATGTAAAAACTATGCTGCTTCTTGCAATCGCTACAAGCATAGACGCTTTCGCTGTCGGCGTGATGTTTGCATTTTTGCAGGTGAGTATTCTCCCAGCCGTCAGCTTTATCGGACTAACTACCTTTGTAATTTCAGCCGCAGGAGTAAAAATTGGCAGCGTGTTCGGACTTAAGTACAAGAAAAAAGCGCAGATTTGCGGCGGAGCGGTGCTGATTCTGCTCGGCGTCAAGATTTTGCTTGACGGATTAGGCATTTTGTAAAATTTTATGATATTTTTCAGGCAGGATTTGTCAATTTGACAGCTCCTGCTGATTTTTTTTGCCATTTTACATTTCCTTTACAAAACATCTCTTTTGTAAAATCTAAAATTACGCTTCATTTACAGTCTTAAGATTTTGGTTTTTACAATTTGAGTGTATCATATACTTGTCGGATGAATAAAATAAAGACAAAGGAGCGCACGCAGGGTGCGTTAAGGAAAGGAAAGATTTTTATGAAAACAAAGGTATGCGCTTTAATTGCGGCGGCGATTACGCTTACAGCCTGCGGCTCAGACGATGAGCTTGGTTCAGTCAACGTAATTTCACGAGAGGACGGCTCGGGTACGAGGTCGGCTTTTGTGGAGCTAGTGGGAGTTGAGGAAAAGGACGAGGACGGAAACAGCGTTGATAATACGACAGTCGAGGCTATAATCTGCAAGTCGACAGACGTAATGCTTACACAGGTTTCAGGCGATATAAATGCGATTGGATATGTGTCCTACGGCTCGCTTAACGACACGGTCAAGACTTTAAAAATTGACGGAGTTACAGCTTCGCCCGATACTATAAAGGACGGCAGCTATTCGATAGTTCGTCCGTTTAACATTGTTACCGCAGAGGACTTGTCAGAGGCGGCGAGCGACTTTATAAGCTTTATAATGAGCGCAGACGGGCAGGAAATTGTCGAGGGTGAAAGCTATGTGGCTGTAGACGAGCAGGCGGCGGCTTATGAAGCGAGCGGCGCAAGCGGCAAGGTTGTAGTAGCAGGCTCATCATCGGTAGGACCCGTTATGCAGGTGCTGGCGGAGGAGTATGAAAAGGTAAATTCCGACGTCACCGTTGAGGTTCAGATAAGCGATTCGACTACAGGCGTAAAGTACACGCAGGAGGGAACCTGCGACATCGGTATGATTTCAAGAGAGCTTAAGGAGGACGAAACGGGACTTGAAGCGATGGCAATTGCGCAGGACGCTATAGCGGTTATTGTAAACAATGAAAATCCGCTTGAGGATATTACTATGGACAATCTCAAGGAGATATATCTTGGAAATATCACAGAGTGGTCGGATTTGATAGAGGAGTGATTAAATGCTGAGGAATGAAGCGTACGCAGATTCCAATCTGCTTGAGGAGGCATTTTTGCCGCAGACAGTGGAGAGTGCGCCTGAAAAGAGAAGCTTTTCGCTTAAAAGCTTTGCGGAGTACTTTATGCAGGGAGTATTTTTGCTCTGCGCCTGCATTTCGATAATTTGCGTTGTGGTAATCTGCGTATATATGTTCGCAAAGGGCTGTCCTGCGATAGCGCAGATAGGCGTGCTTGACTTTTTAAGCGGCACAGACTGGTTCCCGACAAATTCAGTTCCCAGCTTCGGCATTTTTCCTATGATAGTAGGCTCGATATATGTTACAGCGGGAGCGGTGCTTCTTGGCGTGCCGATCGGACTTCTGACGGCTGTGTTTCTGGCAAGGTTCTGCCCTGAAAGGCTGTACAAGCTTGTGCTGCCTGCGGTCAATCTGCTTGCGGGAATACCGTCAATTGTCTATGGCTTTTTCGGAATGGTGGTAGTCGTGCCTTTTGTGAGAAGCGTTTTCGGTGGCACTGGAAACAGCATTATAACGGCTTCAATAATTCTGGGAATGATGATTCTGCCGACTGTGGTGGGAATGAGCGAGAGCGCGCTAAAGGCTGTGCCTGAAGAATATTACGAGGGTGCGCTTGCGCTTGGAGCAACTCACGAGCGTTCGGTGATGAGGGTGCTTGTGCCTGCGGCTAAATCGGGAATATGTGCGGCGATAGTGCTTGCAATTGGCAGAGCGGTAGGAGAAACTATGGCGGTGGTTATGATTGCGGGAAATCAGGCAAGGCTTCCCGACGAGCTTACAGACGGAGTGAGAACGCTTACGGCGAACATAATTTTAGAGATGGGATACGCTTCCGGGCTTCACTATGACGCTCTGCTTGGAACAGGCGTGGTGCTGTTTGTCTTTATACTTATTCTCAATCTGCTGTTAAGCGTAATAACCTCAAAGAGGAAGGGATAGAAAGAAATGAATCAAAGGATAATGACCTACAAGGCGCATCCGCTTTCGCTTGTGATGAAAGCCTTGGTCTGGATAAGCGCGGCTCTTTCTGTGGCGGTGTTTGTCACACTGGTAGGATATGTGCTGATTAAGGGCGTGCCGTATCTTTCGCTAAGCCTGTTTGCTTTCGAGGGCTCAACCTCTGAGGTTTCGATTTTAGCGTCGATTGTAAATACGCTTAAGATGGTGTTGATTGCGCTGCTTGTCGCAGCTCCGCTGGGAGTGGGCTGCTCGGTGTATCTTGTCGAGTACGCTAAAAAGGGCAGCAGAGTGGTTAAGCTTGCAGAGCTTGCAGCACAGACGCTTTCAGGCATACCGTCAATCATTTACGGCATTTTCGGAAACATGTTTTTTGTGACGTCCTTAGGCTGGCGGCTGTCGCTTCTTTCGGGAGCTTTTACGCTTGCGATTATGATTTTGCCGATAATTATAACCTCGTCACAGGAGGCTTTAAAGTCGGTGAACGATAGTTACAGAGAGGGAGCGTTCGGACTGGGAGCGGGAAAGCTAAGAACAGTGTTCAAGGTTGTTCTGCCGTCTGCAATATCAGGAATAATTTCGGGAATAATACTCTCTATAGGGCGCATAGTAGGCGAAACGGCGGCTCTTATCTTTACGGCAGGAACGATTACAAAGCTTGCCTCTCTTACCGATTCAGGCTCGACGCTTGCGGTGCAGATGTACAATCTTTCAACGGAAGGGCTGCACATGAACGAAGCCTCTGCGGCGGCTGTAGTGCTGCTAATTACGGTAATTGCGCTTAATTCTGCGTCAAGCTTTATAGGGAAAAGGATTAAGAAGAGCGGCGCAGAGGTGAATTAAGGTGAAGGATATGAATTATAAAATTGAAATTAGCAATGCGAATTTGTTTTACGGCGGCTTTCAGGCACTTTACGATATAAATCTTAACATTGAGGAGCGCAGGATTATGTCGTTTATCGGACCGTCAGGCTGCGGAAAAAGCACGCTGCTCAAGTGCCTTAACCGAATGAACGATTTGGTCGAGGGCTGCAAGGTCGAGGGTGAGTTTTTGCTTGACGGCGAGGATATTTACCGTGATGTTGAGGTGACGACGCTTAGAAAAAGAGTAGGAATGGTTTTTCAAAAGTCAAATCTTTTTCCGATGTCGATTTACGACAACATAGCCTTCGGACCGAGAACTCACGGGATTAAGAAAAAAGCGCAGCTTGACGAGATAGTAGAGTCTTGTCTTAAGCAGGCGGCGATATGGGACGAGTGCAAGGACAGGCTTAAAAAGTCGGCACTCGGAATGTCAGGAGGTCAGCAGCAGAGGCTGTGTATAGCGAGAGCCTTGGCGGTAAAGCCGGAGGTGATACTGATGGACGAGCCGACCTCTGCGCTTGATCCGATTTCAACACAGAAGGTTGAGGAGCTTTGTAAGGAGCTTAAGAGAAAGTACACGATAGTGATTGTGACGCACAATATGCAGCAGGCGATGAGAATTGCCGATTCAACGGCATTTTTCCTGCACGGAAGAATAGAGGAGGTCGGACCTACAGAAAGGATATTTAACAATCCGAAAAATGTCAGAACCGAAGAGTATATCGGCGGACGCTTCGGATAAAAGGAAAAATTCTCCGAGATAAGGGTACAAATTTTACGTGGATTTTACAATAGGTCTGTAGAGTTTTTACAAATATAAGCTATAATAAAATAAATTTGTGTAAAGCTTAAAGGATTAAAAAGAAAAATCGGCGTAAAGGATGGACGCCCATGGTGTTTTGGAGGATTTTATGGACATATTTTCAGTCCTGACAATGATAGGAGGGCTTGCGCTCTTTCTATATGGAATGCAGACGATGAGCGGCGCTCTTGGAAAAATGGCGGGCGGCAAGCTTGAGGATTTTTTTGACAGAGTTACTTCCAACAGATTTAAGGCGGTAGCGCTTGGTACAGGCGTGACGGCGCTTATTCAGTCATCGGCGGCGACTACGGTAATGCTTATCGGCTTTGTCAATGCGGGAATTATGCAGCTTAGGCAGACGATAGGCGTGCTGATGGGAGCGGATATAGGCACTACAATTACTGCGTGGCTGCTTTCACTGTCGGGAGTTGAGGGCGAGAGCGTCGTCATTCAGCTGTTTAAGCCGACCTCCTTTTCACCGATTCTTGCGATTATCGGTGTGATTCTTATCATGAGCGCAAAATCGGACAAGAAAAAGACGATAGGCGAGATAATGATAGGCTTTGCGATACTCATGTTCGGTATGAACATGATGCAGACGGCTTCGGAAACGCTTAAGGACAGCGAAACGTTCACAAGCGTGCTTTTGCTGTTTAAAAATCCGCTTCTTGGAGTGCTGATAGGTGCGGTGATAACTGCCATTTTACAGTCCTCATCTGTGTCTATAGGTATTTTGCAGGCTCTTAGCTCAACAGGCAGGCTCACCTTTGGCATATCGATACCGATAATTATAGGACAGAATATCGGCTCCTGTATCAACGGCATTATAAGCTCGATAGGCACAAGCAAAAACGCAAAGCGTGTGGCGGCGGTGCATCTTAGTATCAAGCTTATCGGAGCTGTGCTGTTTTTGAGCGTATTTTATACATTGAATGCGATTTTAGACTTTGCTTTTATGGATTTGCCGATAAGCGAAACCTACATAGCGATTTTCCATACGATATATAACGTCGGCGTGACGATTGTACTTTTGCCGTTTACCAATGCGCTTGAGAAGCTTGCGTATGTAATTGTCAAGGACAAAAAGACCGATGAGGACGAGGAGGAGCGTCAGAGCAGCAACGAGCTTAAGCAGCTTGAGGAAAGATTCCTGCGCACTCCGACTGTTGCGGTTGAACGAGCAAGGACGGTTGTCTGCTCAATGACGCACATCACGAGGCGAATGGTAAAGCACTCCTGCGAGATTTTGTTTAGCTATGACGAGGAAAAATACAAGGAGCTGCTTAAGCATGAAAAGCTGGTGAAGGAGTACGAGCGTGCGGTTGAGAGCTATCTGATTAAAATTTCGAGCCTTACGCTGAGTGAAAAGGACGCTAAAATGCTCAGCACTCTGCTTTACAACATAAGCGAGCTTGAGCGTATCGCAAGCCATGCGAGAAGTATCGCCATAAGCGCAAGAACCAAGCATAAGAGCAATGATGATTTTTCAAAGAAAGCCCGCGACGAGCTGAACGTTATGTGCAGCGCAGTGCAGCAGGTGATGGAATTTGCCGTCACTGCGGTCTGTGATATGGATCTCTATGCGGCGTATGAAATTGAACCGCTTGAGGAGGTTGTGGATCAGCTCCGCACAAAGATAAAGAACCGCCATGTAAAGCGGCTTCAGGCAGGAAAATGCACTATAGATTTAGGCTTTGTTTTTAACGATATACTTACCTCTCTTGAGAGAATGTCGGATCACTGTTCAAATATAGCAATCTGCATGGTGCAGGTTAACGACGATAATTTTGAAAACAACGAATACATGAGAACGATAAGCACAAGCGGAGCGGAGTTTGACGGCGAGGTAGCTAAGTTTCAAAAGCAGTTTCCTCTGCCTAAAAAGGAAGATTACAAGAAAAAATAGCAGGGAGGTTAGCGCATTGGCAATGATTTATTGCGTCGAGGACGACGAGGGAATTAGAGAGCTTATAAGCTGTGCGCTTAAAGCGGGCGGCTATGAGGTAAAGGCTTTTGAAAGCGCAAAGCCGTTTTATGACGAGCTGGAATTAAAGCAGCCTGCGCTGATACTGCTTGATATTATGCTTCCGAACGAGGACGGTTTGAGCGTGCTTAAAAGGCTTAAGGCGGACGCTAGGTATAAGGATATTCCCGTGATAATGCTCACGGCAAAGACGAGTGAGATCGATAAGGTTTCAGGGCTTGAATCGGGAGCGGACGATTATATAACAAAGCCCTTTGGAGTTATGGAAACACTGTCGAGAATCAAGGCGGTACTCAGACGCTCTTCGAGGAGCGAGGACGAGCCTGAGGTTATAATGGTAAGAGAGGTATCTCTTGACCCGTCAAAGAGAATTGTTACGGCTAACGGCAAGGAGGTGCCGCTTACCTATATGGAATTTGAGCTGATGATGTACCTTATGCGCCATCCGTCCATAGCGGTGACAAGGGACAAGCTTATGGAGCGTGTCTGGGGCTATGAATTTGCAGGCGAAACGCGCACTGTGGATATGCACATAAAGACTATACGTCAGAAGCTTGAAGCCGCAGGCTGCACTGATTTTATAAAAACGGTGCGGGGAGTGGGATATAAGTGTTAGAATCCGCCGAAAGCAGGCGGATTTTTTAGAATAGGAGAGGATTGCTATGCAAAAGAAAATTTTCAAGAGCATGACACTTTTGGTGAGCGTTACGCTTGTCATATTTGCGTCACTGGTGATTTATATCTGCTGGAGCGTTTACAGAGAGAGCGCATTTTCAGAGCTTGAAACTGCGGCTCTTATTGCGGCTGATTCAAGTATGACGCCGCAGGAGATAAGCGAAAGCCTTTCGCAAAACGAGGATTATTCGATAAGAGTGACTTATATCCAAAGCGACGGCACAGTGGCGTTTGACAATCAGGAGGACGCTGAAGAAATGGAGAACCATGCCGATCGTGAGGAGGTAAAGCAGGCGCTTGAAACGGGAAGCGGCAGCTCGGAGAGGCTTTCTCAGACGCTGGACAAGACCTATTGCTACTATGCGGTTGCGTATGACGGCGGAGTACTCAGGCTTGCGAGAACGAGAAACAGTATGCTCTCTATTACAGCCTCGGTGATTTTGTTTATCGTGGCGGCTGTGGGCGTGCTGATTGTGATTACCACGATAATTTCAATGAGAATTTCAGACAGCGTGATGAGCCCGATAAGACGGCTGGTAAGACGCTTTGACTTAAGCGATGAGGGCGAGGGAGCAGACGAGCCAAAGGAGGACGGCAGGGTTTACGAGGAGCTTGTGCCGATATTTGACATGGCGGATAAGCTGCTTGACGAATCTCACAGAATTGTAAGACGCCTGAAAAAGGAAAAGGAAAAGTTTGTCCTCATCACTGAAAACATGGCGGAGGGAATGATACTGCTTGATTCGGACAAGACGGTGCTGTCAGTAAACCGCACGGCTCTTGAGCTTTTTAACCCTGACTTTGACCCGTCGCTAAAGCTTACTCTTGCGGACTTTACAACTGACGAACAGCTCTGGGGGCTTGTGAATCAGCTTGAGGGGCACAGCTCGGTAAGGGGAGTTATTACCTTAGACGAGCATTCATGGAGAGTGTTCGCAAACCAGACCGAGTATGCGGGTAAGTACGGAATAGTGATAATTTTAGCCGACGTCACAGAGAGCATTAAGAGCGAGCAGATACGGCGCGATTTTTCAGCTAACGTTTCCCACGAGCTTAAAACTCCGCTGACTACGATAAAGGGCTTCGGTGAGATGATGGAAAAGGGTATAATCTCAAAGGAAGAGGACGTCAAGCGTTACGGAGGAACGATTTACCGTGAATCGGCAAGACTTTTGTCGCTGATAAATGATATTATCAGGCTGTCAGAAATTGAGGACGGCGAGGCTAAGGCTTTGTTTGAGCAGGTGGATTTGCTTAAAGCGGCGCTCAGCTGTGCGGAAATTTTGCAGGTTAAGGCAGATGAAAGCAAGGTTGAGATAAGGGTAAGCGGCGAAAGTGCGCTTATAATGGCGAACAAGAGCTATATCAACGAGATGATTTTAAATCTGATGGACAACTCGATAAAGTACAACCGTGCAGGCGGCTGGGTTTCGGCTGAAATTACTGCGCTTGAGAGCAAAGCGCAGATTGTGATTGCCGATAATGGTATAGGTATAAGCGAGGCGGACAAGGAGAGAGTTTTCGAGCGTTTTTACCGAGTGGACAAGAGCCGCTCAAAGGCTACGGGCGGCACAGGTCTTGGTCTTTCAATTGTAAAGCATATGGTGGCGGTGCATAACGGTGAGCTTAAAATCGAAAGCGGGCTTGGAAAGGGTACGAAAATAACTATATTGCTTCCGTATGAAAACGAGGATTTGGATAAATAGCACAAAAAAGCACTTCATCTGATACATGAAGTGCTTTGCTTACTTTGTCCAATGTACAATCCTTTAAAAGCCTGATGAATCAGCCGCCGAAGCTAAAGCGTCAAGCAGAGAAATGTACATAACTTTTAAAAATCGAACTAATGTCAGACAAACCTTGAACGCAATCAATTAAAACCCGACCGCCGCCGATTAAACCTGACTGCCGACAAATAAAGCCAGACTGCCGATTAGCGGGCTTCCTCAGAGAAACCGCTGTCTACTAGGTCTACAAGACCCTCTACTGCCGACTGCTCGTCTGCTCCGTCAGCTATAATTCTGATTGATGTGCCGCCGACAATGCCGAGAGAAAGTATTCCCAGCAGGCTCTTTGCGTTGACCCTTCTGTCTTCCTTTTCAATCCAAATAGAGGACTTGAACTCGTTCGCCTTCTGAATAAAAAATGTTGCAGGGCGAGCGTGCAGACCAACTTGATTCTGTACAACTACATCTTTAACGTACATAATAACCTCTCCAATCATAATCCATTTGATTTAATTATTGACTTTGATTTAAATAGCCTCTGCATGACGCAGATTTTTATTGATAGGAGAAAACTAAAGCAACAATGGCTTTTAGAATCTCCATATTATAATTATAACCCAAACTCTTCGTTCAGTCAACACAAAAATTGAACAAAGCCGATGTTTTTAAGAAAATTTTGTTGAATTGACAAAATTGAATCTTTGTGTGAGAGCTTTAATTGTGCATTGTTGACAAAAAAATTTGCTATCTTTGTGAATCTGTACAAAAAGACTTAATAAATAAAAGTTGAAAACTCTCTTTTATACATTTTCTTTCAAAAAGCCGCCGAGAGCTTTGTGCAAAGTGCACAAATCCTCCTCAGAAAGCTCGATTTTTCGGAGCAAATCAGGTCGTTTTTTGGCGGTGTTTATCAGCGACTGCTCATGCCGCCACTGGAAAATTTTATCGTGATTTCCGCTTAACAGGATTTCAGGAACCTTTTCGCCCTCCCAGATTTCAGGGCGGGTGTACTGCGGATATTCAAGCAGACCGTTAAAATGGCTCTCGTCCTTGTAGCAGTCGGGCTGTGAAAGTGCGCCGTCAAGAGTCCTCACAATTGCGTCTATCAAAATCAGCGCAGGCAGCTCGCCGCCCGAAACCACATAGTCGCCGATTGAAATTTCCTCATCCGTTATTTTATCCAAAACCCGCTGGTCTACTCCCTCGTAGTGACCGCAGAGGATAAAAATATCGCTCATCTGCGCAAGCTCAAGACAGCGGCTCTGAGTCAGTGTTTTGCCCTGCGGCGACATATAAATGACGTGAGGCTTTCTTTCGCCGCATACAGCCCTGCAGCAGTCGTAAATCGGCTGAGGCTGCATGAGCATACCCTGACGTTCGCTGTAGGGAGCGTCGTCTACACGGCGGTGCTTGTCAAGCGTGTAATCTCGTATGTTGTGGCAGTAGGCTTCAAAGACGCCGTTTTTTCTTGCCCTGCCTATCACGCTTTCGTTAAGAGCAGATTCCATAAATTCAGGAAAAAGTGTTGCAATATCAAATCTCATAGCGATTCCCTTTAAATATCGAAAAGTCCGTCAAGCGGAGTTATCGTCATAACGCCCTTGTCCGTGTCGACCTCGTCAATTACGTCCTCAATCGCAGGCACAAGCAGCAGTCTGCCGTCAGGAGCTTTTACATGGTAAATGTCGTTTGCTCCCGTTTCGGTAAAATCGACAATCTTGCCATAAAGCTCGTCCGTTTTGCTGTCAAAGACCTGCATACCAAGCATATCTGCAATAAAAACACAGTCTTCGTCAAGCTCTACGTCCTTTCTGTCAATATACAGTACATGGTTTCTAAGTCTCTGCGCCTCGTCAACGCTGTCAACTCCCTTAAGCTTCATTATAACCATGCCCTTATGAACTCTCGAATGCTCGACAGCTACATCTGTTCCGCTTTTCCAGTGCAGCAGCTCAAATTCCGTCAGAAACTCAGGACTGTCGCACCACGGCATAACCTTTACCTCGCCCTTTACACCGAAAACGGAGGTGATTTTTCCTATCTCAAGGTATTGGGACTTGCTGTATTCTGAATTTTTCAAACTAAGACATCTCCTTGTCTGATCACTCTGCGCAATAAGGGCAGATTTGCTTTAAAGCGCAGCTTTCACAGTGCGGTTTTCTTGCGCTGCACACCTCTCGGCCGAAAAGCACAAGTCTATGGCAAAAGTCGGAGGACTTACTGGGTTCGATAAGCTCTTTAAGCTCGCTCTCGGTCTTTACTGGGTCCTTGCTTGTTGTAAAGCCAAGTCTGCTGCAGATTCTTATGCAGTGGGTATCCGCAACAATCGAAGGCTTGCCGTAGACATCGCCTAAGATAAGGTTCGCCGTCTTTCTGCCGATTCCTGGGAGAGTGGTAAGCTCCTCGATAGTCGAGGGAATTTCGCCGTTAAAGTCGTCGATTATTTTTCGGCACATATTTACAATCGAAGCCGCCTTGGTTTTATAAAGTCCGCAGGGCTTGACGATTTGCTCAACATCGGAAATTTCAGCGTTGGCAAAATCCTCGATTGAGCGATATTTGTCAAACAAAACCGCCGTGACAATATTTACCCGTGCATCGGTGCATTGAGCCGACAGGCGTCCTGCAATCATAAGCTCGTGCGGTTTAGAAAATACAAGCGAGCAGAGCGCATCGGGATATTTTTCCTCGAGCAGGGCGACAGCTTTTGCCGCACGCCGCTTTTTCTCAGTTATATCTTCATTCGTCATTTTTATCCGCAAGCTGTCCTATCAGCGATTTCATCACGTCCGTCAATTCGTATTCCTCATTTGTAAGCAGGCAGGTGCTTCTCGGAGGGATTTTTTCCTTTATTTTAACCTCAAAGATTTTGCCCTCGTTCAAATCATTTTCGGCAATTCTTTCAGGCACAAAGCCAATGCCCAGACCGCTTCTGACAAGCGGCAGAACCTGACTGATCGAGGCAAGCTCTATGTCAGGACTCATCACCAGTCCGTAATTTTTAAAGATTCTGTCAAGAAAAGCTCTTGTGGTTCTGCCCTCTTCGAGCGTTATAAGCGTGTACTTGTTAAGTTCGGCTAAGGTAAGCTCCTTGTCCTTAAGCTCGCTGAAGGCTTCGCCTGCCACCGCTATATCGTTAAGCGCATCAAGCTCAGTGATAGCAAGATCGTAAGTAAAAATGCAGGGAGTTGTGACTATCGCCATATCAACTGTGTTTGCGTGAAGCGCTTCTATAGTTTCGGGGGTGGACATATTCTCTATCTTAAGGTGAACTTCAGGATTAAGCTTGTGAAATGCGCTGATTTTGCAAACTATACTTTTGTCAAATGCGGCATCGCTTATCGCAAGGCGGATTATTTCAGCGTTTTCTCTCATAAGAGAAACCTCCTGAGCCGCGCTGAACAAATGCTTGCAGGCAATGCTGACGTGCTTATAAAGCCGCTCCCCGGCAGGAGTAAGCGTCGCTCCTTTTTGCGAGCGTATAAAAAGCTTGCAGTTAAGCTCCTCCTCAAGGTTCGCAATCGCACGGCTTACGCTTGGCTGTGAAAGGTAGAGCGAATGAGCCGCCGAGGTTATATTCTGATATTTGGCCACATAGTAAAAAGCCTTGTAGTGCTCAAAATTTACATCAGACATGATAGTTCTCTGATCCTTTCCTTACAATTCATACCGAAATTAAGTATAGAGGCAGTATCTCTTTCATTTATCTCCACTTTTATTATATTTCATTTGCTTAAATATTTCAAGAGGCATTATGTGAACAATTTGTTATCGATTCAAAACTATTATTCTAAAACAAAAAACCATGTCATCTCCTAAGAAACAACATGGTTCACAATATAAAACTTTATTCACTCCGAAACCACCAGCTTAACTCTGCAAACCTTTTCACTGCAAAAAGCCACACCGTATTTCAAAACCTTCTTGTAGCACT
>X368_European_Ground_Squirrel__coassemble_50_pt1 | contig 14530 bp, 14 predicted proteins | sample X368_European_Ground_Squirrel__metabat2_low_PE_002 | metagenome-assembled genome bin X368_European_Ground_Squirrel
TTCAAAGTGTACATTTTCCGCTCCAACCTTTACGTTGCTGCCCTCGGTTGCCGGAACTGCGGTTTCAAGGTTTGTGAACGGAACACAGGCTATAACCTCAACCTTGCCGTTAGCATTTGCAACAAGCGACTTTATTGCCTCCAGAAGCTCTTTAGCTTCGGGACGCGTTTTGTTCATTTTCCAGTTTCCAGCTATAATAGCCTTTCTGACATCTTTTTTCATCTTTAAAACTCCTTTTCTAAAGTAAATAAAAATCGTATAAAAATCCTGCTCCTAACGCAAGCAAAACAATTGAGAAAACAAGCATAGCTATAAAAGCCTTGTTAGGCGGCTCCTTAAGCTCCTCCACCTCTTTGCCATCCTCATCGTGGCTTGGTGCTTCGTCGTCCTCCTGAAGCTTGTCGGATATGTAAAATTCGCTCGGATTTTCGGGATTGTATTCGATTTTAACGCTGCCCTCGCTGCCTAAATCAGGCGTCCATTTTTCGTAGGTTTCACCGTCTAGCTCAAAGATAAGCTGCATTTCGCTGAAAGTCTTTCCTAGAATTTCGCTTTTTCTGCGCTCGCCAACTTTAGCTTCGCCCGGAAGATATCCTGTTTCCTTGATTATTGGATCATGGTTCTGAGATTCAAGATAAAAGCCGCCCATTTTTTTAAGCTTAAATGAAAAGTAGAGGAAAATAAGTCCGAACACTAAAATCACAAATCCGAAAATATTTCCGTACTTATCCAAAACTCCAGTTACTCCAAATGCGTTACCCGTTTCGTCCGCCGTCAAAAGCGCAAGAGCATATAACTCAATCTCTGTCATTTGTTTTGCAAATCTCCTTAATTATAAAAGCAATTTAAAGCGGGGTTAGCGTAAATTTAAGCAGACCCCGCCTAAAGTATTACTTGTCGGCAATAACGTCAATTCCAGGGAGAACCTTACCCTCAAGATACTCAAGAGAAGCTCCGCCGCCTGTTGAGATATGCGACATCTTGTCTGCAAAGCCAAGCTGAATTACCGCAGCCGCACTGTCACCGCCGCCGATTATAGTTGTAGCGTCAGTTTCAGCCAAAGACTTAGCTACCGCAATTGTCCCCTTTGCCAGAACAGGATTCTCAAACACTCCCATAGGACCGTTCCAAACTACAGTCTTTGCGTTCTTAACCGCTTCAGCGTAAAGCTGAGCTGTCTTTTCACCGATGTCAAGACCCATCTCATCAGCAGGAATTTCACTTACGCTTACATTCTTAACTTCAATTTCAGCGTCAATCGGGTCAGGGAAAGAGGGTGCAACGATAGTATCTACAGGCAAAAGCAGCTTCTTGCCGCTTGCAGCAGCCTTTTGAATCATCTCTTTGCAGTAGTCAAGCTTGGTATCGTCAACAAGCGATGAGCCTACCTCATAGCCCTGTGCCTTTAAAAATGTATATGCCATTCCTCCGCCGATAATCAGCGTGTCGCACTTTTCGATGAGATTGTTTATAACGTTAAGCTTATCGGCAACCTTTGCTCCGCCTAAAATCGCAACAAAAGGTCTTACAGGATTTTCAACTGCGTTTCCTAAGAAGTTAATCTCCTTTTGCATCAGGTAGCCTACAGCCGTATCCTTGATATGAGCTGTAACTCCCGCAGTTGAGCAGTGCGCTCTGTGAGCTGAACCGAAAGCGTCCATTACATAAACGTCAGCCAAGGAAGCAAGCTCCGCTGAAAACGGCTCTAAATTCTTGGTTTCTTCCTTTCTGAACCTTGTGTTCTCAAGAACTACAATTTCTCCATCGTTCATCTCCGCAACTGCCTTTTTAGCGTTTGCTCCGACTACCTCGTCGTCCTTTGCAAACGTAACCTTGACATCAGGCAAAAGCTCAGCTAATCTGTTAGCCGCAGGCGCAAGCGAAAACTTGTCCTCTGGTCCATTCTTCGGCTTGCCTAAATGCGAGCAAAGTATAACCCTTCCACCGTCTGCCACAAGCTTCTTAATTGTAGGGAGAGCCGCTGTAATTCTGTTGTCGTTTGTGATTTTACCGTCCTTAAGCGGAACGTTGAAATCAACCCTCACGAGAACCTTTTTGCCCTTGACATCAATGTCGTCAACCGTAACCTTGTTTAATCCTGCCATATTATTGACATCCTTTCATAAGAAATTTCCAGAGCCGTGCTAATGCAGTCCGCTCCATTTATTAACATAATTCCAGATAAAAATTACCTACTTTATAGTATACCACATCACGAGAAAAAAATCAAGGGCTTTTAACTGATTTTTTACGTATTATCTATTTAGGTTACACAGTCTTATCCCTTGCGCTTAAAAATAGTACCTACAACCTTTGGTCCTGCGTTGATTGCAATAGCCGCACCGATCTGATACATTTCCACAGGCGGATAACCCATTTTCTTTGTCATTGCCGCAGCCATTTCATCACGAACACTGCTGTCACAGCCGTACACTAAAGAATACGGTGTATGCGGTATAATCTCGTTTGCGGTAAGCAAAACTATTTCAGGAATTATACTCTTGTCGCCCCTCACCTTACTGTTGGTAACAATTTTATTATCCTGAATACGCATTATAGGTCTTAGCCCCATAAGCTCGCCCGCAAACGCCGCCGCTGACGGAATCCTTCCTGATTTCTTTGCGTATTTAAGCGAATATGGTGCAAAAAACGTAGTGCAATTTTTAACCCAGTCCTCAATATACTCAACAATCTCCTTTGCGGACTCCCCTTTCGCCGCCTTAATCGCACCCTGAGTTACAGGATAACCATAAGCACCCGTATAGCCTATTCCGTCAATATTGTAAATATGAAAGCTCTTTACCCTGTCGGGATGCTCGTCAAAAAACTGCTTTGCAGCCATAACCGCATTGCTGTGAGTAGCACTTCCCTCTTTATTTATAGAAACATTTATAACATCGCTGTAGCCCTGAGCAAAAAGCTGCTCGAAAATCTCTGTAAATTCAAATGCGGTTATCTGAGAATGAGTAGGCATACCGTCATACTCTTCCATCATTTTATAAAACTGCTCATTTGTAAAATCTACTCTGCTAAGATAGCTTTTATCGCCGATTGTTACCTTGAACGGAACTATCATGATATCCAGCTCCTTTTCGGTCTTTTCATCAATATCGGACGCTGAATCGGTTACCAATTTTATTTTTGACATATCATCGCTTCCTTTCGTTATTTAATCCCATTTGTACTTTGTCAGCTCGCCGACAAGCTCAAGCTCTGAAAAATCCCACTGCCTCAAAACCTCATATGCGGCAATCGCCGCAGAGTTTGAAAGATTAAGACTCCTCAACATATTCCTCATCGGTATTCTTGCGCATCTATCAGGGTTTGAATAAAGCAGCTCCTCTGGCAAGCCCTTGTCCTCTCTGCCGAACAGCAAATAAACATCGGCATTTTCAGGATAGCAAATATCACTGTAGAGCTTCCTGCCCTTTGTGGTGAAATAATAATACTCACCGCTTGTCAGCTCAAAAAAGCTGTCCAAATTATTGTACTCATAAATCTCAAGCTTATCCCAGTAATCAAGCCCTGAACGCTTTAAATTTCTGTCGGTAATTTCAAAGCCGTAAGGCTTTACAAGATGCAGAGTCGCACCTGTCACAGCGCAGGTTCTTGAGATATTCCCTGTGTTCTGCGGTATTCTCGGTTCCACAAGAACTATATTAAGTTTCGCCATTAGCCACCTCGTCAAAAGCTTTCAAAATCGCTAAAATCATTATAGCCATTAAGCCACGGCAGCTGCGGTTCAAACAAAATACCGTCATACTTAGTCAAGCCATAGCTGTAGGTCGTTTTTACCGTAAGCTTTGTAAATCCCGAAGCACGGCTCATCGCAACCGGCAGGCTGTCGCCTGACAAAAGTCCGCCCGTTAGCACAGCGGTATACAAATCTCCACAGCCTGAATAGCTTGCGGGAACATAATCGTTCACAACTCTCCAAAAGCTATTGTTCAAAGCGTCGTATCCAACAGACGAAATACCATTATCAGAAATATTAACGCTTGTAATAACCACTGTCTTAGGTCCTAACTGTGAAAGTCTGACAAGCCACGATTTAACTTCGCTTACGCTAAGCTTGCCATAGGGATAATCCTCGCCAAGCAAAATTGCCGCTTCGGTAAGATTAGGCGTGATAATATCCGCCGCACGCACAAGCTGAACCATTTTAGCGCACATCTCATTGGTGTAGGTTTTATAAGGCTTGCCGTTATCACCCATAACAGGATCTACCACCTTTAAAGCGTCCTGATAAGCCGAAAGAAAGTCAAGGCAATGGTCAATCTGCTGCTGAGAAGCCAAAAATCCGCTGTACACGCAGTCAAAATCCGTGCCAAGCTTATGATAATGCTCCAGCGCATCGCTTACAAAATCTGTCAAATCACGCATGACAAATTCGCCGAAGCCAGTATGTGCTGAAAGCACCGCTGTAGGAACAGGACAAACCTGCACACCCATAGCCGAAAGAGTAGGAATTATAACAGTCAGCGAGCATTTTCCTATTCCAGAAATATCATGAATAGCCGCCACGCTTTTTATATGTTTCAAGCAAGTCACCTCTGATATACAATAAAATGTAGCCACGTATCAAAAATGCAGCTAGATATATTTTTATTATATCACATTCTCCCTTAAAATGCAAGGGCTTTTCAATCAATCATATTAAAAAGGTGCAATGTAAGAAGAAAATCGGGAAAAACACAAGAAAATTGAGCCAAAGAAATGTTACTATATCCCAAAAGCATTATAACATAAAAAGAGGAAAATTTCAATACCTAACGAAAGAAAACCAACACAGCTTGAAATTCTGTTGTATATGAAGCTGGAATTCCAAAAATTTAGCGGCATAAAACTGATTTTCTAGTTTGTCTATATGAAAAATTGAAAAACAGTACAATTTACTATTGCAATTGACTAATTATTTTCTCTTTGTCACTTAACCTTTATTTTTCTCTCACTATAAAAATGTAAAATATTTTTTGATGTCATTTTTATTTGACACATTCAAACATTATTAGCATATATTCAAGGTGATCTCAATGGACGACAACATGGATTTTGAAGAGCTGAAGTAGCGAAGAGCGCAGGCTGACCAGCTTGCAAAGGATATACTTCACGCTAAAATGATTCTTGCGGCAGCTGCTTTGCTCATTGTCATTGTATTAATATTTGCACTTGTTAAACTTCTTTCTCCAAGCAACGCTGAAGTTTCTGCTTCTACTTCTTTGATTTCAGAGCAAAGCTCATCTCAGACGACTGATTCGGAGCAGGCACTAACAGAGCTTTCCTCCTCTCAAACTGATTCATCAGATACAGATTCCGATTTTTCACATGAAGCTCTGCCCGACAGCTATCTTATAGACGGCTTTGATATAATATATCAGGAGCCTGAGCTTCCGACAGGCTGTGAAATAACTGCGCTTACGATGGCTATTAACTACTACGGCTTTGACGTTGACAAGGTGACAATGGCAGAGGACTATCTCCCCTGCGAGGAATACAACGTTTATACAGGCAGTGACGGCTTGCTTTACGGAAACGACTTAAACGAGGTTTTTGTCGGCGATCCTGCGGGAACAGGCTACATATGCGGAACAGGCGCAATCATCACAGCGGCGAACAGCTACTTTGCCGACCAAGGCTCTGAGCTTAAAGCAGTTGATAAAACGGGCATAACCTTTGACGAACTGTACGGATATGTAAGCGAGGGTGCTCCCGTTGTCGTATGGGTGACAATTGGAATGGAAGACAGACGCGAAGCTGAGGGCTGGTACACCACCGACGGCGAATGGGTAGACTGGAGTACAAACGACCACGGTGCAGTGCTGATTGGCTACAGCGAGGATACGGTCACTATAGCAGACCCAATTTCAGGAATCATTGAATACGACAGAGCGCAGTTTGAATCGGTTTTTGAATCGAGAGGAAATCAATGCGTTATTATAGAGTGAAAGCTAAGCGGTACAGCTTAAACGTACCGCTTTAAATCTAATTATTTTCCGCATTTGTATCTCTGCAAATGCTTTTTTAATTTTCCTTTTCGCCATTAAAATCACTGCAATATTTAAACGCCTCTGAAAAATGTTTTTTACCATTTCTCTTTCAAGCGAAGGTACTCTATCCGCAGTGCTAATCTTGTTGATAAAAAGATAAGCATATCTTATGTCATAAATTTTACCTCCTTAATGCATAAAAAACGTTTTATTCAAACTAAGCTTAGAAAAACAAAGGCTCTGAGAAATTTTCCCAGAGCCTTTTTGATTATTTTCCAAACGTTTCTAGTCAAAATATCAAGCGTATTAAACCCGTTCTCCCATCACCTTAACCATTACAGCCTTTTGAGCGTGCAGACGATTTTCAGCTTCGTCAAAAATCTCATCAGCATGAAGCTCAAATACCTTTTCAGTAATTTCCTCCTCACGGTGAGCAGGCAAGCAATGCTGAACCATTGCGTCAGATTTTGCATAGCTCATAACCTCATCGTTAATCTGGTAGCCTGCAAAATCCTTTTTGCGCTTTTGTGTTTCAGCTTCCTCGCCCATTGACGTCCATACATCAGTGTAAAGCACATCTGCGTCAGCCGCCGCTTCGAGGATATTACTGGTAAGCGTAAACTTATCAGGATAGTCCTTCGCAAATTCAAGCACGCTCTTATGCGGACGGTAGTCGTCAGGGCAGGCAATTGAAACGTTCATTCCTACCTTTAATCCGCCGACAATAAGCGAATTTGCCATGTTGTTTCCGTCACCTATATAGCAGAGCTTTACGCCGTCAAGACGGTTTTTATGCTCCCTTATTGTCATAAGATCCGCAAGCACCTGACAGGGGTGGCAAAAATCTGTAAGCCCGTTTATCACAGGAATTGAGCCAAATTTCGCTAAGTCCTCAACCTCCTGCTGCTCAAAGGTGCGTATCATTATACCGTCAAGATAGCGTGAAAGCACTCTCGCAGTGTCCTGAACAGGCTCTCCCCTGCCAATCTGCAAATCTCTGTTCGAGAGAAAAAGCGCTTGTCCGCCTAGCTGATACATTCCCGTTTCAAAGCTCACGCGAGTGCGGGTTGACGACTTCTGAAAAATCATTCCCAGCGTCTTGCCCTTGAGCAGCTTATGTTCAATGTCGTTCTTATTTTCATATTTAAGCTGGTCAGCCAAATTTAAAATATCAATAATCTCGTCCTTTGAAAGATCCAGCAGCTTTAATAAGTGTTCCATCTTAATTTTCCTTTCTTACTCTAATACCCTTTTGAGAATAGCAATTCCCTTGTCAATTTCATCTTTCGTTATGTTAAGCGGCGGTAAAAATCTAAGCTTGTCCTTTGCCGTAAGCGCAAGCAGTCCGTTGTCAAGACAAGCCTTGCAGACCTCTGACGCCTTTTTAGTCTTTAGCCTGATTCCAATCATAAGCGCAATTCCGTCAACGCCCTCAATCTCGTCAATCTCAACCAACTTTTCTCTTAAATACTCGCCCTTTTCAACAACCTCGCTGTCAAATCCGTCCGCAAGTACTGTTTCAAGCACTGCAAGACCGCCTGCGCAGGCAATGGGATTTCCGCCAAAGGTTGAGCCGTGCGTTCCTGCGCTTAAAACTGACGAACACTTTTCATTCGCAAGGCAGACGCCTATCGGAATACCGCCTGCAAGACCCTTTGCAAGCGTTGTAATATCGGGCTTTACGCCGTAAACCTGAGAAGTCAGAAGCTTTCCCGTTCTCATTACTCCGCTCTGAACCTCATCACAGATTGTCAGAATATCCCATTTTTGGCACTCTTCAAAAATCGCCTCAACAAAATCCTTTTCGAGCGGCACAACTCCGCCCTCGCCCTGCACAAGCTCAAACATCACTGCACAAACCTTGCCCTCGTTCACCTTAAGCTTAAGCCTCAAATCGTCAATATCGTTAGCTTTTACATTTACAAATCCGCCTAAGAATGGAAAAAAGTAGTTGTGAAAGCTCTCCTGTCCCGTAGCCGAAAGTGTTGCCATAGTTCTGCCGTGAAAGCTGTTTTCTAGGGTGATTATAACATTGCGCTGCGCATCGCCACCGTACCTGTCAAAGCTGTACTTTCTGGCAATTTTTATAGCGCACTCGTTCGCCTCCGCTCCGCTGTTGCCGAAGAAAAGCTTGTCATATCCGCTTGCCTCGCAAAGCTTCTTTGCAAAATCCGCCTGAACCTTAGTGTAGTAATAATTAGAAGTATGCTGAATGGTTCTGACTTGTCCGCACACAGCGTCCGCCCATTTTTCATTGCAAAATCCCAGACTGTTGACTCCTATTCCAGATCCAAAATCTATGTACTCCTTGCCGCTTTCGTCTAGCGCAGTCGTACTTTCGCCCTTTTCAAGCACCAAACTGTAGCGACCGTAGGATGGCATTACATACTCGTTGAGCTGTTCAATTGTATTCATTTTTTCACCTCAAATAAATTCTGTTCCCGCACCCTCGTTTGAAAGCAGTTCGATAAGTATTGAATGTTCTATCCTGCCGTCAATAATAGATGTTCTCTTAACTCCACGTCTTACCGCTTCAACACAGCAGTCGATTTTCGGAATCATACCGCCGCTTATAATCCCCGTCTTTTTCAAAAACGGCACATCACTTATATTCACAGAGGGAATTAAAGTGTCGGGATTGTCCTTGTCTTTAAGTAAACCTGCAATATCAGTCATCAAAATCAGTGTTTCAGCTCTAAGACACGAGGCTATCCTTGCAGCCGCCGTATCGGCGTTAATGTTGTAGCACTGTCCGTCATCCGAAGTAGCAATTGTTGAAATTATCGGCACATAGCCGTTATTTATGGCGTCTAAAATCGGCTTTGTGGTAATCTTTTTAATTTCGCCGACATAGCCTAAATCCACATCGCCCTCAAGCTTCTGCGCAACAATCATCTGTCCGTCAACACCGCAAAGACCTAACGCCTTTGCTCCGTGAAGCTGTAAAGCGTTGACAAGCTCCTTGTTTACCTTTCCTGCCAAAACCATCTTGACAATGTCAATAGTTTCACTGTCGGTATACCTGAGTCCGCCGATGAATTTTGATTCCTTGCCCACCTTGTCAAGCATTGAATTAATCTCGGGACCGCCGCCATGAACAAGCACTACCTTGATTCCCACTTCGCTGAGCAGCACTATATCACGCATAACTGCGTCCTTTAAGCCCTCGTTGGTCATAGCGTTGCCGCCGTATTTTACTACCACAATCTTGTTGTGATACTTCTGAATATACGGCAAAGCGTCAATCAGAATCTGTGAACGAACCTTATTATTTATTTCCATAAACACACTTTCCTTTTCATCAAAATAACTAGCAAAATCAGGTTCTGTATTCTCCGTTAATCTTAACATAGTCATATGTCAGATCACAGCCCCACGCAGAAGCTTTGCCGCTGCCGTTCCCTAATGAAATATTTATAATTATTTCCTCCTGCGCTAAAATTTCAGCCGCCTTTTCCTCGCTGAAAGCTACGCCTGAACCGTTCTCGCAAACTGTAATTTCTCCGCTTTCAGAGGAAATTGAAACAAACGTCTTTTTAATATCAAATTCAGCGTCCGCATAGCCGACTGCGCACAAAATCCTGCCCCAGTTGGCGTCCTCGCCAAATATCGCCGTCTTTACAAGCAACGAGCTGATTACACTCTTTGCAATCGCCCTTGCGTCCTTTTCACTTTCAGCGCCGCTCACATTGCACTCGATAAGCTTTGTAGCTCCCTCTCCGTCAATCGCAAGCATTCTTGTTAAATTCATCATCACAATGTACAAAGCCTGCTTAAAAGCTTCAAAATCCGCTCCGTCAGAAGCTATCTCCTCGTTTTTAGCCATGCCGCTTGACATAAGCACCGCCATATCGTTAGTGGACTGATCGCCGTCAATCGACAGGCAGTTGTATGTCTTGTTAACCGTCTCATTCAACGCCTTTTGCAGCATTTCAACGCTTACCGCACAGTCTGTAGTTAAAAAGTTAAGTGTTGTTGCCATGTTAGGGTTAATCATTCCGCTTCCCTTTGACATTCCGCCCAAGTGACAAACCTTGCCGCCGACAATAAACTCAACCGCATTCTGCTTTGGAAAAGTGTCGGTCGTCATTATCGCCTCCGCCGCAGCGTCATTGTTAGATACGCACAGGCTCATAACCAGCATAGGCATAGCCTTTTCAATCGGCTCAATCGGCAATATTTCACCTATAACTCCAGTTGACGCAACAACAACCTCCTGCGGCTCACAGCCTAGCATTTTCGCCGTCAGTTCACACATTTTCTCCGCCTTTTGCTCACCGTCCGCATTGCAGGTATTTGCATTTTTTGAATTGACAATCACAGCTCTTGCTTTGCCGCCCGTAGCTTCGAGATTAGCCCTTGTAACTAAAATCGGCGCACCCTTAACCTTGTTCTGCGTGTATACAGCCGCTGTATTGCACACCACGTCAGACTGAATCATTCCAAGATCGTTTTTGTGTTTAATGTCAGAATCGTTGCCGTCAGACTTCGGAGATTTTTTTATCCCAGCGTAAACTCCGCCTGCACGAAATCCAAATGCGGCGCAAACTCCGCCGTCAATGTACTTATATCCGTCAAAGCTTTTAAGCTTAATCTCTTTCATTAAAATTCCTCCAGACCCTTTCTCTCGTCAAGACCTAACATTATATTTAAATTCTGTACAGCCGCTCCGCTTGCGCCCTTGCCTAAATTATCAAGCCTTGCCGCAAGCAGAATCTGCTCGTCATTGCCGCAAACAAATAGCTGCATATCGTTAGTTCCGCCAAGCGTGTTCGCCGCCAAAAATCCTCCGTCAAGCGTCTGCTCACCGTTAATCTCCATAACCTTAACAAAGCGCTGTCCTGAATAATGCTCCGACAAAATCTCATGCACATTTTTAAGCGTACACCTCTTTGCAAGAAAACGGCTTAAAATCGGTACGCTAACCACCATGCCGCAGAAATAATCGTCTACTATCGGATTAAACATAGGCTTATTCTTAAGTCCGCACACCGCCTGCATTTCAGCTAAATGCTTGTGGTTCTGCTTAAGCGCATACTGTCTCGGCGAGAAGCACTCAAACGGCTTGTCCTCGCTCTCATATTCGGCAATCATTTTTTTGCCGCCGCCGCTGTAGCCTGAAACCGCATGGCATGTAAGCGGATAATCATCTCCTAAAACTTTGGCACTGACAAGAGGGTAAACCAAAGCTATAAATCCGCTGGCATAGCATCCTGGATTAGCAACTCGCTTTGAAGCCGCTATCGCCTCTCTGTGCGCCAAAGACAGCTCCGCAAAGCCATAGTCCCAGTCGGGATTCGTCCTATGAGCAGTAGATGCGTCTATTATTTTAACCTTTTTATTCTCAACAAGCGTAAGCGCTTCTCTTGCCGCATCGTCAGGCAGGCAAAGAAACGTCACATCGCTTGAATTTATCGCTTCTTTTCTTGCAACCAAATCTTTTCGATTTTTCTCGTTAAGTATAATAAGCTCTAAATCATCTCTCTTTTGCAAGCGATTCAAAAGCTGCAAGCCTGTAGTTCCCGCACTGCCATCTATAAAAATTCTGCTTTTGCTCATTTAGCCTAAGCTCCTTTTCCCTTGTTATTTTTCTTACCGTTTTCAGGATTAGCTTTCAAAATCGGTACATAGCTTCTCTCTTTTTTCATAGCTTTCTTTTTGCGCTCGTTATCAATGTCCTCCTGAACAGTGACAGCCGCCTCGTCCTTAAAAATATTACCTACTCCGAAGCCGAAAAATGCGCAGATTAAATTTTCCACCAAAAAATTTGGACTAAGCTCATTAAATCCAAAGAAAAAGTAAAGAGCCAGCACACTCACTGTCAAATATCCCACAAGCCAGAGCTTTATGCCGTTTTTTCTCGTGTAGAAAAAAGTAACCAACAGCGTTGACAGCGGTGCAAAAATCATCACATAAGCCACGTGCAAAAGCAGTGAGTCAAGTACATTGTCCGCCAAAAGCTTAATCCCCACAACAGCCATAAGCCACACAAGCGTGTAAACAAGCGACTTTTGCCATGATTTTAAGGACAACCTAGCTGATTTCACCTAATCTCTCCTCCAGCTTTTCAATCTGCTCCTTTACAGCGTCAGGAGCAGGTCCGCCTTGAGATTTTCTCTGCATAACGCAGGCTTCAAGGCTTATTGCGTCAAAAACATCACTTTCAAAGCTTGCGCAGACCGCCTTATAGTCCTCAATCGGCAGAGCCTCAAGCGTCAAGCCCTTTTCAATGCAGATATGCACAAGCGTTCCCGTCGCCTTGTAAGCGTCTCTGAACGGCATACCCTTTTTAACAAGATAATCGGCGCAGTCTGTAGCGTTTATAAAGCCTTTAGCCGCAGCCGCTCTCATGTTTTCCTTATTAACTCTCATGGTTTTAAGCATCGGAATAAAGGTTTTCAGGCAAAGCTTAACGTTGTCAAGAGCATCAAAAATTGCTTCCTTATCCTCCTGCATATCCTTATTATACGCAAGCGGCAATCCCTTCATCATCACAAGCAGAGTATTAAGATCGCCGTAAACTCTCCCAGTTTTTCCTCTGATAAGCTCGGTTACATCAGGGTTCTTTTTCTGCGGCATAATCGACGAGCCTGTAGCATAGGCGTCGTCAAGCTCGACAAATTTAAATTCCCACGAGCACCAAAGAATGATTTCCTCTGAAAACCTTGAAAGGTGCATCATCAGAATTGAAAGCGTACTCGCAAGCTCAATGCAAAAATCCCTGTCGCTGACTCCGTCTAGTGAATTTTCCATAACCTCGTCAAAGCCTAAAAGCTCGCACACTCTTTCTCGCTCAATCGGATAGGTAGTTCCCGCAAGCGCACATGAGCCAAGCGGCAAAGCATTCGTACGCTTGTAGGTATCGTCAAGCCTGCTAATATCTCTGATCAGCATCTGCGCATATGCTAAAATGTGGTGAGCAAAGGTTATCGGCTGCGCTCTTTGCAAATGAGTATAGCCTGGCATAACGGTCAAGGTATGCTCCTTTGCAATTGAAATAATCGCTTCGGCAAGCTCTATACAGCAAGCCTTAACAGCTTTTATTTCATCACGCAGATAAAGTCTGATGTCGAGAGCAACCTGATCGTTTCTGCTCCGCGCAGTGTGAAGCCGCTTACCCGTATTGCCAAGCCTCTTTGTAAGCTCAGCCTCGATAAACATATGAATATCCTCTGCACTAAGGTCAAACTCCAGCTTCCCCGTTTCAATATCGTCAAGAATATCCTTAAGTCCTGCAATGATTTTCTCACTCTCACTAGACTCAATAATTCCGCATTCGCCCAGCATCTGCGCATGAGCGACAGAACCGAAAATATCGCTCCTGTACATTCTCGAATCGAACTTGATAGACGAATTAAAGTCGTTTACCCTCTCGTCAATCTGCTTTGTAAAGCGTCCTGCCCACATCATATCCGACATAAAATTATCCCTTTCAAAAAAAGCTTGCGTCCGCCTCGCCCAGAGCTTACGGACGCATTTTATGCTATTTAATCCTGTTGTACACCCTTATGCTGCTCCAACAGCTTTGCAATGTCAATGCCGTCAATCTTAAGACCATCAATCTTGCAGTTGTTAATCTCGACATTAGACAAATCACACTGCACAAACTGCGAATTTTTTAAGTCGGGATTTTTAAACTCAACGTTGTTCATGATAGAGCAGCCGAATCGTGAGCCTGAAAGATTTACTCCCAGAAATTTGGAATTTACCATATAAATATCAGTAAAGCCTCCGCTGTCCATGCTCACATTATTAAACGTAACGTTTTCCATATTCACATCGTCAAAGGACGACTGCTTGAGATTGACATTTGAGAACTTAGCCGCTCCCAGATTAACATCCTCAAAGGTTGAATTTGGCAGGCTGTCATAGGTGATCTCCACCTTTTTTTCAATTGCCGGCTCAAAAACATTGTTATTGCTATTCTCAGACATCTTAAAGCCCCCTCATTTCTTAAATACTTAATTATTTTTCATTTCTTTTTTGCTCAAGCTTTGCTCTTACCTTAATCGGAAGTCCGAAAAGGTTAATAAAACCAGCGGAATCTGCCTGATTGTAAACCTCGTCCTCATCAAACGTTGCTACCTCTTCATCATAAAGTGTGTACGGCGAGGTAACTCCTGCATTTATAATATTTCCCTTGTAAAGCTTAAGCTTAACATCGCCTGTAACGGTCTTTTGCGTTTCAGTTACAAATGCGCTCAAAGCTTCACGAAGCGGCGTGTACCACTGTCCATTATAAACTACGTCTGCAAACTTGATTGACAGATACTGCTTGATTCTTGCCGTTTCCTTATCAATTGTGATTGTTTCCAGAACCTCGTGAGCGTGATAGAGAATTGTACCTCCTGGAGTCTCATAAACGCCCCTTGACTTCATTCCAACAAGGCGGTTCTCTACCAAATCAGCGATTCCTATTCCATTTGCTCCGCCAAGCTCATTAAGCTTTCCTACCAGTGCGGGACCGTCCATTTCAACACCGTCAACCGAAGTCGGAGCGCCCTTTTCAAAGTGAATCGTTACATACGCAGGCTCATCGGGCG
>X368_European_Ground_Squirrel__coassemble_57_pt1 | contig 13613 bp, 13 predicted proteins | sample X368_European_Ground_Squirrel__metabat2_low_PE_002 | metagenome-assembled genome bin X368_European_Ground_Squirrel
TCTCGGCAATTCTTCAGTAAATCCTGTGATTTGCTCTCATAGCAGGAATACGGATCATCCATACCTCTGTCTATGTAAATGTCAACGAGTGTCCAGTTGGATTTAAATCAGCCTCTTTCCTTCGTGTCGTCTGAGGTCTGGTGGATACGTAGCTTTTTTTCCATTCGACTACGCACACGCTGCCTTGGTTAGCGGTTGGTGAGCCGCTAGAGAGCAGTCCAGCGTCCTCGAAGTTTCCGTTTCATAAATCCTGGCATGGGAATTGTCCGAGAGCATGGCATTGGAGCAGAAGGAGCTGTTTCCGTATGCTTTCGGCACGAAAACCGTCTGGTCGTTTGCATAGGCGACGGATGCACGTGATTTTCCGCACGGCTTCATAGAACAGATTTGACTGTTCACCGCCCAAGCCGCTGCGCTTGCCTGCAATAGACATATCCTGGCACGGACTTCCGAAAGTGATGATGTCCACAGGCTAAATTTTTCCGTCGTCCATAGCGGACACATCACCATAATGCATGATAAAAGGCATCCTCTTTGTGGTCACCTGGATGGGAAACGGCTCGACTTCCGATGCACTAATCGGCTTGATTCCAACCAATAATGCACCTAAACAAAATCCTTCACTACCATCGAAGAGAGAACACATGGTCAATTGCTCATGCGTATTTCCATTTGTATCCACCGCAGATTCCCCTTTCTCTCTTAAGGCATGAGCATAAATGACCAGCACTTACACCTACCTGTCTTGCAGCAGATGACAGTCCATCATAACGGGCAATAAAAATCCCATGCTCATCGAATTGAAGCACGGGTTTCATCTGCTTTCTGTTCATATTGTAATAATCATGTTCAGCGCAACCGAAGCGTAATCTATGGCACGGTTCTTACAATCGGTATGCGCAATAACACGCTCGATGCGAGTCCCATGTACATTTTGTTCAGCATTGGTCGCACATTCCAGGTTTTCAACACGGTTGTCCTTTTTGTCTTCGTTTAGATGATTCACGGTTGGCTTATTTTCGGGATTTGGTATAAACGCAAGAGCAACTAAGCGATGTACAGAGCATTCTCGTCTATATCCGTTCACACTCGGACTAATTCTGAGATACCCACTTTAGTTTCCTTCGGCTTTAAGAATTGCGAATTTCTTTATTTTTTATTATCAGTGGAAGCCACAAAGATTGTGTAGGGGACGGAAAATTTGGTTTCTATTGACAAATTTATCAACATGAATACGATTTTTTCTAAAACAAATAAATATAAGCATATTAAAGGTAAAATCTAAACAAAAAAGCCGTTCGCAGCTGAACGGCTTAAAAAATCACTGAGGAATATCAAAGCTTGGATTATAAGCATAAAAATTCTTTGAATCAAGCTTATCTGTTATCATTCTCAGTCCCTCTCCAAAGCGCTGAAAATGAACAATTTCTCTTTCTCTTAAAAATTTTATAGGATCTCTGACATCAGGATCGTCGACAAGGCGCAGAATATTATCATAGCTAAGGCGCGCCTTTTGCTCTGCCGCCAAATCCTCGTGCATATCCGCTATCGGGTCGCCTGTTGACTGCAAATAATCGACAGTAAAGCCAACTCCGTTTGCACCTGACGGATAAATGCCCGTAGTGTGGTCTACAAAATAGCTCTCAAAGCCGGACTCCTTTATCTCCTTTGGAGTTAAATTTCTCGTCAGCTGATAAATAATTGCGGAAATCATTTCAGCGTGAGCAAGTTCCTCTGTTCCTATATCCGTTAAAATCCCCTGAACTTCTCTGCAAGGAGATGTGTATCTCTGATTAAGATAGCGTGTCGATGCTCCAACCTCTCCGTCAGGACCGCCAAGCTGTGCTAAAATTACTTTCGCAAGCGCAGGGTTAGGATTTTTGATATTTACAGGATACTCTAACGTTTTCTGATATTCCCACATTTAGCTTTCACCCCTTTCCCACGGAAACGGAGTGCTTACCCATTCCCAGTGATCTGTAGTATTGCTCGCCACTGCGGTTATCGGACCATATTTACTTTCATACTCGGCTGTCAGCTCCTCAAGCTCAGCCTTTTTTTCTTTGAAATACTTCAAACCGTGTCGGCAGGTCGGATGGCTGTCAAGATAAATATTCGCTTCAATAACTCCAAATCTTGCTGCCTGTAAACGGCGAAGCAGCTTCTGCTTCTCACTTAGCACACTTCACCGCCTCCTCTCCGATAAAGGGCTTGTCGAGTCTGGGAAAAATTGTTCCTCGTGAAAGCCCTGTTTCATTATCGTATGGTGTTTCCCACGTCTGAAAAGGAACGTACGCCATCGCAAGCGGCGTTTCCTTTGGAAATTCGCCTATGGGCATTGCACATTTATCCGTGCAGCTTTCGTCAGAGGATAAAATTTTGCCTAGAAAAGTCGGTTCAAATCCTTCCATTACATTACCTCCATTTTTTTCGATTGATTTCTGCCTTACACTACATTTTATGCGCCGCCTAAAATTATGTGAATAAAAAAACGCTGTACTCATAAAGAATACAGCGTCATTTTCATATTTTAAGCGATTATTCTTAATCGGTTCCGTTTTTAATGTCTTCGTTGATTTCCTCAATCAGATAGTCAACAGTACCCTTATATTCGGAAACAACCTGAGTCCATGTTGTAGCTCCGCCGCCGGTGATCATCGTACCCTGAGATACAGTTGTCATAATAGTGTCCATTTCGGAGTTTACACCCGACTGTAAATCAAATACAGGATTCTCAGCAGCCATCTGATAAATCTGTGTTCGCATATCAAGCATATCCTGATTCCAACCGTATTCGATAAGGCTCTCTTCAGTAATATTAGCAGTGTTGTCCTTGCAAACCATCAGGCAGTTCATATATGCCGCAAAGCCGTCAGGGTTAGGAGCGTTCTTGCAGAGGAAGTAGCCCTCAACTCTTGAAGAAATATAGTATGTATCACTGTCAGGATCTCTTGGCATCGGAACAAACATAATTTCTCCTGCGTCAATGTCACCAAAGACTTCAGTGTCAGCAGTCTCAATAGCCCACAGACCAACAGGAATGAACAACGTCTGATATGTACCAAGACCATAACCTGTAGTACCGTCGCCTCTTGTACTCCAGTTGTTTGACGAACGGTCAAAGCATACGCCGTTTTTCTGAAGCTCATACATGAAGTTTTGCGCTTTTTCAATAGACGGATCGTCCATGTTGTTTACAAGGTATCCGTCCTCAAGTCCAATCATAGGAACGCCGCTAGTCTCAGAAAGAGCCTTTACATACCAGTAGCCGTCAAGACCATACATATCGTTTTCAGCGTCTGTGAACGCTATGCACATATCCTGAAATACGTCCCAGTCCCATTCGTCATTTGCAAACAGCTCGGCGGGATCGTCAAGTCCGTTGTCCGCAATTGTCGTTGTGTTATAAACGCAAACATAGTTAGGAGAAACGTCAATAACCGCAATGTAGTGATCTCCGTTAAAGATAAACTGATCGCTAGCTTCTTGTGTGGAAGACCACAAATCAGATTCAAGGTCTATTACATCATCAATCGGCTCAAACATTCCCTTGATAGCTCCCTTTGGGAAGCCGTCCATATCGGACGCAGGGAAAAAGTCAGGCGAATCATTTGACATTACCGCAGTCGCAAGGTCGTCATATCTGGTATCCCATGTTGTCTGAACATATTCAATAACACCGTCATACTTTTCCTCAAAAAGCTCAAGCGCAGGCGACTTAACATTACCCTCAGACGGATTGATGTCATAGTGAGCCATCCACTTGATTGTCGTGTTCTCAAGCTCTATGTCAGGCAGCTGGTCGGCAAGATCCGCAACCTGTTCCTTTTGTGAATCAGTAAGATCTTTACCAGTGTCCTCCGACGAAGTTTCAGAAGAAGAGCTACCGCATGAAGCCATAGCAACAGACATTGTAAGAGCAAGCGTTCCAGCTAAAATTCTCTTCATTGTTTTCATTTTATAAACCTCCTAAAGAAATCAAAAGAATGCAGGGGATAAAGTCAACTGCTTCATCACCCAATACATACACATACTATTCTCATTTCTATTATATCAAAAAAAGTTGCCGATTTCAATCGTCATTTTGCAATATATCTCATGCTGATTTTTGGTTATTTTCCACAAAAATAAGCGTTTGCTCTGTTGGAATACGTTTTCAGAAAACGTTTTCCAAAAAGTCATTTAACCAATTTACAAAAAAGTTTCATGTAAAATTCACCAACAAATCACTAGCGTGATAAAAGCATAATTAAATTAGTTTGGCAAAGTTTTTTCAAGCTTTGAGCAATTACTCCTCAGCTCCAAATACTCATTTTTCCTTTTTACCTCAGACAAAAAATTTCTTTTCAAGAGTTGTCCTGAGTGCAGGGCAAATCGCTATAATAATCAGCAGCAAGCCTATTATCAGGCAGACAATAAATGGATAGAACGACCATACAAGCTTGTCGTGAATTTCAAAGGTGTGATTGATAAGAAATTCCATCAGCACGCACTGTGCACCCGTCAGAATTGCCGCTCCTCCGAAAATGTAAAGGTAGCCCTTTCTGACATATCTGCAAAGCGCAAGCACTGCCGTTACAATAATCATGCTTCCTCCGACTGTAGGAAACGCAAAGGTCAAAAACCAGTCGCCATCTGTGAAAATGTCGATATACAGCAGATAAAGCGTGCAGGCGGCAAAATCGCACGGCACAAAAATCACAGGATTAGGCGAGCGAAACCATATTGGCAGTATCACAAGAACATAGCCTAAAATAAGCGCTCCTGTTACAATTCCCGACCATGTAATTTCACCGCTCAGGCTTATGTTGCAGATGAGCGACACAAGCACTCCCAATATAAAAATTGAAGTCACGATAAACATCGCTCCGAAACGGCTGACGCTCTGCCGCACTGTTTTTGGATTATCAGGATAAAGCGGATCGGAAAGAGTACGCTCAACATCGGGATGATAAGCTCTGATTCCGCAAATCGGACATTTTTCCTCGCTGTCCGCAAGCTCACAGCCGCACTTTACACAGTACATAGCTTCACTTCTCCTCTCTGCTTCTTCTCGAATTGCTCGAAAGCTTTGCCTTTAGTCCCATTTCTTTTAGATTCATTATAAATCTACGCTCCAGCACAGGCTCCTTGATACCTCTTATCATCGCAATATAGAGCTTGCCGTCATAGCTAAGCATTGCGCAGTTGTTAGGCGAGGTATGCTGAACTCCAAGTGTAAAACCGAATTGCTCGACATATTTGTCCATTTCCTTCGGCAGCTTTATTACTCCCAGATTTGAAATAGTAATACAGGACTTCTTCTCGCCGTTTAAATTGTAAGCGATCTTCATGCCGATATTTTTTATAAACAGCGGCAGAATTTTCAAAATAAGCATCTGCTCCATTTTGACATTTGAATAAATCCTTGCGCTCATTCGCTTAGGAGTAAGCTCAAGCTCCATCTGATGATGAACCTCTTTTAAAATCTCATCAAAGCTGTAACTGCCTAATCGAGGGTCAATTCCAGGAGTGACATACAGTACAAAATTTCTAAGCGAATCACTTGGAAACATTCTCCTTAAATTTGCAGGCACTAGAGCCTTTATCGGACGGCGCTTTTTTTCTTCAACCCTTTCCTCCTGAATTTCCATAAAGGATTTTATCATTACCGCCGTCATAAATTCAGTCAAAGTGACATTATATGAACGTGCCTTTTCAAGAGCTTTATCAGCATCAAGCTCCGCTATAACTATGTTCTTAAATCCATTTTCCTCACGTCTGCCTTTAAGCTGAAAGGCCGTGGCTTCTGTACGGCTTTTTTTTACCTTGCCCGCATACTTTAGAAAATCATCGGCAAGTTCCTTGTCGTTTACAGGCTCATTTCTATCAAGAACTCCGTATTCATAAGGAATTTTAACTTTATGAACAAGCTCTAAATATTCTGCGGCAAGGGATTTTAAAAAGATCATTCCGCCGTTTCCGTCAGCCACCGCATGGAAAAATTCCACAGCAATTCGGTTTTGATAATACAAAACCCTGATTGCGCATTTAAGTATATCGTCAAACGGCATATGCGTAAGCGGATGGTCGTACTCATAGATAACCTTCGGTGGACTTTCAATTTCTTCAAGATAATACCAAAATACTCCCCGCCTTACACGCACTGCAATTGACGGAAAACGTTTGACTGTATTTGCAAGAGCCTGCTGTAAAGATTTGGGATCTATTTTTTCATTTAAAGTAACCGACAAGCGAAATACATTGCTCCAGTCGCGCCTTTTTGCCGCAGGATAAATTTTAGCCGCATTGTCAAGCTTAAGCCATCTAAGCTGTCTTTTTGCCATAAAATCACCTGTCATATGAGTTGATTATAATTATTTGAGAAGCTAAAGAGTCACATTTTCTGTTAATATTTTTTAGTCAGTTTTCTTCTCGATTTTAGTATAACATAAAAGATCTCAATTGTCAATACTATAAAAACCGAAACACATATTGTTTCGGTTTTTATAGTCAGCCTAGCTATGCTAGGCTTTTCAGTATTCGGTTAAAATCTTATGTTATCCCAAAACAACAGTGATTTCAGTTAAAGCGGTAAGCTTTTCAGCACTTATAAAGCTACCGTCAAGCTCTTCGCCGTTTACGGTTACGTTCTTGACGCCGCTTTCAACGTGGTCGGGATTTTGTATGTCTATGTTAAGGCGGCAGCCTCTGAATGTCTTTTCGATCCTGAAACCGTCCCAGGTGTGAGGAATTGCAGGTTCAATTACCAAACCATCGGCGTTAGGACGCATTCCACAGATTCCCTCAACGCAGCCTACCATAACAGTTGAACCTGTTCCCGTCAGCCAGTGAACGTGCGAACGTCCTGCAAAAGGCGAACGTGTAGACTCGGTGAACTGTCCGTGTACATACGGTTCAAGAACTCTGATTTCCGCTTTGTCATTTAAGCTTGCAGGCGAGGATTCAAGGAAGTACTCAAATGCTCTGTCACCGTGACCTAAAAGTGACTCCGCAAGTATAGCCCAGCCCTGTGTCTGTGAGAAAATTCCGCCGTTTTCCTTAGTATCAGGATTAAAGATGTGCATTAGCGCTCCGTCAAAATAATTGTCAACATAAGGCGGTTCAAGAAGCTTGAGACCGTAAGGAGTGTTTAGTATCTCATGCACGCTCTCCATAGCTGTTTCAGCCTGTTCCTTTGAAGCAAAGCCTGAAATAACCGACCAAGACTGTGGATTGAGCCACATATTCGCCTCTGGGTCTTTCTTTGCTCCGACTACAACTCCGTCCTCACGTATTCCACGGATAAATCTGTCCTCATCCCAGCAAGCTTCGAGGCTCTCACCTAGCTCGCTCTGCACCTTTTCAATGTATGAAACATACTCTGCATCATTTCTCTCATTAGCCATGTCCTTAATAACGCTCATTGCATAGTAAAGCTGGAACGCAACAAAGGTAGATTCGCCTTTCTTGCCCATCCTCAGACAGTCGTTCCAGTCAGCGTGCAGACCCGCAGGCATTTTGTGATCGCCTAGACGCTCCATCGAGAAACGAATAGCGTTCTTGAGATGGTCGTAAACGGTGTCCTCTCCGCCGTTAGCGTAAACAATAACCTCATCTAAGAAAGCCTTGTTGCCCGTTTCGCCAATGTACTTAACTATTGTCGGGAAAAGCCACAAAGCATCGTCCGCTCTGTATGATGGATGTCCCGTTTCCTTAGCATAAACAGAGTTTTCATCGTTTTCATCAGGACAGGTTTCATGTCCTGCGTTGTGATCGAACTTAACAAGCGGCAAACCTCCGCCGTTGTCAACCTGCGCAGAAATCATAAAGCGAATCTTTTCAGCTGCAAGTTCAGGATTGATGTGGATAATACCCTGAATATCCTGAACTGTGTCACGGTAGCCATAGCCGTTTCTCAGACCGCAGTAAATAAACGAAGCCGCTCTTGACCAGATAAACGTTATAAAGCACTGATATGCGTTCCAAACGCTTACCATGTTGTTAAATTCATCAGATGGAGTCGTTACCTTAAAGTTGTCAAGCTGACCGTGCCAGTAGCTTATAAGCTCTTCAAGCTCTGCGTCACATCTGCCAGGTTCTTCGTAACTTGCCAAAATTTCATCAGCAAGAGTGGGATTTTTCTGACCAAGCACATAAATAAGCTCTGCGCTTTCTCCTGGCGCAAGCATAAGCTCGGACTGCAAGGCTCCGCAGGCATTGCCGTTGTAGTTGCACTTGTTGTCGCAAATACCTCTGTCAACCGCTATCGGGCAGCCGTAATCTCTGTACGGTCCGATAAAGCTGTCAAGATTGCCGTTATATGATGAAACAGTCGCCCCCGCAAGACCAAAGAAACGCTCTCTCCAGTTAGAGCCGTTCTCGTCCTTGCCGCTGTTTTCGTTTATATGCTGAACTATCTTGTTGCCCTCAAACGAAGTTCTCGTGATGAAAAGAGTATACTGCAAATTAACCTGATCCTGCTCGTAATTATTTTCATTTGTAAATTCAACGAAGCCAAACAGTGAAAGATTTCTCACTCTGTCAGAATTATTTGTAACTACAGTTCTCCACACCTCGTGAGTTTTGTTAAGCGGTACATAGTATGTAACCTCCGAGTGAATTTCGGAATAATCCGCTTCAATTCTTGTATAAGCCGTACCATGATGGCAGACGGATTTATACTCGTCTAGAGGCTTGCCTACAGGCTGCCATGACGCAGACCAGTAATCCCAGCTGTCCCTATCCCTGATGTAGACATATCTTCCAGGCAGACCAATGTTTGAATTAAAGCGATATCTTGCAATTCTGCCGTTTGCACCGCTCTTTACAAAGCTGTAGCCGCCTGCGTTGTTTGAAATGATTGCGCCGTATTCAGGCGAACCCAGATAGTTAGCCCAAGGAGCAGGCGTGTCAGGACGTGTGATAACGTACTCCTTGTTCTCCAAGTCAAAGTAACCGTACTTCATAAGATTAAACTCCTTTAATTTCTAAATTTTGCACGGATATTTTGAAGCTGCGTCCGTCGCTTCGCAGTATTGCTTATTTTATTCTAACACATATCAGAAAATTTTTCAAGGGGATTTTGAAATTTTTTTAGATTTTTTTGCTATATGAGAAAAATCCTCCGGAATTCCCGGAGGATAAGTAATCATGTGAATTTAATTGCATGGTTTGATGTCAGCTTGCCTCAAAAGATTTTCTTTCAAAGCGTTTCGAGACTAATTGGTAAAGCTTGTTAGATTTGATGTCATATCTTTTGGTGATAATTGGCTTTTGACCTCTGCGAAAAATTATCTCCTGCCCTATCGGCATATAAAGCACATCTTCAAGCGGAGCGTTAAGTCTTCTCGAGATGTTTTCAGCCGTCTTTAAGTCCATTCCGCCTAAATATATGTATGTGTCGCAGTTATTTATTATTGTTTCCGCCTCGTTTTCCTCATACATACTTCTTAACTGGGTTTCTGACTGAAGCAGCAAGGTTACAGAAATATCCTTTTCTCTGAATATACTTATGTAATTGACAAAATCGTTAATTTTTCCACCTGTTGCAAAATCGTCACAAAGAACATGAACAGGTACAGGAAGCTTGCCGCTGCGCTTGCTTTCGGCATATTCAAACAGCTCCTTGAAGGCTGTGCTGTAAAAAATATTTATAAAAGAATTTGCAGCTAAGTTGACTGGATTAGTCACTATAAACAAAACTGTTTTCCTTGAAGAAAGCCTTTGAAAATCTATCGTTTTATTTATATAGAAAACGTTTCTCAAATCCTCGCTGAACATTTTATCCATAACTGCATTTAACGTTCCGAAAACACAGCCCGCAGTAGTTCTTGGCAGACAGCGGAAGGTTTTCCAACAGGAAATTGCAAAGCAATCTGGAGATTCCTCCTCAAGCTCCTGAAAGTATTTGTCTAACGACGTTATTATTGATGAGCTGTCCTCATCCTCCCAAAAGCTTAAAACATCGTTCATTACTAAAACCTCTGCAAAGCATGGACGTTCAGATTTTTGAAGCACATACGCAATCTCCGCTGAAAGCAGTGAAGCAGCCGCATTGCTCCAATAAGGATCCTTTGAAGTAACAGCATTTGAACCTGCATTTACTATTGAATCAGCCAAAAAGGTTATATCCTGATTACACTTTATATATTCGAGCGGATCGTAGCCTATGCTTCCTTTGTTGGGATTTACAAAATTTATTGTTTCAACCTCATAGCCTCTCTTGATAAACATAGATTTGTATTTATCAGCTATTCTCCTCTTGGTAACGGTGATAATAAGACTTCCGTTATAGGTTTCAAGAATTCTCGGTTCGGAAATCGACATGGTTTTTCCGCTTCCGCTTCCACCACATACTATTATATTATTATTTATTCCTGTCACAGAAGAATCTGTGCTGTAAATGCAACCCTCACCCAGAATAACATTTTCCTTTTCCATATAATTTTCCTCCTCTTTATACATTAGGCCTTACTAAATTTTGTCAAAGCTTATAACTTCATCGCACAATCCGAATTCAACGCTCTCTTTTGCACTGAAAAAATGATCGTAGCCTGTCGCCTCTTCAACCTCCACAAAGCTTTTGCCAGTATGTATAGAAAGTATATGGTTGATGTTCCTTCTAGTTTCAATTATACTGTCAAACGCCGATTTGATTGATGAGGAGTCCCCGCCTAAAGCACTTTTTAGCTGAGGCTCATGAATCATCATTTCTCCATGTGGCAAAATATACCTGCCGCCCGTTGCTGAAGCAACAAGAACCGCCGCCATGCTGTATGCTTTTCCAATGCAAAATGTTCTAACGGGTGCTTTGCATGACTGTATTGCATCATACATAAGCATACCCGAATTGATTTCTCCGCCTGCGGAATTTACTAATATGTCAATAGGCTTATCTGAATCGTTTAGATTTAAAAGCAAAATTTGCTTTACAAATTCACAAGCCATGTCATCATTTATCTCTCCGACAACAAAAATTTTTCTGTTTGTCATCAGAACAGACTCAATAGGCACAAGAGTAATTCCTCCGCTTGTTCTAACCTCTACATTCATGGTTGTTCTCCTTTCGTCATTGCTTTTTTTACTGCCGATTAAATCTATGCCCTATATACCAAGCAGGGGGTATATAACCTCTTTTGCCTGTAATTCAAGCATTTTTTCGATTTTTGCCGCCGTGATTATATCCCCTGTGCGCATTGCAACTTGATAATCCTCGGCGTGTTCTTTCCAGTGTTCTACCTGTGCTTGTATCTCATTGAATATCTTCCAGTCCAAGTCCCACAAGTATTGAAAAATAGCGTTTTCGTTGACAAGCTCGGTAAATTTGTTTGGATTATGCGCCATGACATAATTTACATGATACCTAATTGCTTCTGTCGAGAAGAAGAATTCGTACTCGCACCATTTGTCATGTAAATTCAACTCGTTAATATCGCCATCATAATGCTCAAGCAAAGTCTTTACCATCTTTTCATTGTCATAGCTCTTGACAAGCAATTTATCCGTGTCAAACTCGCAAATTGGCATTGCCTTTCCGCTTTCGTTATATACTCTTTTTTCGCTCTGAATAATCATTTTTTCTTACCTCCGTTTTTCTTCTTTTTGCTGTAAATAACTGCTCCTGCTCCACCACCAACAACTACAGCTCCTGCAATGATAAGCGGAATAGGTAGACTTGTATTTTCTTCTTCCTCATCTGTTTCACTGCTTGATAATGATTCTGAACCCGATTGTGGTGCATTTAAATCATCAGATTCTGCCGCTGTCGTACCTGTTACACGATTGGACGAGCCTGAAGTTGCTCCATCACTTCCACTAGAAGCACTTGCGGCAGTGGTTGATTCGGTTGATTCATCAGCCGTCATAGTTTCTCCCTCACTGTCGCTGTCTGATTCGGAATCAGATGTGCTTGTAGCATCCTCTTTTAGCACTAGCTCCCCTGTTTCAGGATCTCTAACATATGTATTCGACATTCCGCTAAAATCGAATGATGAATTATCCTCTTGCTCCTTTAAAGCCGCATATGATCCATCGCCGCCATGCGGTTCAAAGGTGAGAACGGTATTGCCGTTTACGTCAATCATGTTCCACATTCCGTCTATAAGTTCAAACGTGTAAAGCGTATCTCCGTACTCATCCGTTTCAGGGTCGTAGGAACGAATGGTAAACTCGTTTGTTTCATCATCGTCCTCATAGTCCCAATACAGAGTAAACTCATCGTGATAGTCCTCCCAAGCACTTGAAATCAAGTAGTAGCTCGACCAATCTAATACTACATGACGATCCACCACTCCGTAATTCTCATCAAGAAAGCATTCCAGTATGTAGTATTCTAGACTTCCTTCGGGATTTTCTTCGCCGGGGAGCGAATCACTCCAATAATCCGTCCAGAACAAATCAACAAGCTCCTCACGAGTGTAGTCTGTATCTTTTGCTGATACGCTGATTGCGCTTGTCGCTCCTAAGACTGCTGCTGCTGTCAACGCAGTGATGGTTTTCGTTAGATTTTTCATTGTAATTTGTCCTTTCTGTGAGTTATAATTCTTGTCCGTGTTTTTTGGTGCCTTTATCAATAGATTTTTCTTTACTTTTTTGATGTGCAATTCTTGCTTGCTTATGTAATCTATTGACATCAAACAATTTACTGTTCCCTTTCTCCTGAGAATCATTTGTCTCTTCATGTTGTACTTTTTTCTTAATATTCATACGAGGTTTCTTATTCTTTATTTGTGGAATCATATCATACTCTTCATCTTTTTCAGGTTTTATAGTGACATCAAATCTCCTAACACATTTTGAAAGCCATGAATAAGTAGACGACAAGTCATCAACTAAACGTAAAATTTCGCTTTTATTCATTGGCTCATTAGATATATAACCAGACCATTGCCTATGATGAAATCCACGTTTACATAAAAAATTTTTTATATCCTTATATGCTGCACGATAATTTTTTCGTGGATAATATTTTTTTAGCTCCTTGGTTTCCAAATCAAAATTAATAACTCTGATTCTTTTATTTTCCATAAGTCTTACCATACTTTCTGTCATAAGCACTAAACGAAGCTAATACATCTTCAACCGAGTCATCGGATAAATCAAACCACAGCATTTTTGTCACATAAGGTTTAAACCATTTTGCATCATATAATGCGTTACAAACAATGCCAACCTTTGAAAAAGCTTTACTATCCCCTTTCTTATAAGCAAAAATCATTGACTTTTCATTTTTCTTTTCTTCAACAAATCCCTCCGAAGTAAAACACTTGCGAATCGTATTATAAATATCACCGATTTCGTACTTGTCTTCACAAATGATTTTCTCATCATCAAGCTCAATTTCAATTTTGTAAATGTAATCCATGTTGGATACCTCCTGATTTTTGTAATTATATTACCATTATAAGATATTTTAGGCAGCCATACAATCTATAAACAAAGAGTCTGGCTTTCAATTTAATCACTTTTCTTAATTTTATATATCTATTATATCATGCAATGACGTCATTGTCAATATTGAAAATAAAAAAATTTGTACAAATTTTTTTAAACAGTCTTGTGCATAATATATAAACAACTCATAAAACAAACGTTTTTTGTCTTGTTAAGAAGTTTGACAAAAAAATAAAAAT
>X368_European_Ground_Squirrel__coassemble_58_pt1 | contig 13594 bp, 12 predicted proteins | sample X368_European_Ground_Squirrel__metabat2_low_PE_002 | metagenome-assembled genome bin X368_European_Ground_Squirrel
AGCAGAAAATGGCAGAGAAGTTTTGGTCTATATTAACGCTGAAACAGGTGATGAAGAAGAGATTCTAATTTTGCTTGAGAACGAAAACGGAACTCTTACAATGTAAGAATTTTAATATATAATTGGAGGAATAAAAATGAGTACAGATTTTTGTACAAGTAAAACAAAAACCAATTTGATGAGAGCATATGCCGGTGAATCACAGGCACGCACACGATACGATTTTGCAAAGGACTGTGCGAAAAAAGAGAAAAATCACGTGCTTGCCGCACTTTTTCAGTTTACTTCTCAACAGGAGTACCAGCACGCTAAAATTTTTTACAATCATCTCAAGCAATGCGGAGAGCCAAGCATTGAAATTGAGGGCGGCTATCCTGTTGACTGCGGAGATGAAATTTGCAAGCTAACCGAGTCTGCAATTCATAATGAAACAGAGGAGGCTGAGGATGTTTATCCTACTTTTGCAAAAATTGCCCGTGAGGAGGGATTTACAAAAATTGCTCAGGACTTTGAAAACATTGCAAAAATTGAAAAATCTCACGCCGATAGATTTAAAAAATTCAGTGAATTATGCAAGCAAGATAAGCTGTTTTCATCTAACAAAAAAGAACGTTGGGTTTGCCTTAACTGCGGATATATTTTAGAAAGTGAAAAAGCACCGCAGCAATGTCCAGTTTGCAATGAAAATCAAGGATACTTCATTCGTCTTGAAATGGCAAGCTGGGGACTGGAATAATAATTTTTATCCGTCGAAATACAAAAATTTCGACGGATTTTCAATCAATATTTTAAACTACTACCTCCAATAAATTCTCTGATAAGAGAATCAGATGGAATTAAATTTTCATCAACACTTTCTAAATCTTTTAAAACATTTTCTATTTGCAAAAACTGATTATACGCATTATAATGTGTTTTTATCAATATTAATTCCTCAAGCAAAATATTTTTAAAACTGCAGACTTCAAAACCGTGAAATGTATCAAGCTCTATATGTGCTCGTTGCTTGTACGGATTTATGTAAAGATTTTCACCTCTTTGTACACTATCAAACATATCGAGCGTTTCACTTATTTTCCTGTTACGATATTTCTTATCTCTAATCATTCTTCGCATCAGACGAATCATTTCGGGGTGAAAAAGCTCGCCGTTTGAAAGCTGGATTCTTGTTCTTACACTTATATAAATCGTACTTGCCAAATCGTCAAAGCCTGTCACTTCAGGATTAAGCGCATGGATTCCCTCAAAAATAACCATCTCACCTTTTTTGCGCTTAAGCCTTTTTCCATTTTGTCGGCTTTGAGTTTTAAAGTTAAACGAAGGTATTGTGATTTCCTCACAATTTGCAAGTTTTAAAATATGATCTTGCAAAAGCGTAATGTCAATTCTTTCTGGAGCTTCATAGTCTATTTTGCCGTCCTCTGATTCTTTAATTTGCTCTTTAGGTAAAAAATAATTATCCATAGAAATTGTGTGCGTTTCTTTTCCCATTGCGTCAAGGCAAGCCTCAATTTTCAGCGCTGTTGTTGTTTTACCAGAACCTGACGGACCTGAAAGCAGGATAATCGGACGAATATTTGAAGTTTCAGAAACCTTAATCGCCGTATCTTCGCACAACTTATCATAGCTTACGCAGCAACTATTTATATAGTCTTCGGCGTCGCTTAGAATTTCTTTATTTATTTCACTAAAATGTACAATTTTCATTAGACTAATTCTCCCACTTGCTGCACAAATTATTTATTGTATCAGCCATAGACGCAAGCTCTTTATTTGACAAACCAGAAGATTGAGAAATCAACTTTGTAAGTCTGTCATTTGCAGCTTTAAGCCGTAAATAAGGCGTACTTTCTCTTTCGATTTGCTTGACAGGGAGAGGCGTTGCGTTTTTAAATTTTCCACTTAATAAATTAAGCTCCGCGCCACTGTAAGGGCATTTTACGTCAAATGTAAAATTATTTCTTAAATGCTCAGCATACTCCTCTGAAACGCTAGCTTCACCATGATTTATAAAGACACTTTTATTAACATTTATTTGTTTTATATATTTGTCAAGCCCATTTTTATCAGCGTGTCCGCTCAATCCAGGAAGCTGTAGGATTTTCGCTGCGACATTTATTTCCTCTCCAAAAAGCTTAACCGACTTTGCTCCATCAACCAACCGCCTTCCTAAAGTTCCAACCGCCTGATATCCGACAAAAAGTATACAGCATTCCTCTCTCCAAAGATTGTGCTTTAAATGGTGCTTAATTCTTCCCGCTTCACACATTCCGCTTGCAGAAATGATAACCTTAGGCTTGCTGTCAAAGTTTATTGACTTTGACTCATCGCTTGTCACTGCTATTTTTAAATTATTAAACGAAATAGGGTTCACACCTTTTTTTACAAAAGAAAGTGCCTCATCATCATAGCAGGAATCCTCATTTTGATTGAAAATTTCAGTCGCTTCAATTGCCAGAGGAGAATCAATGTAGACCTCAAAATCAGGCACGCTCTTAACTAAATTTTCCTCCTTAATTTGTCTGAAATAGTATAGTAGTTCCTGAGTTCTGCCGACTGCAAAAGATGGAATAACAACGTTTCCACCGTTAGAAAGCGTACTTTCGACAATCTCAGCAAGTACCTGAGGATAGTTTTTCACTCTCTTGTGGAAACGGTTACCATAGGTTGATTCCATTACAAGAAAATCAGCATTTTCAAAGTAATTCGGGTCACGAATCAACGGAATATCAACATTCCCTATATCCCCCGAAAAGATAATTGTCCGCCTTTCGCCGTCCTCCTCAAGAGTTATTTCAATACCCGCCGAACCTAAAAGATGCCCTGTATCTTTAAACAGAACCGTTATTCCATCACAAATTTTAGTTTTATTTTCATATTCATGTCCACGCAAAGCTGAAATCGCCATATTTGCGTCGTCCATCGTGTAAAGAGGCTCAACGATTTCCTTTCCCTTGCGCTTGCCCTTGCGATTTTTCCACTCAGCTTCAAACTCCTGAATGTGCGCACTGTCACGAAGCATAATTGAGCAGAGATTTGCCGTCGCCTTTTGGCAGTGAATTTCACCTGAAAATCCTCCTGCGCAGAGCAGCGGCAACAGCCCTGAATGATCTATATGGGCGTGAGTTAGCAGCACAAAATCTATTTCGGACGGCGCACAGGGGATTTTCACATTTTCATAGACATTTATCCCCTGCTCCATTCCAAAATCCACAAGAAATTTTTTAGAGCAAGCCTCAATATAGGTACAGCTGCCTGTAACCTCATGCGCTGCTCCAATAAACACAGCTTTCATATTTTACAACCCTTCTTTTTTTGCACAAATCATTTAACTGTTTTTCAAATATCTTAATAGATAATGCGCAGAAAAATTTTATTTCTAAATCCTTTTAATTTTTAAGGCATATACCAATATGTACTAGTTTTATACATATAAATTCTAGAACTTTTCGGCGATTGCATAAGTGCGTTAAACGCATTGTAGTAATCACCCAGTCCCGTTGGAATTGAAACAAAACCTATAGTTCCTAATACTGTCAAATCTGGATTTATTAAAAATGCTGAAAATGGAACAAATCCAAAAACAATATTAGGCAAAAAGCACATAAAAACATAACGCAAACGGCTCATCGCTTCCAAGCCGATGACAAATAACATTCCGCTTTTTAAATTTGTGTACAAATACACTTCATCTTTAAAGCAAACAGCGTGGAGCAGCTCGTGCGGAAATAGCAGCAAAAGTGGCACAATACAGCCTATTGTACTTATTTTGCTGATTCCTCCTGCTCTCAAGCCAAAAACAACGGCTAACATCACCATAAAAACTACCGCTGCCAGATTCATTACTATTCCAAATTTAGCTAAATCATCGTATTCTTTAAACTTAACTGCGTTTTCCTTATGTTGTCCGTGAGGAATGGTTTCAGGATCTCCACTATATTTTCCTTTATAAATTAGCTTCATTCTAATCACACCTTTATTTTAAATTATGTTTAATTGTCCTGATTTATTTCTCCTGCTTCTATTATACCACATTTTCCTCGATTTTTCATACTTTTTTACTCAATTAACATACAATCTCCGAACGAAAAGAATCTGTATTTATTTTCCACCGCAGTCTTATAAGCAGCCATCGTTTTATCATAGCCTAAAAACGCCGAAACCAACATTATCAACGTGCTTTCAGGCAGGTGGAAATTCGTAATGAGCGCATCTATCACCCTAAATTCAAAGCCGGGATAAATGAAAATGTCCGTCCTACCCTCACAGGGAATGATTTTTCCGTGAAGCTGTGCCGCCGCTTCTAGCGTCCGACAGCTTGTCGTACCTACACAAATTACCCTGCCGCCGTTTGCTTTGGTCTGATTGATAAGCTCAGCTGTGCGCTTACCAATTTCATAATGCTCGCTGTGCATTTTGTGTTCTAAAACCTTCTCCTCTTTAACGGGGCGAAAGGTTCCAAGTCCAACGTGGAGAGTTACATAAGCAATGCCAACTCCCCTGCTCTCAATTTCCTTAAGCATATCCTTGGTGAAGTGAAGTCCTGCTGTAGGTGCGGCGGCGGAGCCTGCCTCATGTGAATAGACCGTCTGATAGCGTTCCTTGTCCTCAAGCTTTTCAGTTATATAAGGCGGCAACGGCATCTGACCTATCTCATCAAGCACGCTGTAAATACTTTCGCCGCTTGGCACGCTAAACCTTGCTATTCGATTTCCATCCTCAAGCACCTCTGTAATTTCAGCCAAAAGCCTGCCATCTCCGAAGCTAAAGCGCTTGCCAACCTTTGCTCTTTTCCCTGGTCGGCAAAGAATTTCCCATTCCGAGCCATCGCCCTTAGCTTCAAGCAGCAAAAATTCAATGAAGCTTTTCGTGTCGGTGCGCTCTCCATAAATCCTCGCAGGAATCACCCTCGAATCGTTAAGCACAAGCAAATCACCCTCTTTAAGGCAATCGCATAAATTATAGAAATGAAGATGCTCACAATTCCCGCTTAGCCTATCAACCTTAAGCATTCTCGAATGATTTCTCGGTTCAATCGGATGCTGAGCGATAAGCTCCTTTGGCAAATCATAGTAAAAGTCCTGTTTAGTCATATTTTTTATATCAAGCATTTTTAAAACTCCTCGTTTTACAAAAATTTAATAAATTTTCAGCCGCAGACTATTGACATACAGAGAATAATCTGTTATTATTAAAAAAACAGATAGAGGTGCGGTCAAGAATAGTACCTGACATTTTGGATTCACTTGTTGCGGATTTCAAGCAAAGTACGGATTTTCCTGGCAAGACAAAAACGGCTTGTTTAGCGGATTTTTTAAAGCTTGCTAGTGTTAAAGCTAATGCTTTGCGGCTTGTCCTTGGATTCAGCGGCGTTTCCCGAACGATGTTATAATGTCGGCGAAAGGCAAGACTGCCGAAGCGGAAACTGCGGGGCTTTTCGGCTGACTGTATATTTAACAGATATACAGTTGTCATCATTACTATATGATGGAGTGCTATCGGCATCGACAGGTTTCTTTGAATCGCTACACTCTATTATAGTTTATGATGACCGATTTTTCAATCGGTTTTTTTAATCTTTAAAATAATATTTATGCTTTGTACATTTTTTGTTGCACCAGACCTTGAAAATATCAAAGCAATTCAAAGGAGTTTATTAAAAATGAAGAAATTTAATGTTGGTATCATCGGAGCTACAGGCATGGTCGGACAGAGATTCTCTCTGCTGCTTAACTCCCACCCATGGTTCAATGTCGTTTGCGTAGCGGCATCAGCTCGCTCGGCAGGAAAGACGCTTAAGGATGCTGTCGGCGAAAGATGGGCTATGAGCGAACCCATGCCGCAAGCCCTCGCTGAAATGACGGTTTTTGACGCTGAAAAGGACGTTGACAAAATCGCTTCAATGGTGGACTTTGTTTTCTGCGCCGTCAACATGAACAAGGACGAAATCAGAGCACTTGAGGAAAAGTACGCAAAGGCTGAGTGTCCTGTCGTTTCAAACAATTCCGCTCACAGGCACACGCCTGACGTTCCGATGGTTATCCCCGAAATTAACCCTGAACACATTGAAATTATATCTGCGCAGAGAAAGCGTCTGGGAACCAAGCGGGGCTTTATTGCGGTTAAGCCTAACTGCTCACTGCAAAGCTATGTGCCTGCGCTTAACCCGCTAATGGAGGATTTTAAGGTTACAAAAACTCTTGCCTGCACATATCAGGCAATTTCAGGAGCAGGAAAAACCTTTGAAACTATGCCTGAAATTCTTGACAATGTAATACCCTTTATCGGCGGCGAGGAGGAAAAGAGCGAGCTTGAACCGCTCAAAATCTGGGGTAAAATTGACGGCGACAAAATTGTCAGCGCAAGCGAGCCGTCCATCACCACACAGTGCCTGAGAGTCCCAGTTTCCGACGGTCACATTGCGGCAGTTTTCGTATCCTTTGAAAAGAAGCCGACCAAGGAAGAGATTTTACAGCGTTGGGCTGATTTCAGAGGCGTTCCGCAGGAGCTTGAGCTGCCAAGTGCTCCGAAACAGTTTCTGCACTATTTTGAGGAAGAAAATCGTCCGCAGACCAAGCTTGACCGCAATATTGACGGCGGCATGGCGGTGTCTATCGGACGTCTGCGTGAGGATACGCAGTATGACTATAAATTCGTTTGCCTTTCACACAACACGCTTAGAGGAGCGGCAGGCGGCGCTGTGCTTGTTGCTGAACTTCTGGCGGCTAAAGGCTATTTTGACTGACAACTTGAACTTAAGGAGGTCAAGGCTTTATGAAAAAGACCATATTCACAGGCGCTGCCGTTGCCATTGCAACACCTATGACTGAAAATGACGAAATCAATTTTGATGAGCTTGGCAGACTTATCGACTTTAACATTGAAAACTCCACAGACGCAATTGTCATCTGCGGAACGACTGGAGAAAGCTCCGCTATGAGCGACGCTGAACACATCGCCTGCATTAAGTACGCTGTCGAAAGGGTTGCAGGGAGAGTTCCCGTTATAGCAGGTACAGGCTCGAACCACACAAGCTATGCCGTTCACCTTTCACAGGAGGCGCAGAAGCTTGGCGCAGACGCTCTGCTAAGTGTTACGCCCTACTACAACAAGGCTTCGCAGGCAGGGCTTATCAGACATTTTACAGCAATTGCCAACTCGGTTGACCTGCCGATAATTCTTTACAACGTTCCCTCAAGGACGGGCGTGAACATCGCTCCTGAAACGCTCAAAGAGCTTTCTAAGGTTGACAACATTGTCGCAGTTAAGGAGGCTTCAGGCAATATCAGTCAGGTTGCGAAAATCAAACAGCTCTGCGGTGATTCAATTGACATCTACTCAGGAAACGATGACCAGATTATCCCCATCATGTCGCTCGGCGGCAAGGGTGTTATCTCAGTGCTTTCCAACTGCTGTCCAAAGCAGACGCACGATATTTGTGCGCTTTGCCTTAAGCAAAAGTACGATGAGGCTTTAAAAATTGCAATGGGAACACTTCCCTTTGCCAATGTGCTTTTCTGCGACGTAAACCCGATTCCTGTAAAGGAAGCTCTCAACCTCATGGGCTTTAACGCAGGGCATTGCAGACTGCCGTTATGCGACACCTCGGACGCAAACAAGGCTAAGATTAAATCAGAGCTTGAAAAGCTTGGACTTGTAAACATAGCCAAGTAAACCAAAAGGTGAACCTTTTTGAAAGGAAGTTAAAACTATGACTAACATTGCAATATGTGGCGCAAGCGGCAAGATGGGCAGGGTAATTGCTGAAATTATCTCCTCACGCAACGACTGTACGGTGTGTGCAGGAATTGACAAAATCAACGACAGCTACGCCGACTTTCCAATTGCGCTTTCGCCAGAGCAGCTGACAATGAAGCCTGACGTTATTATTGATTTTTCCCACCCGTCAACGCTTAACGGACTGCTTGACTACTGTCTCACAAACGGTGTGCCGCTGGTTATTGCCACCACTGGCTACACAGACGAGCAGATTCTGAAAATCAAAAAGGCGGCGGAGGCTGTGCCTGTGTTCTTTACATTTAACATGTCGCTGGGAATCAATCTTTTGGCGGAGCTCGCTAAAAAAGCGGCTTTGGTGCTTGAGGGGCAGTTTGACATTGAGATTGTTGAAAAGCACCACAATCAGAAAATTGACGCTCCGAGCGGCACGGCTATCATGCTTGCGAATGAAATAAACGACACGCTTGAGCAAAAGTGCAGTCTTGTTTACGACCGTCATTCTGTTCGTGCAAAGAGAAGCAAGGATGAAATCGGTATGCACTCGATCAGAGGCGGCACAATTGTCGGCGAGCATGAAATTATTTTTGCCGGCAAGGACGAGGTTATAACTCTCAAACACGAGGCGCACTCTAAAAGCGTATTCGCTGTAGGCTCTGTCAACGCCGCACTTTTCCTAAAGGACAAAACGGCTGGGATTTACAGCATGAGTGACCTGCTCAGTGAAGCTTAAAACTAAATTTCGGCAATAAAAAACCGACGCTTCTTAGAAACGTCGGTTAATTTTTTAGCCCTTAACTGCGCCGAGTGAAATACCGCGGATAATATACTTTGAAAGTAGCAGATAAACTACTATTACAGGGAGTATCGCAAGTACAATATAAAGGCTCATCATACCCGTATGCGCAACCTGTGGGTTACCGTTTATGTTAGCTTTCATGTACTGCAAAACCATAGGTATTGTCTTCTTTGAGTTTAAGATCATCATCGGCATGAACAGATTGTTCCAGCTTGCTACGAATTGGAATATTGCCTGTACCGCAAGCGCTGGCTTAAGAATTGGAAGAACAATTGTGTTGAAGCCTCTGAACTCTCCGCAGCCGTCTATTCTTGCTGCCTCTACAATTTCAAGCGGAAGCGAGGATTGCAGGTATTGGTACATAAAGAAGTATACCGCAGGAGCTGCAACCGCAGGAACTATCAGCGGAATAAAGGTGTCAACCAAATTCATGCTTATCATCAATCTGTAAAGACCGATAGCAGAAGCCTGTGTCGGAACCATCATTACCAACAGTATAAATGTGTGCGCAACCTTCTTTAGTTTGAAATCATAAACATATGTAGCATATGCAGTCAGTGCAGAAAAATACACTGAAAGAATCGTACTCAAACCGCCAATCAGGAAGCTGTTCCCAAACGAACCCAGAATACTTCCGTACAAATTTTCTGTATCAGAGCTCATGAGTACTTTAAAGTTAGACGCTAAATTTCCCGATGGAACAAACTCAACTCCAGTCTGAACCTTACCTCTTGTAGCGTTGACTATCAAAAGATAGAACGGGAAAAGCGAAATAATTACCAGTATAATCAGGACAACATAGGCTATGATTCTGCGGATAAGCAACGTGGTCTTGTCGTCCCTCTCTCCAGCTACGCCTTCAAGTCTTGCCATAAATCACAACCTCCTTACTTTGCCCTTACGATTTTCTTTTTCTTCTTCTTGCTCTTCGGCGGCTTGTCGCTCATAAGGTTAAGAACGAGGAAGCCTAAGATTGCAGATATAATAAATACAAGTACGCTTATTGCGCTAACCGTGCCGACAGAGGAATCTCTACCAAGCTGAATCTGCATTACAAGCGTCATGAGAACTCCCTTAGGTCCGCCGCTTGAATCACCGAGCAGTGTAGGTACGTCGTACATCTGCAATCCGCCTATCATTGAGGTTACGAGAACATACGCCAGAATAGGTCTAATCAGCGGAATTGTAATTCTCCAGAATGTCTGGGTCGAATTAGCTCCGTCAATCTGTGCCGACTCATACAGCGATGTGTCGACACCCATGATAGCCGCCATTAAAAGGATTGTAGTATTTCCATACCACATTATGAAATTGATAAATCCAACTATCATCCTTGAACCCGCTACCGTGTTCAGCGGTGAGGTTTCCAATCCGAAAAGACTGTCAAACACCTCGTAAAGCGCACCGCCCTGTGTGAACAGTGAATAGAACAGCAATGAAATAGCAGACGCCATGATAACGTTCGGCAGATAAATTACCGTTTTAAAGAAGCCCTGCGCCTTTAGCTTAAGACGAATGTCCGTAAACCATACAGCAAGCAAAAGTGAAACGACAATCTGTGGAATAAAACCAATTATCCACAATACAACAGTGTTCCATAGCGAGGTTGTAAAAACACCGTCGCTGCCCAGAACATCAATATAGTTTTGCAGACCGCAAAAGCCGTTATTAACAACATTTCCATCGGGATTAAAAATTGAAACGGTTCCCGTGTCAACTTTGTAATCTATAAAGCTATAATAAAAGGTTTCAAGAATAGGGATAAGCTGAAAAATGAAATAAACTACAAAAAACGGAATTAGAAATATGTAACCCCATTTAGCATAGCTGATGCTTTTTCTTTTCATTAATTTTCACCTACGAATCGATAATAGATAAAATAAGGGGGAGAGAATTGCCTCCACTCCCCCAAATTTATATTTAGTTTTTTACCGTACTGTACTCTTATTCGATAGTGTCTGTGTTCAGAGTGCTGTATACAGAAGAGATATTGGTCTTGAATGTCTCAATAGCTTCTTCATATGTGCTGTTTCCAAGGAAGTAGTCCTTCATTGCAGACTGGAACTGCTCGTTGCAGCCCTGGTCATATGCAGAAAGCTTGTTGGAAAGATCAACATTCTCAGCAGCCTCTGTCAGCAGTGACAGGTGGTCTTGTCCGCCAAGGAAGTCGTTGGTATAACCGTCATCGATAAGCTCCTGAATAGCTTCCTTGTTGTTTGTGTAATCCTGCTCAACTGTTGTGATCTCTTTCATGATCTCTGTGTCGCAGGTCATCTTGTACATGATGTCCTTTGTAATCTCTACGTTGTCAGATGTAGCGCAGCCGCAGAGCCATGTGCCGCCCCAGAAGTATTCCTGAGGTCCTGTGCAAGCCTTCCAGAGTCCATATCCGCCGTTGCCTACAGCCTCTTCACCGCCGTCATCGGTTGATGTTTCAAGAGTGTTAGGAAGCAGTGTGAAAGGAATGCCCCATGTTGAGAAGAAGTAACCGAATACTCCTCCGTCAATCTTCTGTCCTGCTACCCAAGCATCGTCCCAAAGTGAAGTCTGGTTGTTGTAGCCAGCGTCTGTGTATGTCTTGGTCTGCTCAACCCATGCAGAAATCTGAGGATCGATTGTGATGTTTCCGTCATCGTCAACCCAAGGCGAGGATACGTTGTTAGAGAAGCATCTGTATGTATCGTCAAAGCCTGATACCATTGCAATGCCCTGCTCTGCAAAGAGTGCAGCTGTTTCTGTGAATGTATCCCAGTCCTTAACATATTCCTGAACCTCGTCAGGATCGCTTGTTCCGAGAACCTGCTCAGCATATTCTGTATTGTAAAGGAACAGTCCAGGAGTAGCCTGCCACGAAACGCCTCTGAGAACTCCGCTGGAGTCTGTCATAACGTCCTGAGTATAGGTGTACTGATTAGCAAGATCATCATCTGTAAGTCCGATATCGTTCTTAACGTCCAAAGCTGCGTCTGTATTTACATACTTAAGAGCGTAGTCAGCCTCAACGAGGAACATATCGATCTTCATCTCATCGTCAGCTTGTGTAGAAAGAGCTTCGTCAAGCTTAGTCTGATAGTAGTTGTCGTCGTTGGTGTTTGTAACCCACTCAACCTCTACGCCGTCCCAGAGATCCTCATCTCTGTTGTCCCAATAGTAATCCTCAAATCTGCTCTTGAACTCATCATTCCAGCAGTAGATTACATACTTAGCAGTAGAATCTCCAGAGATGCTTGTTACGTCTTCACCAGCGCTTTCGGTTGAATCCGAGCTGCTTCCGGTCGATGCAGAAGATGTATCTTCATCATCGTCGCCGCAAGCTGTCATCATTGAACCTGCCATGCAAAGCGCTAAAGCACCTGCAAATAGTCTTTTAACCTTGTTCATAATAAATTTCCTCCTTAATAGTTGCATTATAACTATTTTGATAAAATCCGAAGCTTTTGCTTCGTAATTAATGCCATTTAAATTAAGTCCTTAACGTCCGCCACGGACGCTCCCGTCTGAACCTCTCCGCTTATCGTCATTACCTCCGTAAACGTAGTAGACGGATTTTCAATCTGTGAAATCAGCTTCCTTACCGCCGTGACTCCAATCATTTCGGTATCCTGCTTGTATGACGTCAGCATTGGCGATAAAAATTTCGAATAGGCTATGCCGTCATAGCCGACCACTGAAACGTCCTGTGGAATCCTGAGTCCAAAGTCTTTAATCGCATTATAGCCGCCTATCGCTGAATAATCGTCAGGCATAAATATGCAGGTCGGTCTGTCGCCTGAGCTGATAAGCTTTTTTGTAAATTCGTATGTAATAGACGGGTTGTAATATTCGCCCAGAACCATTCTGTCAGGTCTTATTTTCAACCCTCTGTGCATACAAGCCTTGCAAAAACCGCTCATTCTCTTTTCCATAACTGACGAACGATTTCCCTGAATGAACGCAAGCCTTCTGTGTCCCTTTTCATAAACAAAGCTGACCAGTGCTTCCATTCCCGCCTCGTTATCCGAAACCACCGCCGAACGGCAGTCGAAAATATGGTCTATCGTAACCACTGGCAGATCACCGTTTATCACCTCATAGACGTCCGGGTCTGAAAAATCCGTGCAGATTATCACTACCCCATCAACATTGCGGTATCTGCAATGCTCATAGGTTGACATCCGCCGCTCTCCTATGTCCTTGTTTATGAACGTTATGTCATAGCCCGAAAGCTCAGCCTGTGTTTTAAAGCTGTTTAAAATTTTCGCAAAGAACTCGTGAGTAAGTCCGCTCCCCGCTTCATCGTTAAACATAACGCCTAGATTAAACGTTCTGTTTGTTTTTAATGCGCGCGCCTGAGAATTGGGGAAATAGCCCATCTCCTTCGCCGCCTTGATAATGCGTTCCTTGGTTGCAGGGCTTACGTCCTTGTGATCATTAAGTGCTTTGCTTACAGTGGCGATTGATACGCCGCAGCGAACGGAAATGTCTTTAAGTGAAACCACCTATGTTCCCCTTTCCAATTCCCTCGCCCTCCCTGCGCATTAAAACGTTTTCGTTCACGCTTTCGCCGCACATAGAGCAAAGTATTATCCAAAACTTTTCCGTTATTCAAATTGTACAATAAAATCACGAAAATTGCAAGTGTTTTTTCAAATTTTCTACCCATATGTAATAAATTATGGAGATATGCACTAAAACTCAACCTCGTATTTGTGCAATTTGACGAAAACTTTGTTCGCTTTGATAACGTTTTGTAATATATTTCACTTTGGCAAATAGATTTCAATTTATTTTCACACTTTTTTTCATATGCTGTGGCTTTAATTTTTCGTTTTAAAATTTTCCAGCTTTAATTTTCGGCAAATTGATATGAAACACCTGCAAATTTCGCTCTCCTATTTTTGCAATTTAGACAAATTAAACGTTTTCAACACTTTACCTTATTTTGTCACATTTTTTTAGTTAAGTTTTTTCTTTTCTTTCACATTTCTTAACAGCTTTATGTTTTTTCTGTGAAAACGCCCATTTAGATTTTTGTTTTTTTGCCAAAAAAGGCTTTGACGCCTGGACTTTTTTCGGTTC
>X368_European_Ground_Squirrel__coassemble_60_pt1 | contig 12748 bp, 13 predicted proteins | sample X368_European_Ground_Squirrel__metabat2_low_PE_002 | metagenome-assembled genome bin X368_European_Ground_Squirrel
GGTATACTTGCTTTCTTGTTTTATATTATATCATAATTCTTTTTTACAGTCAAGTTTTAAAAAAACTTTTCCATTAGATAAATCGTTCATTCATAAAGATTTTTTTAAAACCTTAAAAAGTGCTTGACAAAACCGCATTTTCACTGTATAATAAAGATAGAAAAGATCACATGAAAAGACTAACAATGAAAAGTCAACAGCCAAGTGAAAAATAAATGATTTTTCATTTTGTTTTGTAATTGCAAATTTTTTTATAATACATCACACTGTAGATTTTCAACAAATAATAATAGATTTATGTTAAAAATGTCAATCGAAAAAGATTTAATTTGTGGTAAAATATAGAAGAAAGAAAAAATCAGGAGCTAAAAATGTCAGAAATAATTATAGGTATAGTTTTAGATGCACTTCTTGATACGCTTAAGGTTATACCCTTCCTTTATATCGTATATTTTTTAATTGAATATTTAGAGCATCACCACGCCGAGAAACTGCCGAATGCGCTCAGAAAGCTAGGATCTCTCGGCTCGCTCGGAGGTGCGCTGCTAGGTAGTATTCCTCAATGCGGATTTTCTGCGGCGGTTTCAAATTTGTTTTCAGGCGGACTAATTAGCATGGGTACGCTGATAAGCGTTTATATCGCCACAAGCGATGAGGCAATCCCTCTGTTGATTTCAAATCCGTCCTACGCTTCGGACGTCTGGCGGCTGATTGTTGTAAAAATAATTATTGCCGTGGTTGTGGGCTTTGTTGTTGACTTAATCGCAAGGCATTACAAAAAGGAGAACGAATCTCCGCACATCGACGAGCTTTGCCGTGACTGCGACTGCGAACACCACAATATTTTTGTAAGCGCACTGATTCATACCGCTCAGATTTCGCTGATTATTATGATTATAAATTTAGTTCTCGGCTCGGCGTTTGAATTTTTAGGAACAGACAGAGTTGCTTCAATTATGATGAAGGGCTCGCCTGTTCAGCCGCTGATTACTGCGCTTTTTGGATTTATTCCAAACTGTGCCGCTTCAGTGATTATCACACAGCTTTATATTGAGGGCGTGCTTTCGTTCGGATCCTGCATTGCGGGACTTTGCACAGGTGCGGGAGTGGGTCTGATTGTTCTTTTTCGCACAAACCACAGCATTAAGCAAAACCTTTCTATAATGGGCATTCTCTATCTGTCTGCAGTGGTTTCGGGCGTCATTATAAATTTGATAGTTTAATTTTTAAGGAGGAAAATCATATGAACAAAAAAAATGTTTCAGGTCTGTTGGTTTTGCTTTTCGCTTTCAGTGCGGCTCTTCCAACGGCTGAAAAAAATCGGAGATTTAACCCCTTTTCACACTTATGCTGAGGAAGCTGATGAGAGTGAACACGTTCACTCCTACACATCTGAAATTACAACCGATCCCACCTGCACAGCAAGCGGTGTGGAAACCTTCACCTGCTCATGCGGCGACAGCTATACTCAGGAAATAGCCGCAACAGGTCACAGCTATGTTGACACAGTTGTAGAACCGACATACGCTTCACAGGGCTACACTTTGTACGAATGTGAAAATTGCTCTTACTCATACAAAAGCAACTACACTGCGAAAAAACTCTTGGAAAGGTTACGGCAAGCAGCGACTTTAGCTCTACTTCATCAGCAATACGAATCAATTGGAGCGCAGTTGACGACGCTGACGGATACGAGGTTTACAGATATAATTCAAGCTCTTCTAGTTGGAGCAAAATATCAACGGTCTCAAACGCCCTTACTTATAAAAATTCCTCGCTTTCTTCCGCAACGACCTACAAATACAAAATCAGAGCCTATGTAAATTACAACGGCACAAATTACTATGGAGCTTACAGCAGCGTAATAACCGCAGTCACCGACCCTGACAAGGTGAGCGTATTGACAAGCTTTACTTCTACTGATTCGGCAGTTCGCATAAACTGGAACGAAGTAAGCTCAGCGACAGGCTACAGAATCTACAGATATGATTCCGCAACCAAGACGTGGAGCAAGATTGCTACTATAAAAGACGGTTCAACTACAACCTATAGAAATTCCAAGCTTGAATCATCAACCGTGTATAAGTACAGGGTCAAGGCATATATCAAAATAAACGCTGTTAATTACTGGTCTGACGCAAGCAATACAATTTACACAGCTACAAAGCCCAGCAAGGTGACATTCAAAACATCGTCAAGGACTCAAACGGCAATACGTATAAATTGGAAAAAAACAACCTGCACAGGCTACCAGGTTCAAAAATACAATTCCTCAAAAAACAATGGGAAACGATTAAAACTATAACAGGTTCTTCAACAACCACATACCGCATAAGCGGACTTAAAGCCAACACAGCATATAAATTCAGAGTGAGAGCGTACAAAACTGTTTCTTCTTCACTTAAAGTATACTCATCGTGGTCTAATGTAAAAAAGATTACGGCAAAACCAAAGATTCCTGGAAAACTAACTGTCAGCGACAGCTATTCATGTACAAACAACTCGATAACAATAAATTGGAGCAAGGTTGCAAACGCAACCGGTTACAAGATTTACCGCTACAATGGTTCAAAGTATGTTTTAATAAAAGATATAACCAGCGGTTCGACTACCAAATATACTGATAAAAACCTTTCAGCAAACACAAGCTATAAGTATAAAATACGCCCATATTCAAAAAATGTAACAGGAACATACTATGGCACAAGCGGTGTTAAAAAGCTTGCAACAAAATCCAATGACACGCTTTACTACATAAGCAGTTATTCTTACGTGTATAATACTTCATATGAAGCAAGCGGCAGCGTGTCGGGTTCGTCCTATTACACAGGCTGCTATGATCCTCACTATGAAGGTTATTATGTAATAAACTACAAATCGGAAAAGAAGCTTATAAAAAAGAGCAATGCGTCAATACGCAGCAATGCAACCGTACTTCAGACTGGTGCAATCGGTCAATACGGCGGCTCTATCGCAGGTTATTCCGCTTGCGGACCTACTGCCGTTGCAATTTTAGTCAACAGTGAAAAGAATGCCAGATGGAGCAAGGACGCTTTGATTTTATACTCTGAAAGAAACAGTTTAAACGACCAAGGAAGTCTTAGAGGTGGCGGCGGAATGACTGCTCCTATGCTTCTCAAACTTATTTCAGGCTATTCAGATGGAAAATACAGTGCAAAGAACATTTACAGCAGCACAAGCAATAAAACCAGTGGAATAAAAAGTCAAATAGACAGCGGTCACAGAGTTCTTGTAGTTACCTGCTACAGATCATCTGTTATTACAAGCGGCGGCGGCAGACATTTTGTCGTTGTCTGCGGCTATGAATACATCGGCGGAGTTCTTTACTTCTACTATGCGGATCCCTACTACGGAAATGGTCCGAGAAGCCTTAGAAGAGTAAGCGCTTATACATTAACGACCTCTATGGCAAACGTAAATAATGAGCCTAAGACTATGATTGTGCTTAAGTAAATAGATTAAACCTCAACAAAAAAGCCGTGTTTCTTGTTTAAGAAACACGGTCTTTTTTATATAATAGCTTAACCTTTAGTCATAACCTTTTTTAGTATCCGAGTAAGAGGTGAAAAGCGTTTTACCGTTGACTTTTCTGTATGCACAAATCCTATATCTGTAAACCGCGCCGCTCTTAAGTCCTGAATTTTTTGGTAAGCGTTGAAGCATCCTTTATCGTTATAACCTTAGCCAATTTTTTGTGTCAGCATTATATATGTAAATTCTGTAGCCTGTCGCTCCGCTTACCTTTGTCCAGTTGATTTTTACTGCCGAAGCAGTAGAGGTATAAGTGGATTTTGCTGTTACTAATAAAGGCAGGAGTTATAGGCTATATCATTCTTAGCAGCATAAGCTTCGGCTTTACTGCCTGAAAAGCAATAAATTGAAGAGCATTGCAGCTCTCAAAAACGAGAGACACGATTTTTTTACAGTTATCTGCTTAACATTTGTTCAAGCTTTAAAATCCAAGCTCCTTTATGTACTCGCAAAGTGCCGTTGCCGCCTTTTCGTGAGTAGCTTCTGTAGGATGCCAGTCGGCGGCCAAGCCGTCAATAGTTTGATCCTGCTGGTCAAATTTAAAGGTCGTAATGTTTTCATCGCCAGCGTCCTTGGTGTAGGTGTAGACTGCCATTTCAATGGAAGCGTAAAGGGTCTGTCCCATAATTCCAAGCGAGCAGATTATCATCGAATTGGGATTGCTCTGACGAACCTGACTGAGAAACTCAACATAGCCGTCAATAAATTCCTGCTGCTTGTCGCTGTCGCTTCCGCAGTAGCTTGCGTCGTTGGTGCCAAGATTTATCACTATAATATCAGGCTCAAACTTTGAAAAATCCCACTCGAGCGACTGTGGCTGTGTTGTTGAGGCAAAGCTGTTGTAGGAAAAACCTAATGAGGAATAATATTGCGGTATAGTCTGCGCTTTAACCTTTTGATCAGAGCTTGTGTAGCCTGAAATAATTCCGTAGCCGCTTATTGAAAATAAGCTGTAATCAGCGTCAAGAAGCTGTGCCGTTTTGTAGGCATAGGCTTTAGTAGCGTCCTCTGTAGCCGTTGAAAAGCTGTGGTTTTCATCCTCATCGTCAACTCCGTAGCCGCAGGTGATAGAATCGCCGATAAATTCAATCTTTAAATCCTTTTCCTCAGCAGGGGTTACACTTCCCTCCTCACCTACCAAAAGAGGCTTAATGCCAAAGGTTGACATCGCACATTCTGAAAGCTTTACAACCTGAACGCTTACCGTCTGCTGTTCATCGCTTTCAAATACCGTGTAGGTTTCCTCTGCGTTATCTATAAGGTCGTCAATTACGCGCTCTCCGTCAACGTAAATCGCCGTGCGGGCATAGTTTCCATCGTTACTTGCAATAGTCGCCGCATTGTCGCCGACAAGCGTAATCTCAAGCTTTGTACCTGTGTATTCAAAGTCAATTCCCGAACCTGACAGTGCGCACCAAAGCGTGTCATCAATCATATAGGTTCTGCCCACCTGCTTTACATTGTCCTCGCTTGCCGTGATTATAGAACCATCCATAATCTCCTCACCGCTTTCTGCGCTGTCCGCATTTGAATCCGAGCTTGCTCCGCAGCCTGAAAAGGCTGTTAATCCAACGACTGCACAGCAGACAAGCGCTGTTATTTTAGTAGCTTTCATTTTTTATCCTTTCGTTTTCAGACAAATTTCGACTTATTTCACTACAATTATATCATATGTTCTCAAAATAGTCAAATACTTATGTTATAATACAAAGTATAATCAAATGATTATGGGAATAGGTGGGCTAATGAATACACAGCAAATTGAATATATACTTACAGTAGCAAGGCTCAAAAGCTTTTCTAAAGCGGCGAAGGAGTTGTTCGTAACACAGCCGTCGCTTAGTCAGTACATAATGAAAACGGAGGAAAAGCTCGGCTTCACGGTTTTTGACAGAAGCAGCAGCCCTATAACCTTAACTCCCATGGGCAAGGTTTTTGTCGAATACGCAAAGCAGTTTCAGGCTCTTGAGGAAAGTCTGAACAACAGGATTTCGGATATGCAGAATCTTAAAAGCGGCTCTCTTAGAATAGGAGCGTCCTCCTTTCATGCCTCATGCCTGCTCGCTAAAAGCATAGCTCAATTTAAAAAGGAATACAGCGGCATTGAAATTTCTGTAGCAGAAGAAAACGACAGACGGCTTTCAGAGATGATTAAAAACGGTGAGCTTGATATTATGATTTCAGCTGAAAAGGTCGATACAGCCGCTCTGCATACTGAGAATTTAGCGAAAGAGCGTTATTATCTTGCAGTTCCCTCCTCTCATTCGCTTAATAAATCACTTGGCGAATTTTCTCTTGACGCAGACGATATTAAAACCCAGTCGTTAAAGCTTATTTCAACGCCCTGCATAAGTCTTAAGCAAGCCGCAGACTGCTCGTTTATCATTTCACAGGCGGCAAGAGACTTTGAGGAAACGATTCTAAAAAAGGAGGAAGTTTCGCCTGACACTGCGCTGACTGTACGCACGGTGGAAACGCTGTTTTCCTTTGTAAACGAGGGCTTAGGACTTGCTCTGATTCCCGATACGGTTATCCGATTCGGCAATTTTTCAAATCACCCGGTTTACTATGCGCTTAATCCTGATATTTCACAGCGAAGCTTAAAGCTATGTTCTCGTGCAAACGGCTACTTTTCCACCGCTGCGCATCAATACAGTCTTATTCTAAAGCAACTTGTCGATATAGGAACGTGGAGGGTAAATAGATGAGTGTTCTTGAAGTGTTTGAACCTGATTCGGCAGTACTGAACAAGGGGACAAGCGGTTTAAAAGGCAGAGATTTTGACAACATAAACGTGGCTTTTTTAGGCGGCTCGGTGACATACGGCTATCAGCCGAAAGCTGAAAACAATTTTTGCGAAAACAACTACACTGTACTTGTAGCAGAGCATATCGAAAAGATATTTAAAAGCAAAGTGAATGTGAAGAATCTGGGGATATCGGGAACAGGAAGTCTTATGGGACTTGCGCTTACAAAGCGTGAGCTTGTTGAATTTCAGCCTGACATTGTTTTTGTCGAGTATGCGATAAATGACGAGCGAAGCGCACTTGCTGCCGCACAATTTGAGGGCTTGATAAGAAATTTGCTTTCGCTTGAAGCCTCACCGATTGTAATTGTGATTGCTCTGTTTAATAAATCGGGCTATAGCTGCGAAGACATCATGCTGCAAACGACAATGCGGTACGGACTTTATTTCTGCGGACTTAAAAGCGTCGTCTATCCGCTTGTATGCGGCAGTGAAGAACTTTGGCATGAGTACAGCAACGACGACGGACATCCTAACGAAAGCGGACACAGAATTATAGCTGAATGTGCGAACGCCGCTGTTGATACTGCGCTTAAGACAAATTTCAATCCGATGCTTTTAAAAGCACTGCCAAAAGCGATTTTCGGCGGAGACATATATGATGGGTTTGACGAGCTGACTAAGCTTTCAAATATAAATGGATTTGAACCTTGCTCAGAAAGCTTTTACAAAATTAAATGCCCGTTATTTTCAAAGGACAACGCTGTCATGTCGCTTAAAATTAAGTGTAGAACGCTTTGCGTATGCTATATCTGCACAAACAATGCAGACGCAGGCTCGGCTGAGATTTTTACAGATGGCAAAAAGCGCTCGGTTTTGCAGGGCTACAGCATTTTCGGCTGGAACAATCCCATGATTAAAGAAATTCTGAATGAAAACTGCAAGAAACTTCATAATATTGAAATAAAAACCTGCGGAAAATTTTATTTGGCAGGAATCTGGGCGAGTTAATAAAAAAAATATTCACACATAATAAATTTTTTATATGTTACAAGTGGGATTGTTTTGTGGTATACTAATTATATATGATAAAAAAAGTGAAGGGATGAGATAAATAATGGCTATGACTATGACGCAAAAAATTCTGGCAGCTCATGCAGGGCTTGACGAGGTTAAGGCAGGACAGCTTATTATGGCTAATCTTGATTTTGTTTTAGGAAATGACATAACCTCGCCCGTTGCGATTAACGAATTTCACAAGGCTGAGTTCACCGAAGTTTTTGACAAGAACAAGGTGACTATGGTAATGGATCACTTTGCTCCTAACAAGGATATAAAGGCGGCGACACAGTGCAAGCAGTGCCGTGACTTTTGCCATGAACACAAAATAACTCACTTTTACGACGTAGGCAAAATGGGAGTTGAACACGCTCTGCTGCCTGAAAAAGGACTTGTCGCTCCAGGAGAATGTATAATCGGCGCAGACAGTCACACCTGTACATACGGTGCGCTCGGAGCTTTTTCTACCGGAGTAGGTTCGACAGATATGTGCGCAGGAATGGCTAAGGGCAAGGCTTGGTTCAAGGTACCAAGCGCAATTAAGTTTAACATAACAGGTTCGCTGCCAAAATACTCCTCTGCGAAAGATGTAATTTTGCACATTATCGGAATGATCGGAGTTGACGGTGCGCTTTACCGCTCGATGGAGTTTTCGGGAAGCGGACTTAAGAATCTGACTATGGAGGACAGACTCTGCATTTCAAATATGGCGATTGAAGCAGGTGCTAAAAATGGAATCTTTGCGGTTGACGAGGTTACGCTTGAATATGTTAAAGGCAGAGTTGACAGAGAATTTAAGATTTTTGAGGCGGATGCAGACGCTGAATACGATGAGATTTACAACATAGACCTTTCTCAGATTAAGCCTACCGTTTCATTTCCGCATCTTCCTGAGAACGCAAAGACCTTTGACGAGTTCGGCGATATTAAGATAGATCAGTCGGTTATCGGTTCATGTACAAACGGCAGAATCGAAGATATAAGAGCCGCCGCTGAAATTCTCAAGGGAAGAAAGGTTGCAGACGGCGTTCGCTGTATAGTTATCCCTGCTACACAGGCTGTTTATTTACAGGCTATGGAAGAGGGACTGCTTAAGATTTTTATTGACGCTGGATGCGTTGTTTCTACTCCTACCTGCGGACCGTGCTTAGGCGGATTTATGGGAATACTTGCAAAGGGTGAAAGAAGCGTTTCTACGACAAACAGAAACTTTGTAGGAAGAATGGGTCATCCTGAATCTGAGGTTTATCTGGCTTCTCCTTATGTTGCCGCCGCTTCGGCTGTTACGGGAAAGATTTCACAGCCAAGCGAGCTGGAGTGAACAGACACTGCAAAAAAGTCAGGAGGAGAATGATATGGTTAAGCATATAATCATATGGGATTTTAAAGATGAGCTTACGCAGGCGCAAAGGGCTCAGGCGGCGAAAAAAATAAAAGAAGAATTAGAGGGGCTTTTCGGGGTTGTTGAAGGGTTGCAGAAAATTACAGTTTACACGCAAATGCTGCCGACTTCAAACGGTGATTTAATGCTCGAATGTGAGCTTGAAAGCGCATCTGCCCTAGAGGGCTACGCTTCTCACCCAGAGCATATCAAAGTAAAAAAATTCATAGAAACCGTTGTAAAAAGCAGAAAGTGTGTAGATTTTCTCATTAGCTAGGCAAGCTTTTAAACTGTATTTTTCCTCTGTTCTTTGGAGGCGATAAATATGCAGGATTACATTCAGGCAATCTTCTTTGACGTACTTTTGAGTATAGTGACAAAAAAGTACGGAACATCTCTCAATGACGATCAGCGTGAGGAAAAGGTATACGAGATCGTCAGTGATTTGCGCACGCAAAACAAATTTACCGTTGAAATGACACAGGCACTTATAGACAAAAAGGGATTTAACGCCAGTTATCCTACCAACGCCAATGGGAAAAGTGTCTATGCTCTTGCAAAAGAGGGTATGTTTAAAAAGGTAAAATGCTGCTATTTAATAAGCAGAAAAAAGGACGAAATTAACGGCGAATACCTAGAACAGGTTTACGAGGAGCTGCGCCGTCAAGCTAACGGTGAAAACATATTTAATTCAAAGGAATATAAGAACGGCTGATATTTTCAGTTCAAAAAAATTAAAAGGACGTGCAAGATTTATGAACGCTAAAGGCAAGGTACATAAATACGGAGATAATGTAGATACCGACGTTATCATTCCCGCAAGATATTTAAACACATCGGATCACAAGGAGCTTGCCTCCCACTGCATGGAGGACATAGACATAGACTTTACTAAAAAGGTGAAACAGGGCGATATTATTGTAGCGCGCTCAAACTTCGGCTGCGGCTCTTCAAGAGAACACGCTCCGATTGCGATTAAAGCGAGCGGTATTTCCTGCGTAATAGCCACAACCTTCGCAAGGATTTTTTACCGCAATTCGATTAACATCGGACTGCCGATTATTGAATGTGCAGAGGCGAGTGAAAAAATTGACGACGGCGATGAGGTGGAAATTGATTTTGAAAGCGGAATCATAACCAACCACACAAAGAACGAGCAGTATCAGGGTCAGCCGTTTCCTGATTTTCTTATCGACATTATAAACAAGGGCGGACTTCTTAATTCGCTCAAATGATAAAACACACAAAGCTGTTGGTTTTTGCCAGTGGCTTTATTTTTTAAAAAAATAAATCGAAAACGTTTAATTGTGTGAACGAGATGCAAAACTGAAAAAACGCTCTTGACAATTCGGTGAAAAAGATATAAAATTATTCTAGGATATTAACGTTTAGTTTTTGAAAGGATAAGGTTACTAAACATGAAAAGAAAATTCAAACGCACAGTATGTGCTTTAACCGCTGCTATGATGCTTGCGTCTTTAGCGTCCTGCTCAAGCTCGGACAGCTCGTCTGATTCTGCTGCTGAATCGACTGACGACAGCACGACTTCAAGCCGTGAAAGGCTTGAAATAGCCACTGAGCCTGTTACCGAAACGCTTAGCGGATTTGATTTGTCTGAAGTGACGGGCGAGGAGAGCAATGTGCCTGAAGATTTCCTCTACGAATGTGAAGCAGAGGAAGGAACGCTTACAGATGGTGCTTCGGTTTACGACAGCTCATTTTTAGGAGATTTTACGGGAGACGGCTTTGTAGTTCTGACTGATGAGGGTTCTGTGGAATTTGAAATTGAGTTTGAAGCTGAGGGTAGCTATGACATTCTGCTTGTTTCGGCAGCCGACAGCGAGGGAATTGAGGGGTCGATTACGATAGACGGCAATTCGCTCACCACATTTACAATCGACACCACAAGCTTTGGCGAGAACACTGCTTCAAAGGTTTTGATTGAAGAGGGCACTCACACAATCGGAATTACAACTCAGTCAAATCCTATTTATGTCGACAGCATACAGATTACTCCCGCTGAATCTATAGACCTTTCCGACTATGAGGTTTCAAGAGAGCTTTCAAATCCAAACGCTACAGAGGAAACACAGCGGCTTTACAATTTCCTCTGCGACGCTTACGGAAAGTACATAATTTCAGGACAGTACGCCACTGACAACACTGGACTTGAAAGCCGTGAATTTATTGAAATTTACAAGAATTTCGAGGACTACCCTGCCATTATGGGACTGGATCTGATCGAGCTTTCGCCGAGCCGTGTGGCGCACGGTTCTTCGGGCGGATATGACGCTATTGAGAGTGCAAAGGAATTTTGGCTTGACTACGGCGGAATAGTAACGCTCTGCTGGCACTGGAACGCTCCCGAGCCGTACATAATGAAAAACGGCGGAGCATGGTGGCAAGGCTTCTACAGCGAATACACAGATATAGACCTTGACGCTATAATGAACGGTGAGGACGAAGAGGGCTATGATTTGCTTATAAGCGATATTGACGCAATAGCTGTTTATTTGCAGGAGCTTGACGACTATCATGTGCCTGTGCTCTGGAGACCGCTTCACGAGGGCGGCGGAGATCCGCAGTGGAACAATCCGTGGTTCTGGTGGGGTTCATCGGGCGCTGACGCTTACGTCTGGCTGTGGCAGCTTATGTACGATCGTCTGACAAACTACCATGAGATAAACAACCTTATCTGGGTATGGAACGGACAGAATGTCAACTACTATCCCAGCGATGAATATGTTGACATAATGGGCTATGACGTTTACGCTGACGCAGGTGATTATTCTTCAAAGAAGGAATACTACGACTATGTTAAATCCTGCACCTCGACAAACAAGATTATCGCTATGACTGAAAACGGCACAATGTTCGACCCTGACGCCGCAATGAACGACGGCACGCGCTGGAGCTATTTTGCAACATGGAACGGCGAATTTGCGCTTACCGACCTACAGCTTCCAGGTGAATACACCTCGATGGAAATGTGGGAGAAGATTTACACAAGCGACAGAGTTCTGACGTTAAGCGAGCTTCCCGATTTAAAAAACTACCCGCTTGACACTGAAGCATATCTTGAGGAGCATCCAGAGGAAGCACCTGATTAAGCTTGAAAAATTTAATAAGATTCTAAAAAAAAGCACTGCCTCCATAAAGGAAACAGTGCTTTTTAATATAAGAAATAAAATTAGAAAAGAGGCTTGATTAAGTCTTGTTCTCCTTTAGCTCGACATAGGCGCAGATAGTGCTTACTGCTCCGTCTATACCAACCTTTGAGGAATTGACGCACAAATCATAATTCTTTGCCGCTCCCCATTTTTTGTCGGTATAGTACTCATAGTAATTAGCGCGGCGTTTGTCGGTCTTTTTGATAAAATCCTCAATTTTGAGCTTTTCAATATCATAACGCTCACCGATTCTGCGCTTCTTTTCAACCATATCGCCTGTGACGAAAACTGAAACCATGTTCTTGTGATCCTGCAAAACATAATCCGCACAGCGTCCTACAATTACGCAGGGCGACTGAGAAAGACGCTTGATAGTTTCAAACTGCGCTAGAAAAATCCTGTGGTTGAGCGGCATCTCGGGATTGATTCTGCCGTCTGCGGTAGTAGGATATGTTCCCATAACGAGCGAATAGAGAAAGCTGTTTGAGCAGCTCTCATCATTGCTGACAAACAAATCCTCACAGATTCCGCTGTGCTTTGCCGATTCCTCAAGAAGCTCCTTGTCATAAAAAGGAATACCATATTTATCGGCAATAAGCCTGCCTATCTCACGTCCTCCGCTTCCAAATTCTCTGCCAATTGTTATAACACTTTTCATGATATTACCTCCTTCAAATGAATCGCCGCACAGCCTGCGGCTGTGAACATTATGCTGTAGATCTATTATAACATAATTTTTGAGAAAAGTACACAATTTTTTTCAAAAAAGTTGCACGAATTTTTCGGTCTTTTCTTGTACATTATGTCTATAATTTAATAGAATTTCATATTTTTGTACAA
>X368_European_Ground_Squirrel__coassemble_62_pt1 | contig 12359 bp, 9 predicted proteins | sample X368_European_Ground_Squirrel__metabat2_low_PE_002 | metagenome-assembled genome bin X368_European_Ground_Squirrel
AGAAACAACTGGAAGGATGCTTATTAAAAATGAAGCAGAGCAAGGCGACTTGTCTATAAAAAGAGTATATGCAAAAACACATATGGAAATGTCGAATATTATACCAATCTTCCTATAATATATGATTTGGATTTTGTGTAGATGAACGAAGAGTTGAAGCATTAATTGATTTTTTGAAAGCAAATACAAAGAAGCTATTAAACGAGCGTCCATAGATAAAAAAGAAAAACAGATAATACACTGATAAAAACGTCTTTCTTTTGCTTTATTTTTGGTATTTAGTGCCTGTTTTGTTTAAACTATTAAAACGTCCCCAAATTTCATTGAGCTTCGGGGAGGTTCGACAAATTTCAAGCCGTACTCCTTTTGGAATACGGCTCGATTATTAAACTCTCTTTTTAAAAGCTTCCTCCTAATGAAAGAGCTTTTAAATTTCTCGGAATAAGCTCGGCTCTTTTTGGAGAAACGCACTTTTTAAGTGCTGCGGAAACCGTTTCCTGTGTAAAAAGCTTGGTCTTTTCAAGGAATTTTCCTAAAAGCACCATATTTGCGCCGCCGCTCAAATCGTTCTCTGCGGCTATATCAGAAGCATCTATCTTGATAAACTCAACGTCGCTTCTGTCACAGTCCTCCTTTATAATAGAACCGTCCGCTATGATAAGTCCTCCAGACTTGACGTCGTTTTTGAATTTCTCAAGCGACGGACCGTTCATCACAATCAAAGCATCTGGATTTTGTATAACAGGCGAACCGATTTCCTCATCTGAGATGCAGACCGAGCAGTTCGCCGTTCCGCCTCTCATCTCTGGACCATAGGACGGTAACCATGTCAGCTTTCTTCCGTCCGTCATCGCACAGTAAGCAAGCACCTTTCCTGCAAACAGTATGCCCTGTCCGCCAAAACCTGCCAGTATAATCTGAATGTTCATTCTTGCTGCGCCTCCTTTGCGGTAACATCCTTAAATACGCCGAGCGGATAGTAGGGTATCATCTTCTCACGGACAAACTCCATTGCCTTTACAGGCGTCATTCCCCAGTTTGTAGGGCAGCTCGAAAGCACCTCGATAATTGAAAGACCCCTGCCGTTTGACTCGTTCTCAAAGCCCTTTCTTATCGCCTGCTTCGCCTGACGAATGTGTGCAGGACTGTCTACCGCCACGCGCTGTGAAAGCGCAACTCCGTCAAGCTTTGCCATTATCTCGCACACTCTCAGCGGATAACCTGCCGTCTTGACGTCTCTTCCATACGGCGTAGTCTGCGTAACCTGATTCGGCAGGGTGGTGGGAGCCATCTGTCCTCCCGTCATGCCGTAGGTGGTGTTGTTTACAAATACAATTACAATATTCTCTCCTCTTGTGCCGCTGTGAATAGTTTCAGCCGTTCCGATAGCCGCTAAATCTCCATCGCCCTGATAGGTGAAAACATGCAGGTCGGGATTGCTTCTTTTAACTCCAGTCGCAACCGCAGGCGCTCTGCCGTGAGGAGCTTCAATCATGTCGCAGGAAAAATAATCGTACGCCATAACCGCACAGCCTACAGGACAAACGCCAACAGTGTCGCCCTCGATTCCCATTTCATCTATAACCTCAGCTACTAAACGGTGAATTATGCCGTGACCACAGCCTGGGCAGTAGTGGGTAGTAACGTCAAGCAACGCATGAGGCTTTTCAAATATTACCGCCATTATTCCTTACCTCCGTTCATCTCTCTGAGCTTAAGCAAAATCTCTTCAGGCGCAGGTACGACTCCGCCTGTTCTTCCGTAAAACTCAACTGGAAGCGTGCAGCCAAGCGAAAGCTGTACATCCTCAACCATCTGCCCCATCGAAAGCTCGGTGTCTAAAATTACCCTTGCGCTCTTTGCCGCTTCTCTTAGCTCCTGTCTCGGGAAAGGATAGAGCGTAATCGGGCGGAAAAGTCCTGCCTTTATTCCCTCCTGCCTTGCCTTAGCAACAGCAGTTTTCGCAATTCTCGCAGCCGCTCCGTACGCTGTAACCAAAATCTCGGCGTCCTCGCACATATAGCACTCACAGCGGCGCTCGTTTTCCTCTATCACCTTGTATTTTTCATATCTTTTCTTTACTATTTTTTCAAGTGTCGGAGCGTCAAGGTAGAGCGAATTAACTATGTTGTGTTCACGCTTGAATTTGTGACCGTTCGCCGCCCATTCAGACTTGTCAACACTGCTCTGCGTAGGCTCTGCAAAGCTTACAGGCTCCATCATCTGTCCTAAAAGCCCGTCCGCCAAAACCAGCGCAGGTATTCTGTATTTGTCCGCAAGCTCAAACGCTAACGCTACAAAATCCGCCATCTCCTGAACAGAATCAGGCGCAAGCACAATTATATAGGCATCGCCGTGCCCCATAGCTCTTGTAGCCTGAAAATAATCCGCCTGTGACGGCTGAATTGAGCCAAGTCCTGGACCGCCTCTCTGTACGTTTATAATAACGGCAGGAAGATCACAGCCTGCCATGTAGGAAATCCCCTCGGTCTTTAACGAAATTCCAGGAGAGGACGAGGATGTCATCGCCCTTACTCCTGTTGACGCCGCTCCTAAAAGCATATTTACCGCCGCAAGCTCTGATTCCGCCTGCAAAAATACTCCGCCTCTCTTAGGCATCTGCTTTGCCATATATGCAGCAAGCTCCGTCTGCGGTGTAATAGGGTAACCGAAGAAGCATTTGCAGCCTGCTCTCATCGCAGCTTCAGCTAAAGCCTCGTTGCCCTTCATAAGATATGTTTCCACTTGACTTCTCCCTCCTTACTTTTCCTCTTTAGCTTCCGGCTTGTCTATCACAATAGCGCAGTCAGGACACATAAGCGCACACATTGTACAGCATACGCACGCCTGCTGGTCGGTACAGACAGCGGTAAAGCAGCCTCTCGAATTACGCTGCTGCGTCTGCATAGCGACAATTTTTTTCGGACACACCGAAACGCAAAGCCCACAGCCCTTGCAGCGTTCGGCAATTACATTCATTTTCATACACGCATCTCCTTATCCCATATAGGTTTTACAAATATATCGCATAAAAACGGCTTAGGAACGTCCACCTCAAGCGAACGCTTGTATGCCGTTGCGTAAAGCTCTAAACCAGTGCTTCGGCAAATTTCCTCCGCATATTTCACACTGCTCTCCACATTCTCCGCCGTTGTCACAGAGCCTAAATTTGAATTGTTCACTATCCCCGTGTGCTTAAGCTGTGCCGCCGCTTCAATTTCCCTCATCAGCTCCGCCGCCTCCTGAGGATTTTCAGTCAGCTTGCGGTAGCAGTTCACCACGTACAGCATCTCAAGCTGCTCGCCCTTAAAAATTTCCGCATAGCACCCAAGCGCAGTTGCGCCTGCGTCGTCGCCGCCTACATCGGCTATAAAATAATCACACTCGTAAAGAAGCGACGCCATGTCAAAATCAAGAGCGGGAATATCAAGATTGGTATTCGCAAACGCAGGAGCCGCAAGAGAAATTCCCTTGCCGCCAAAAAGCTCCTTAAAATCCGCCGTACGAAAGTAGGGATTTACTATGTCCAGATCACATACCGTCACTCTGGCGTCAGGCTCTCTGCTTTTAAGCGAAAGCGCAAGATTAACGCTGAAATTTGTCTTCCCGCTTCCGTAATGACCCGTAATTACAAATACCTTTGCCATAATTTTCTCCGTTTCAAAAAATCTCAACAATTAAAGTATATAGCCTTTATAAGGCTTGTGTCAATTACCAAAAACGAATTTTTGTCTATAAATTCAAAAGCATTTTTGACACAAAGCTTTTTTGGGTAATAAAGCAATCGCTTTATCAAAGCATTTTCACTTTGTTTTCACAGCTTAAAAATGTCGGCAAGCATATTTTTCACTTGCAATATTGTATGTGATATGATATAATATAGTAGATAACAAAAAATAAGAAAGGAATAATTCGCCATGAAAACAGCCTATCTAAAGTTCTGTCCCGACAAAACTTTAAGTCATATCAGCAAGGAAATTTACGGACACTTCTCCGAGCATCTCGGTCGGTGTATTTACAATGGAATATATGTCGGTAAAGACTCCAAAATCCCTAACACTGGTGGGATAAGAAATGACGTTGTTTCTTCGCTTAAGGAAATCGGTCTGCCTGTTTTGCGCTGGCCAGGCGGATGCTTTGCAGACGAATATCACTGGAAAAACGGCGTTGGAGATAAGCGCACGCCCATGCTAAATTCAAACTGGGGCGGCATAGTCGAGGACAACAGCTTCGGTACCCACGAATTTTTCTCGCTGTGCGAAATGCTTGACTGCGAGGCTTATCTTGCGGCAAATATGGGGAGCGGAAGCGTTTCAGAGCTTAGCCGCTGGCTTGAGTACATCACCTATGACGGCGATTCACCGTCTGCGCTTGAGAGAAAATCAAACGGCAGAGAAAAGCCATGGCGGCTTAAGTATTTAGGTATAGGAAACGAAAGCTGGGGCTGCGGCGGCAGCATGTCCGCTCAAAGCTACTGCGACACCTACCGCCATTATCAGACCTTTGCCAAAAATTACAGCACTCCCGATATGATGAAAATTGCCTGCGGACCTAACGCAGATGACTACAGCTGGACAGAAACGCTTATGCAGAACCTCAAGCCCTGGCACACAGACGCAATCAGTCTGCACTATTACACTATTCCCACAGGCGACTGGCAGCACAAGGGTTCGGCAACAAGCTTCAGTGACGAGGAGTATTACGACACAATCCGCTCTACATTATATATGGACGAAATTATAACAAAGCATTCAGCTATAATGGATAAATACGACCCTGAAAGCAAAATTAAGCTTGCAGTTGACGAATGGGGCTGCTGGTACGATGTTGAGGAGGGAACTAATCCAGGCTTTCTCTATCAGCAAAACACTATGCGCGACGCAATTGTCGCCGCTATAAATCTGAACATCTTCAACAACCACTCGTCAAGAGTCAGCATGGCAAATTTAGCGCAGGTTATGAACGTTTTGCAGGCGGTGCTTCTGAGCGAGGGCGAAAAGCTTGTTAAAACTCCGACCTGGTACGTATTCAAGCTCTTTCTCACTCATCACGACAGCGAGCTTGTAAAGACCTCCCTTGCCGCACCTGAAATCGGCGACAATCTGCCAATGCTTAGTCTGTCGCTTTCAAAAAAGGGCGAAAGCTTTTTGCTTAGCGTTTCAAACTGCTCTCTTGACGAGGACTGCTCGCTGCTTTTAGATCCTGAACATGGCTGTATTAAAAATGCGCAGGCGCAGATTTTAACCGCCGACAAGGATGTGTACAACGACTTTGATTCGCCTGAAAGGGTAAGTATAAGCGACTATGACGGATTTTCGTCCGACAGTGCTTTCACGCTGACAGTGCCAAAGCGTTCGGTTGTTTCTTTAAGCTTTGAGGTTTAGCATGAACAAGCCTATATGCAAAAGGTGCTTAAGCGAAAGCATAGATTATGAAGGCTTCATGCGCTCGCTTGACGAATATATAGAAAGCTATCCCAAAGAAAAAAGCTGCACCACAAGCGAATACAGCCATCGTCTCAGCATTTGCGGCAAATGTGAAAATCTGAAAAATGAAATGTGTGCACTCTGCGGCTGCTATGTAAAGCTCCGTGCGTTGAAAATAAATTCACGCTGCCCAAATGTGGGGGAGGATAAATGGAGGGAAAATAAATGAGCGGAATTAAATCCATCGGCGCAGACTACTATCCTGAGCAATGGAATGAAAATATGTGGGAGAGTGACGCTTTGCTTATGGGGCAAACGGGCATAGGCGTTGTGAGAATGGGCGAATTTGCATGGTGCAGACTTGAACCTGACGAGGGCAGGTTTGAACTTGACTGGCTTGAACGTGCGGTAAATGCTTTTGCCAAGCACGGAATAAAGACTATTCTCTGCACGCCTACAAACTGTCCGCCGCTGTGGGTTTATCAAAAATATCCTGAAACGCTTCAGACCGAACGCAGCGGATTTAAAACAGCGACAGGGATAAGAGGACACCGTTGCTATAATTCAAGCAAGCTTCGCAAGCTTTCGCTTTGTATAATAGAAAAGCTTGTAACAAGGTTTAAGGACAATGAAAATGTAATCGCATGGCAAATCGACAACGAGCTTGACGCCGCCGAGTGCTGCTGTGAAAGCTGCACTGAAAAGCTCCGCCGCTTTTTAAAGGATAAATACGGCTCGCTTGAAAAAATAAATCAAGCCTACGGAAATGTAGTTTGGAGCGGAGAATATTCCTCGTGGGAGCAGATAAGTCCGCCGCTGGGCAGCTATAACGAGGGCTGGTACAACCCCGGACTTATGCTGGACTGGAAACGCTTTTGCAGGCAAAACGTCTCCGACTTTGTGAATTTTCAGATCAAAGCGATAAAGAAAAGATCCCCTGACGCACAGATAACAACAAATACATGGCTGTGTGAAAATGCGCCTGATTATTACGATATGTTTTCCCGTCTTGATTTTGTATCCTTTGACAATTATCCTCCGTCAGCTATTCCAGACGATGAGAACGCTGTCTATTCCCATGCCTTTCATCTGGATCTGATGAGGAGCTTTAAGGACGGCAGGAGCTTTTGCATCATGGAGCAGCTTAGCGGTATTACAGGCTGCTGGGCGCCGATGGGACGGATTCCTGAAAAGGGAATGTTAAGCGGCTATTCTATGCAGGCTGTCGCACACGGTGCGGATATGGTTTTGCACTTTCGCTGGAGAAGCGCGATTAAAGGTGCGGAAATGTTCTGGCACGGAATTTTAGACCACAGCAATGAAAAAAACGAACGGCTTGATGAGATAAGCAAGCTTTGCAGAGAATTTGACAAAATCAAAGCAGACCTTGACGGCAGCGTTATAAAAAACGACTGCGCAATTGTCTACAGCGCAGACTGCCTTGACGCTTTGAAGCTCCAGCCGCAGACGGAGGGCTTTCACTATTTTAATCAGCTTAAAAGCTTTCATGACGCAATTACCTCTTTAGGAATAGGCTGTGACATTGTTGACGAAAGAAGCGATTTTTCACGCTACAGGGTTCTTATTGCACCGTCGCTTTTTGTGCTTAACGAGCAAACAAACGTTAAGCTCCACAAATTTGCGAAAGCGCAAAGCTCCCGTGCGCTTGTTTTTACAAACCGCAGCGGAGTAAAGGGAGAATTTAACGAGTGCAAGCTTTCGCCGCTGCCGTGTGAGCTTTCGGATTTGACAGGCTGTACAGTGGAAAAATACGATCCGCTCGGATACAGCGAAGCTTTAGTTTCCACAAACTTCGGAGAGTTTAAAGCTAATATGTGGAGCGAAGCCTTAAGACTTAACGACGCAAAGGAAATAGCTCGTTTCAGCGGCGGCAGACTTGATTCTCTTACCGCAGCGGCTGAAAATAAAATTGACGGCTGCAAGGTTTATTATCTCGGCTTTTGCTCGCCGCAGAGAAGCTTTTACAAGGCTTTTGTGAAAAAGCTTCTTGCTGACGCAGGGATTAAATATATAGAAAATCTACCGAACGGCATAGAAATAACCACTCGTGAAAATCAGTGTGCGGCTCTTACGTTTGTGTTTAACAATTCAAATAAACAGGCTAAGGCTGAAACAGACGAATTTAGCTGTGAGCTTGAGCCGTACCAGATGAAAATTTACCGAAAGGAAAAAACGTGACGAAAAAAGCAAATTCCAGATTTCTTTCAATACTTATTTCACCGATTGTAACCGTCATAGCGGTGCTGTTCGTTTTTTGGCGTACAGGGCTTTATCCTTTCGGCGACAAAACCGCCTCGTGGTGCGACATGAATCAGCAGGTGGTTCCTCTGCTTTGTCAGCTTAAAGACATCCTTGACGGCGAATCGGGAATGTTTTTAAGCTTTAAAAACGCAGGCGGCATGAGCTTCTGGGGAGTTTTCTTTTTCTTCCTTTCCTCGCCCTTTTCCTTTCTCGTTAAATTTGTAGAAAAAAGCGATATGCTGCTCTTTGTAAATATCCTTATACTAATAAAAATGGCAGTCTGCGCCTCGTCCGCTTCGCTTTACTTCTCTCTTAATCGGGAATTTAACCTTAATGCCGCAGAAATAAGCCTGCTCGGCTTTCTCTACGCTCTTAGCGGCTACGTCATGCTCTTCTATCAAAATATAATCTGGCTTGACATGATGTATCTTTTCCCTCTGCTCCTTATCTCCCTACACAGACTGCACGAAAAGGGTTCGCCTGTAATGTACACAATTCTCATGACCACCGTGATTATCGTAAACTACTATATCGGATTCATGATAGTGATATTTGTTCTGCTCCTTGCCGCACTTTACTCATTCAGCGTATTTAAAAGCGATGGAAAATCAAGCGTGTGCCTTAAGTTTCTCGCAGGCTCTCTTTTGGCGGCAATGCTTTCGGCTGTCGTATGGCTGCCGTCGTTTTTGCAGTATCTCACCTCTGGCAGAACCACATCAATTCTTGAGAGCATACGCACTGCGGATTTTATCACCGATTATCAAACCGTCCTGCCTGTAATCATGTGCAGCTCTGTGCTTTTGATTTTGTCCTGTCACGGCATTTTTTCGCAAAGCATAAAGAAAACAAGTCAGCGCAAACTTTGGACGCTCATACTTGTTCTCCTTTTAATTCCGCTTGTAATAGAGCCGATAAACAAAATGTGGCACACGGGAAGCTATATGTCCTTCCCCGCAAGATACGCATTCATGACAATTTTCATGCTGCTGATAATGGCGGCGTATGCGCTTGACAAAAAGACAGAATATAAAGAAAATCTGAAACAGTATGCGCTTGGCGCGCTTGTCTGCGCTGTAGCGACAATAATTTTCGAGCAAAGCTCCGCTTACTTTATCGAGGAAAATATAGATACCCTTTCAACCTACACAAGCTCTTTGAGCGGAAGCGAGGACTCCTTTAAAGCGCTGCTTCGGCTTACTATTATAGGCATCGTCTGCGTTGTCGTGATATATTTTATCTACCGCAAGGGAATGGTGTTCAAAGGCTTCTTTTTAGTGTTTATCTGCGCAATCGCAGTTATCGAGGGCATGGAGTACACGGAAATTTACATGACCACCTCTGGGCAGAAAAATGCCGACACCAACGCTTTACAGCGGCAAATCATGCTTTTAGAGGACAAAATAGAGGACGATTCCTTTTACAGAGTAAAGACAAGCTCCAAAATTGTAGACTACAACGCCATAGGCGCAATAGGCTACAACTCAATCGGGCATTACACCTCTCTCACCGATGAGGACTATATGTTTATGATGAAGCGTTTAGGCTACACCTCCGTATGGATGGAGGTGGGAACCTGCGGAGGCACGGAGCTTACCGATTCACTTCTCTGCATAGGCTACGAACTTAGCCGTGAGGAAAATGACGACAGCGTTTACAGCCTTTCTGACTTTTACATCACTCCTCTTGAAAACAAGCTCTCTCTTGGTATTCTCACAAGCAGCGTTCTTGATGAAGAAATCCCGTCAGAGCTTACCCGTGCGCAGGTTCAGCAGTATATATTTGAAAAGGTCTTTGACACCGACGAAACGCTGATAAGCGAGTATTCGCCAGACGAGGGAGAGTATAGCTTTGACAACGAAAGCGGAAAGTATGAAATTAAAAATGAAGAGCGGCTCATTTACCGAATAGACGTTGACGGAGAGCTTTCGCTTTACTTTGACTGCTTTGATGAGCTTACAAACGAGCTTAGCGAGCCTATCTACAACAGCTTTAAAATTTCGGTAAACGGCAAAACTATTTCATCAAGCTATCCCTCCTCGACCGAAAACGGCGTACTTAGCTTAGGCACGTTTGAAAACGAACGAGTGATAATCGAAGTTCTTACGCTAAAGGACACCGAATGTGCCTCGTTCGGCGTGTTCGGACTTGATACTAATCTGCTTGCTAGATGCTGTGAAAGCACACAGACTATAGGTCTTAGCGAGGTAAAAAACGGTCTTGTCGGAAGTATAACGACCGATTCCGCACAGGAGATTCTTTTAAGCGTACCGTACGACAGCGGCTTTACTGTAAAGGTGAACGGCGAAAGCATAGACTATCAGAAAACCTTGTCGGGACTAATCTCCTTTACCCTGCCACAGGGAGAATGTGAAATTGAAATAAGCTTTGTGCCGAACGGTCTTGTCATAGGAGCGGTAATTTTCGTTTCAGGTGCGATTTTGTTTGCGGTAGTTTTGATACTAAAGCGTAAAAAGCCGAGCCTTTTTGAAAATGTAAATCACACGCTTGAAAAGGCTTCCGAGATTACAGTTATTGCCATTGGAGCTTTGGTTTTTGCAATTGTTTACATCCTCCCGTTTATAGCGAACGCTCTGTTTTGGAAGAACGAGTAAGGGATTAGTTGACAAAATGTTGAGAATTTCACTTGTCTATATGTCTTTTTGAACAAATTTAAACTAAAAATACTGTGTAAAATCACGAATAGCTTAGTCAAAATCACAAATTTATTTTACAGGGCTTGAAAAAAGAAATGAAATGTGGTATAATGTATGCAGAGGGAGATATGCCCTATGACGCAATTAAATGTATACGGCAGTGAAAGGCTTATTTGAAAGGAAAAGTGGATTATATGAACACCGTCAACGGAAGCATGGATTCAATAAACAATATAAAAAAAGTACGCTGCGGCAGATATTCTGTAGATCTTACCGACAAGGGAAGATTTACGGATTTTGACGACGGATTTATAAAGATTACGGGGTATACTCCTGAACAGCTTAAAAGCTCCGTTACCTTTTATGACTTAATTCCGCCCGAAGACTACGACGACTATATGCAGCAGATTGAGATTATAAAGGAAAACGGCGGCGGCACGCTTGAACACAGGCTTTTGTGCGCTGATGGCAGCAGGATAAATATTATCTGCATGGGCGATGGCTTTAGTCCTGATGAAAACGGACGCATTAACGCAAGCTGTACAATCTGCGATACCAGCGACAAGCTTAAGCTTCTAAACGAAAACCTTCGCTCAAAGCGTGAAATAGAAAAGCTCATGGAGATAATTCCGGGCGGAATTGCGCTATATAAGCTTGAGGATTCTGTGCCTACTATTATAAAGGCAAGCGAGGAGTATTATTCAATTCTTGGCATTCCTCAGAACGAGAAACCTCTCACTATCGCTTATAGGCTCACGAAAATCGACCGTGAGGCTATGATTAAAAAGATGATAGACTGCTCTAAAACCCGCAAGCCGTTCAGGCATGACGTCAAGCTCAACATTAACGGCGAGCGCAGATGGGTAAGCTACAACGCAAGTCCCTTTGAATCGGATTTCGGCGGCGATGCGCTCATTTACTGCACGCTTGTGGATATTACAGACGAAAAGGAAAACCACCGCAAGCTGGTTAAGCAGAGTCTTTGCTTTAACATGATAAGCGAATACACAGAGGAAATCTTCTTTGACTACGACGCTGAAAAGGATACCTTTTCTATCACTACAGAAAACAATGGCTCACTGGACGACAACAAAAGCTACAAGGATTTTTTGAAGAATCACGTAGGAGAAATGCTGCTCTACCCTGACGACAAGGACGTTTACTACCACGCATGGGAAACGGCTTTAAGCGAGCCGTGTAACGGTAAGGTTGATTACCGTCGCTGCAATTCAAACGGACAGTTTAAATGGCTCAGAATGGTTTATGTAAGCACCTCCGATGAGGGCAATGAGGTTTCCAATGTTTACGGAATGATTTACAGCATTGAGAACGTCAAAAGCATGAAGTCTGAGATAGATGCCGACCGCAAAGAAATTGAAAGGCTTTCAAGCACAGATCCTATCACAGGTCTTTATAACAGAAACGCTTTCAAAACATTAGCCGCTAAGAAGCTGAAGGAAATTTACAACAAGGACGAATGCTTTGCAATGGTCTATTCGGATATAAACGACTTTTCGTATGTCAATGAAAATTTCGGCTATGAGGCTGGAGATCAGATGCTCTGTGACTTTGCCGAGGTTGTAAGAAGCCGTGAAATTACAGTTATCGGATGCCGCATTTATTCGGACTATTTCGTTTCGCTCTGCAAAGCGCAGGAACGTGAAACGCTGATTAAAGAAATTAAAAACAGGAATACAAAATTCTCTTCAATTCAAAAGGGAAAGTACCCTATGAGCAACATTCAGATTTCCTGCGGAATGTATTTTATCCGTTCGGCTGACGATGATATCACAATCGCTATTGACAACGCAAACCTTGCACGCAGAAGCGTAAAGGGTACGAGCGATATTCCCAGCGGCGTTTACACCGAAAGAATGAGAACCAAGCGTTCTCACGAGCAGGCTATAGCAAGCGAGGTTCAGAGCGCTCTGGCAAGAGGGCAGATAGAGCTGTTTTTGCAGCCGAAGTTCGACCTTAACAGCCGTGAAATTATCGGAGCGGAGGCGCTTTCACGCTG
>X368_European_Ground_Squirrel__coassemble_63_pt1 | contig 12330 bp, 16 predicted proteins | sample X368_European_Ground_Squirrel__metabat2_low_PE_002 | metagenome-assembled genome bin X368_European_Ground_Squirrel
TATTAAGTTTACGTCGATTTTGATAGGGAACTAATGCTCCCTGCATAACAGGTTTTCCTGTTTCTATATATATTGTATCACATTTTACCCAAATTGTCAAGTAATTAATTACCTTCCTCTGCCACCGCTTCTTCTTGTTGTTGGAGATGCTATTCCATCTCCATTTCCATCACTTAATGCCTTGTTTATTTCCTCAATCAAAACAGGAATATCGTTTTGGATAGTACTCCATATCATGTGTATATCTATTTGCTCATATCCATGAACAATTCTGTTTCTCATGCCATAAATTTCTTTCCAAGGCACTGTGGACATTTGCTGTTTTGTTTCGTTAGATAATGAATAGTTAGTTAGTTCACCTATTTGCAAAAGATTGAAGACGCAAGCATCGGAAATCATGGTATTTTCACAAAAATCTTGACAATCAAAACATTTTGAAGAATATTCTTTAATATTTAAAGCGTGTTGTTTAATTTTTAATAACGTTTTTTTATCATGCTCGTTCATAAATCAAAACTCCTGTTCTTTTTATATCCCGCTCTATTTCTGAATTTTCTCGCACTTCAATAACGTCAATGAGATCAACAGGCTTGTTGAGTGCTGTCACAACGTCATCTAATAAACCAAAGAAGCGTATTCCTCTCAAACCACTATCAACGAGAATATCTACATCACTTCTTTCACACGCAAGACCTTTAGCATAAGAACCAAACAGCGTTGCACTATTAACATTGTAGTTTTCAAATACAGGCAGTAAGAGATTTTTTATTTGCTCTATCGTGTAAATCTCTTCACTGTAATGACGTTCAGTTAAATGAATCTCATAAGTTTCACGCATGCAAACATCTCCTTTCAAACATTGGTTTATTCTTATTTATATAATACTACTTTTTCTTTACATTGTCAAGCATTTTTCTTTGAAAGAAAAGAGACCAAAGCAGTCTACTTTTGTGCAGACGTCTGCACAAATTGGTTTAATATGGAAATGAATTTTTTTGAAAAAGTACTTGACAAGATGGGAATTGTGGTGTATAATAATGTTGTACAAGAAATTGTGCAATATTTTGTACCAAGAAGTGACGCTTATGTTAGCAGTGAATTATTCGACCATTAGAAATAGCCTCAAAGACTATTGCGATAAGGCAACTGATGAACATGAAACAGTTATAGTAACAAGAAAAAATGAGAAAAAATGTTGTCCTTATGAGCTTAGAGCAATATAATGAGATTTTAAAAGCTCTGAGAAATGCCGAATATTTGTCTAAAATCGACAGAGCAATAGAGCAGCTTGAAAAAAATGAAGGACGAAAACATGAATGTAGGTACTTGTTTTTTATCTGGTTCTATGATAGCATATATTCAGTCGAAAGACAATAAAAACAGGAGGCTGATTTTTATGAGAAAAAACATCAAAACAACCGAGGCGATTTTCCCGATGCCGGTGTTGATGGTTGCAACGTATAACGAAAATGGCAGCGTTGATGTTATGAATGCCGCATGGGGAACCATGCTGGAACGGGATCATGTGATTCTTAACCTGACGGAGACACATAAGACCGTAAAAAACATCAAGGCAAGAAAGGCTTTTACTGTCAGCATTGCTGATGCGGCACACATGGTGGAGGCAGATTATTTCGGAGTAGTGTCCAGCAATAATACGCCTGACAAGTTTGCTAAAAGCGGATTGACAGCGAAGAAATCCGAGAATGTTGATGCGCCAATCATTACGGAATTTCCACTCTGCATGGAATGTGAATTCATCGAATATCAGGATGGAGAATATGGCTGTGGTGTCATTGGCAAGGTAGTCAACACTACGGCTGACGAGTCGGTTATGGATGGTGACAAGGTGGATATTACGAAGGTATCCGCAATCGCATTTGACCCGTATACACACGGCTACTATAAAGTGACAGAACGGGTCGGAAACGCATTCAAGGATGGCTTGGCGTTGAAATAAAATCTTCGATGTATGCCAATACTGCTGCGAAAATTGAAACATTTTGAAAGAGCGACTACACCAGCCGCTCTTTTTTATGCCCATCTGGAGGTGATTTCGATGGATTTACTCAAGGGCAAAGAGATAATGGCTTGGACGTTCATGGGCAACACACGAATGTGTCAGGCGCTCCGTGATTACGGCGACCGCATCAGCCAGATTGGGCTGTTCTCTTTCAAGGTCAGGGCAACCGGAGAAATATATGAATCCGGCGTTTCGATTGCCACCAGCTCCACCATGCGGACGTACATCAACAAGTGGTCGCACATCAAATGGCTGCTGACCGTTTCCAATGACGGCACGAACAGCATTTTTGCGGCTCTGCGGGACAATACGGACGGCGCACAGGACACCTTCCTGACCGAGCTTGTGCGCTTGCACTGTTTAGCGATTAAAAATTTGTCGGCAAGCAGATTGATTGTGCGGCAAAGGTCTGATTTGCTCAAATTTGACAATGCGCATAAATCGTTAAGTGACTGGTAAAATGAATTTGTCTTGTTGGAACGCAGCTTGCACATTACAGCGTAGAGCTTAAATTCTCTTGAGGAAAGAGCGAACGAAAGGATGTCGCTGCGCATAAAAAAATATTTGTTTGGAATTGCCAGTGTGTAGTGATAACAGCCTTGATAACCGTTGTCCCTCGTAACACGATAGCGGTTTACTATCAAACCATTTTCGCTAAGGGTATTCAAAGCTCTCTTGACTGTAGACAAGCTAAGTCCGCAGCTTACGGCGATTGTGGATTGTTTCACACAAATCTCGAATCCGTTTTTGTTGGTGTGGAGTTCATTTGTCAAGCTGTAAAGCTTACAGGCAACTTTGATACAGTTGCCCGACAACGAGATTATAGCATTTGGTATTTTCATAATAATTTAAGCACGACTGGGCGGAGTCGTGCTTTTTCCTTTCTTTAGATTTTTGATTTTTTACGTCCAGTTTTCGATTTTAAGGTTTGGAACACGCTCAAATTCTCTCATATTGTTTGTAACCAAAATCAGCTTTTCGGATCTTGCGTGACCTGCAATAAGCATATCCATCGTGCCTATAGGAGTTCCTTTTCGCTGCAAGTAGGCACAAATTTCTCCGTATTCTAGTGCGGCTTTGTCGTCAAAGGACAATATTTCCAACACAGAAATGAAATTGACAAGTGCAAGTGTGTTCTTTTCAACAAAGCTGCTTTTCTGTACTCCGTGATACAATTCAGCAAGTGTTATTGAAGAAATGCACAAGCCATCCTGCAAATGCTTTTTAAGATTTACAAGCACCTGCTCAGGCTTGTTTTTGATAGCATAGATGCAAATATTCGTATCTAACATATATTTAGTCATATTTCTTCCCTTTCTGTAGGAAAAGAAAATCTGCCGTCAGCCATAAAATCATCAGAAAACCCGTTTATCCCATTCAAAAATGTTTGCCATTGCGCAGATTTAGGCACTAAAAAGGTTATATCTCCAAGCTTCTGAATATATACCTCATCATCGTCAAATCTGAATTTTTTCGGCAGTCTCAACGCCTGACTTCTGCCTGACATAAAAATCTTTGCTGTATTCATAAAATCAGCCTCCTTAAACATTGTGATATATCATGGTATATTATTAGTATATCACACTTAACAGATTAAGTTGTTATAGGTCTATGAAAGGCAGGTAAAATATTTTAGATTTTTTCACCCATTGTGAAAGCTGTCGATATAGCGATTAAGTAAATCCTTTTCCTGCTTGGACAAAACAGCTATTCTATTGACCGTTTTCTTTGCATCCTTTGCGACAGCAGTTTTGTCAATGCCGTCGCTGGATAGCTGAGTTAAGTATTCTTCGATTTTAGTGTAATGAACATTGTCGTTTTCCTTTACCTTGCCTAGTATTTTCTCATATTCAGTTTGCGGCTTTTTCATCACTTGGCTGATTACTGGCATTTTTCGTATTTCTTTTTTCACCGTAAGCGCAGAAACAGGATTGCCGTTTTCAATTCTTTTTAGCGTCCAGACGCATTCTCCGCTTTCTGTAAACAGCTTTGCTTTCTTTTCCCAGTTTACAGTCTGATTTATGTTTTTTTCGATTATCTCACACCAGATACTCGAAAGCGGATAAATAGCCTCGTCAAGCTTGATTTTTACAAGATCCATGCTTTGAGATATGTTAGAAGACGTATATTCGACATCTTGAGAGAGAACCTGTGCCATTTTCATAATGGGCATTGACAAGCAAAAAAAAGAATCGTCCGACCCATCTTCACCGTAAAACTGTTGATAAGTTTCAATGAGGGATATTGTTTTCACAACACTGCTCGGTTAAACAAAACGTTGATACTTGTACCAGTCACTCGCATCACTTAGCAATTGCAATTTGTCAATAAATTCTAATTCGCTGTATTTCTTTTGCAAGTTTCCAACTGATGCTGAAGAATGGCTGCTATTTGGTTTTTTGTCATATTCCTCTTCGTCAAGCACAGCGTTAATCGAAACTGAATACGGATCGCTGCTGTCATCATCATTTACGGATACAAGATCTCCGCTTGTTATTGATTCTCCCATGTCGTAAATGAAATTGCCTAATAAGCTTTGTCCAAGCGTTTTTGAATATGTGATTCCTTCATCGTCTGTAAGTACATAATCGCCTGTGGCAAACTGATCTTCTGCCGCATCAACTCCATACGTCTTTAGATCTGTAGCTGCTGAAATAATTGCGGGAAGCGCAACAATCAACAACATTGAAATTATGATGTTGCGCAAAAAATCAGATATTTGCATTTTGTCAAACCGCATAAACAAAAGGATTGTAGCAAAAACAACTCCTAATCCTGCAACCGCTCCTGCGATTGCGTAAATGTTTGATTCAATGTTGAATTGGTCTTTTACCAGATCGTACAGGTTGATGCTCAAAAGAGTATCTATTGCATCCTGAAAAATGTCTATAAGCTTACAAACTTGTTTGATTAAGTTGTAGCCTACCCATCTTGCGGCATCCCAATATGTTTTTCTTACAGATATGTGGTCGTAAACATCTCTGTCCATTTCTGCGGCATATTCAGCTGCGTAAACTGCCGAACCAAAAAAAGAGTGAGAAAACAATCGTTACAAATCCCGCAAAAACAGTTTTTGAAAGCTTGCCGTCAGGCAGCCTGTGTCTTATATTCATAAAAATTTTCCTTTCTGTTGGTTGTCCTCATGCGCTATTGTAAAGCAAACGGTAAACGCTTGCCTTGCAAAGGCACACGAAGTGCCTTTGTGCCTTATTTCATCAGCATAGGTATCAGATGTACGCTTGTACTTGAGGATGCAGAGGTGTAAAGACCTGATACAACTGACGTCCCAATTGCAAGTACCGCAATACCAACAAGAATTGAAATTGCCATGCCCTTACCCTTTTGCAGTCCCTGAGCGCCGCCTGTGATAAGCACTATAGCTAACGCAATAATAGCTATTACTCCTATTGCTAAAGCTATGTATTTCAAATTTTTGGTGATACCGTCAAGCCAACTGACTATGCCGTAGTCGTCTGTTGAATCAGTCGCAAGCTGCGTTACGCTTGTCTGCTCAGCCGCTGTGCAGTCTGTAATTTCCGCAGCAGCTGCGGGAACGCTGATAACGAACATCGCCGCTAATGTCAAAATAATTGTCACAAACAACTGATAGATAGCTTTCTTCTTTGTTTTCATAGTGAAAACTCCTTTCATAACTGTAAAATTTCTTTCAGCCTATGGCTGTTTCCTATATATACATACGGTTTTACCGTTTGCATACTTTACGTTTGTGGGGTGTAATAGTCACTTAGTGCAAATTCAAATCCGCACAAGCCATAATCATTGTCACCAATGAAAAATGACACATAAATATCGGAATGTTTGTAAACATAGGCAACATAGTTAGAAATGTTGACGTCTGTAACCGTTTCGCCGCTTGGAGCGACATAACTAACAGGGCTGTCTTGTCCTCCTTGAACGTCACCACAAGTACGAGAATACGAGCTTGTGTAGTTCTCGCCGACAAGCTTAAACACATCCGATTCGCTTGTCTTATATGACAGTCCGTCAATTGGCTCTATGTTCCCATAAGAAACATTGTCATTCACATTTGCAACAATGTTGTTGTGCAAAAAAAACAATTACGCCATCTGCGGCATCAATTGTTTCATCTGTCGTATTTGCCGCCTTGACGTAAATCGTACAATCGTTGGCGCTGCTGTACAGCTGAATACCTGTTGTACTATAGTCAAGGCTTTCAGTTTCTTCATTAGGTTCTAACTGAGTTGTAAGCCAATAGTCGTTATTATTCTCAGCATAATCACCTGCAAATCCCCAACCGCCCTCGAGCAGTTCAATAAGCGTTGTTTCGCCAAACATGACAGTTGTATCGCCAAGCGTAATCTGACTAAAGTCAACGTCAGTGTTGTCCTCGACTGATTCCGTTGCGCTTTCGGCTAAATACGATTCTTCGCTCTCGGCTGACGATTCCTCATCGACCGACGTATTGTCCTCTGTCCGAGTGTTCGTCTGCGCTTCACTTTCAACCGCTGATTCACTGTTTGCACTCGTATCCGATTTGCTGCTGACTGACGATTCATCATCGTCATTGCTTCCACAGCCTGCGAAAGCAAGCGTCAAAGCCGCCAAAAGCAAAGCTATATGCTTCTTCATTTCTTTTCACCTCCTTCCATAGCCGACGCTCTGAACTTTTTCAACGCTTCTTTGCTCGGCTTGCTTTTTAGCGGCATAACCAACCTGAGCGGACGCAAGCTGTAAATATTCGTTCCAGTCCTTGCCCATTCTAGGCACAATCTTTTTGCAGTTAAAACCCTTTTCAATGTAAACTTTTTCAAGATTTGTCGCCGCTCTGCGCCCTGTTTCGTCATTGTCAAGCGCAAAGACTATGTTTTTCACCTGCGGATTTCTTTCCAAAAAGCCCTCTAGCCCTACGCTTGAAACACCCGAAAGCGAAACTCTGTTTACCGTGTTCCACGACGTCGGGTTATATTCTTCAAGCCCATTGTCCGCCCTTATTCTGTTTGCTCTTTTAGCAATGGTGGCATGAGAGAGCAAGTCTACAGGTGCTTCAAAGACATACAGCGTATCGCTGTTTTCAGCAGTCAAATTGAAGCTGAACGCCTTGTCCGATCCTTTTACGTTGCGCGGAAAAATTTTTTCTTTCCGTTTTCATCCTTTAAAGAAAGCAAATATGTGTTTGTCATTTTACACTCTGCAAACCTTACCTCTCCATCGTTGTCCATCCCTACAAAAACCGCATTGCACTTGTCGTCCTGGTAAATCAGATGAGATTTCATAAGTCCCGACACTATCTCGCTGTCCAGGCATCTCTCTTTTGTCAGATACGCAAAGGCTCTTGAATATTTGCCGTCATACTTTGGAGGAAGCTCAATCTCCTTAACCTCGTCAAGCGGAATCTCGCTTAAATCAGGTGCTTGACTGTATTGCTTCTTTTCTACAGCCGTTCTTACGTTGTCAAAGCTTATCGGCACGCCGATTATGCTTTCAAGTGCCTGCGTGTAGCTCAAACCGTCAACGCTTATCAGCCAGTCTAGCGCATTTTGACCGTTTAGATTTTGTGAGTTCCAGTACCACATCTTGCGATTAGCCTTAATCATAAGACTGTCATGCTCTTTGCACTGGTAATATGCACCTGTTCGCCGAAAGCTAAAACCGCAATGCAAGCCTAAAAAATCAATTATGTCAGTGTTTTTAGCCTGCAAAACTTCATCGTCAGAATACTTTACAAACGTATTGCCGTCTTTTTTTAGTCTTACCTCAGGCATTACCTTCTTCTCCTCACAAACGAATATTGATTTTTCTCCTGCTCCAGATCAACATAGTCGTCGCCTGCGTCTACTGCCGCCTTGTACTTTTCAACAATCGACGTGCAGGCGCTTATCGCCGATTTTTGCGCTTCATTGCAGCTTTCTACCGCCGCCGACTGGTTCAGCGATTGAATTATTGTGTTCGGCTCGTTTTTAAGCGTAACTGACAAGCTGCCGCAATCCGTTCCAAGTCTGTAGCTTACCCGATTAAGCTTGTCTATTACAATGTCCGCCGTGTTTGAAGCAAGCAGATCCGGCATAGTACCCGCTTTTATTTCATAATCAACCGCCATGCTTACCGCTTCGGCTATGTTTTCATTGTAATTTGCTTTGATAACGCTTAATTTTGCAAGCACCAGATCAACAAAGCGTTCCGAACAAAGCAGCTCAGACGGAATCTGACCGACGCTTTCAACTGAGTCAAGATATTGAAAAACCTTTGCCGTCATGAGCTGAGAATCAACCTCGTTGTATGCGTTTTTCATTTCCTCCTCAGAAAGCTCTATTGTGTACGGTCTGCTGGCAATTTTCCTTGTGATTTCCATGCTCTTCATCTCCTTTTTACTGTAAAGCAAGCTATCGTCCTCTGCCTACAGCTTCTTCAAGTTCTTCACTTTCTCCAAGTCCCTTTTCAGCGTTTACAAACGGGTTTTGCTCCTGCGATTTAAGGGAATTTACGCTCTGAAACTCCTTGTCTAAAGCATACGGACTCGCCTTTGCATTTTCATACGCTGTAACCACTAGCTCTTTCAGCTCCTGCGCTGTCTGATGATTTGCAGGGAAAAACTGTGACGAGTAAGCTTTGCTTCCGTCCTTGTTTACGGTTACCGTCTTAGGATAATCGATAACATACAACCCATCGTTGTTTGTTCTGAGAAACATATTTCTCGCTTCGCCAATTTCGCCTATATTTACTGATACAGCGGCTAACGACTGCTGACTGTCCAGCAAAGTGATTTTTACGCCCTCAAGCTCTGCTTTTGCATCTATGAGATAATCAATCCTGTGTTGTTCTTTGTTCTCATACTGAACAATCGCTTTTTCGTTTAAAAAATTTTTAAAGTCGTCGCTGAAATAAACTGAGGAACGGTAATTTGTTTTGTACCCTCCTGTTTTCATATCCTGCGCCTTATACGCTTTTGACGGCGGTGAAACAAACAATCCGTTCCTGCCGTCCATAATCCGACAATTGTCAATTGCATAGTTCCCCACCGAAACGCTTACGTTTGCCTTTTTGTTTTCTCCGTCTTCAATCGGACTTACCCTGATAGTTACCTTTGTTTTTCCTTTCTGTTCCTTGTAAAAATTGCTCATATTAATACCTCTGTCTTCAATTTCGTTTTCATAAAATTCAACTTCGTTTCTTTCTTCTAAACTCTTTTCTATTACTTCTTCTTCATTTACCTCACTAATCTCACTACCGCCTCCTTTGCCTTTTTCGATTTCAATGTTTACACTTTGTTCATCACTTTTTTGCTCACCTCCCTTGACAATATTTCGACTTTGGTGTATAATAATATTAGAGTCAAGGTTGTTTAAGCCCTGGGACAATTGTAGCCCCAGCACACTGAACAGCTCTTGGCTTTTTTGTTTGTCATAAAACAAAAGTTTATGACCATCTAAAGCTTTTGTAATTTGTTGCTCTATATTTTCTCTTCCATGAACAGAAGTCACAAAATTAGATGGAACAACTTCCATATCATAATGACCAATACCGTTTGGACGCACAGCGACAATCAGAGGGTTATTTTGTTTATCAACTAAATTTGTTAATATTACGATGCTGTCGTTCCTAGATAAACTGTCATAGATCATTACTGGATTAGCCATAGCCTCAGGAACTTTTTTATCATCTCAATATTTAGTCCGTGATGATGTATAGATTCACCTGTTGTTCCTCTAGGTCGGATTGCATCCCTCAAATGCTTCTGCGTGTAAAGCATTGGCAGCTGTTCACAGCCTACATCCAAAAGAATCTGCGGCGTGTCGCAAACTTTTAAATCGTTGTATCTGCTTGCTTTTCCTGCTAAAGCATCATCAACCTCTTTAGCAAACCTAATAGCATTTTGCTGCACCTTAATCTCGTCAAGCACAAAATCCCTTGCGGCTAAGATTTCTTTTTTAAAGTCCTTTGCCGCCCACGTTGGATTTGCTTTCAAAAGCTCCTCCTGCATGGTAAAGTCAATCTCATCGTATTTAAGCTGATGAGAGTTGACAAAGTTAATCGCCTTGATTGATTTTCCCGTCCGTTCGGCTAAATTTTTGTTGTAGTCGTCAATCAAAATCGAATGCTCGGCATTGCCCTTTACAAATTCAGACTTGTCTGCGCCTAAAGGTGCAAAGCAGATGTTTTCTTTTGGAATAAACGGCAAATGCTCGTCTATCCACTCCCATTTGTCGCGAAAGGTGTCTCTGTCGGCGGCGCTTATGATACAAACATCTGCTCCGCTGTTATGTAAAGCTTTTGCAAGCTCAATCATCATCGGATGAGGCTCTATGTCCCGAAAGTAATGATTTTTCGGATTGAGTATTTCTTCAAGCGGCAAGCCCCGACCATCCTTGTACCAATAGCCCAAAGTGCCGTCAATGTCAAAGTAAACGCCAGGAGCTTCACGAACGGCTTTAAACCCCTTTCCCTCCGCTCGCCATTCGTCGGTTGAGTAACGCTCATAGGCTTTGAGCTCAACCTCCTCCTTAATGCCGTAATAATTGTAATAGCTGAAGCTCTCATCCTCATACTCCCAATTCTGTAAAGTTTCATTGTACTTTTTGTAGTCAATATCCTTTTGCGTTATTTTGATAAGGACGCCCTCTTTTCGATCTTTCTCAAAGTCATAAGATGAACTCAGGTCTCGAACAGTAATAAACACTTTTGGAATATCGTATTTCTTCATAACGTTTTGAAATTTTTTCAAGTCATCAAAATCGAAACCTTCTTGTGTTACCCAATAAATACCGCCGTCATGCTCCAGGCTAGTATTATATTCCTTAAAACGCATGTTATGGGGTAGTTCTCTTTCGATGGTCATACTATCATAATATAGCGTGCCATCAGTGCCATATTTTACAATATCATTCATTTCAAGCATTGCTTCATTTTCCTCCTTTTCAAAATTCACACTTTTTTCAAAATTTTTCGTTTCAAACCCCTTGACATTTGCCGTTGTGTATGTTATACTGTTATCAAAGCTGATGATTGTATCTGCCGGGGGATACTCTTTCCCCACTGCGAGGAGCAATTTTTCAGCTTTTTCTATATTTACAGCCAAAATTTTGCTTCGCCCTAAGTATTCTTCAAATTCGCTTCTGCCATAAATACTTGTGATGTTACTAACCTCACCATTTGCACCTAAAGAATGATTCAATTCCACAGGCACAATTACTTGCTGTCCTTTGTCGTCTTTTATCTCTGTAACAACAACAAGTGAGTTATTTCGTGACCCTTTCAAAATCATGATAGGGTCTTTTATCTCACTAACGGCTTGTAAAATTTGCTTTTCGATAAGAAAATGACCGCTGACTTTAGTTCTTCTTCCGTTTTCGTCTCGCACTTCTGGGCGCATTGCTTTGTCGATTGTTGTTTTGGTAATAATTAAATTTGCGTTAGCTTCAATGTCCGCACCAATTGCCTTACTGCATACTACCAAAATATTTGGTGTTTGTCCTACAACCAAAGGACGTCGTGCAAGCTTTTTGTCGCCCTCAATCAATCGGTGAAGCTGCTCCTTAAATAACTCCTCCTCTCTCCTGTTCTGCTCAATCTTTTCCGCTATTCTAAGCTGTTCGTCCTCGCTTACTTTGTATGACAAAAGGCTAGCGTCAAGCGGTTGTTCATTTATTTCAGCGTATTTCTCAAGCAGTGGTTCTTCAATTTCAGGCATTGCTTCATTTTCCTCCTTTTCAAAGTTCACACTTTTTTCATTATTTTTCTCTCCAAACCCATTGACATTTGCTGTTGTGTATGTTATACTGTTATCAAAGCTGATAAGTGTGTTCCCCTCGGGATACCATTTCCCTATGGCATGAAGCACTTTGTCGGCTTTTTCTATATTTACAGACAACAAATTACCTTTAGAAAATTCTCTTTCAAAATATGCTCCTATATCATCTCTTCCATATGACGAAGTTATATTGTTCACTTCCCCATATCTAGTTTTTTTGTTTAAGTCTATAGTAACAAAAACATATCTGTTATTGTTGTCCTTAATTTCCGTCACAGCTACAAGTGAATCATCCTTAGAACCCCGTAAAATCATTACGGGATTTTTTATATTTTCAATTGCATTTATAAGCTGTTTCTCTGTCAAACCGTGACCTGTTTTTCCTACAAGCTTTCCGTTTTCATCTCTGTTTTCAGGCTTTAAAGCCTTGTCTACAACACTCTTGAGAATTTGTAAATCGTAGCTTTCGTCAGCTCCGCATATTACAAGCGAATTAGGCGTTTTTCCAATCATCAACGGTCTGCTTGCAAGCTTTTTGTCGCCCTCAATCAATCGGTGAAGCTGCTCCTTAAATAACTCC
>X368_European_Ground_Squirrel__coassemble_69_pt1 | contig 11777 bp, 13 predicted proteins | sample X368_European_Ground_Squirrel__metabat2_low_PE_002 | metagenome-assembled genome bin X368_European_Ground_Squirrel
AAAGGCTGATGGGTATAAGGGCGCATGAAATTAAATGAAAAAACTGAGTTGATGGCTTATTGCTTGATTTTTGGACATGAATATAAACTAAAATGTGTAATTTTGTCAAACATATCATAGAGTAAGCAAGAAGAGTTTCGAGAGAAAAAAGCCAACGCATAGGACGATGTTTGGTTTCGACTTAAACGTGTAGCTGGCATTTAAGTTGGCGGAGGAATACCTGCTTTGTTTCTCATATCCGTACAAAAAAACGTTTATCTTGTGTTATACTATTTGTGAAAGATAGTCCTTCTTTCTGTTGAATTTTGTCTGCTAACTTTATTTTATCAGGTTTTCGCCTGTCTTTCAACTCTTTTTTCGCTTTTGTATAATATGTTTTATTGTACAATAAGCCCTTAAAAAAAGTTTGCTAAAGCACTTGACAGGCTGAAAGAAATATGCTATAATATATTCATTGCGATAACCGCATTTCGGGGTGTACCACCATCGGTGCAGCTTTGAGATGCGGTTTGTTTTGTTACTGGAAAATCTTTACAGGAGGTTTGCGTATGGTTAAGATAAACGGCGAGCGGCTTGATGTGGGTGGAATGAGCGTTTTGGATTTTCTTAAAAAGGATGGTAAAAATCCGCAGAGAGTTGCTGTTATGATAAACGGCGAGATTTTGCCGAAGGACAGCTATGACAGAGTGATAAACGACGGCGACGAGGTTGACATTTTAGGCTTTGTAGGCGGCGGCTGATTCGCTTTTGCATGGTAGGAAAATTAAAGTTTTAAAGGAGAATTTAAAATGGAAGACAAGCTCGTAATAGCAGGAAGAGAATTTGATTCAAGATTTATATTAGGTTCGGGGAAATTTAATCCTGAGCTTATCAAGGCGGCAATTGAACACGCAGGGGCGCAGATTATTACGCTTGCGTTAAGACGAGTAAACAGCTTCAACGGAAACATACTGGATTTTATACCTGAAAACGTAACGCTTTTGCCTAATACTTCAGGCGCAAGAAACGCAGAGGAAGCGCTTAAAATCGCACGGCTTGCGAGGGAAGCGGGCTGCGGAGAACTTATAAAAATAGAAGTTATCCACGATTCAAAATATCTTTTGCCGGACAACTACGAAACTGCGAAGGCTTGCGAACTGCTTGCGAAAGACGGCTTTGTTCCGCTGCCGTATATGTATCCTGATTTGTATGCCGCAAGGGACATGGCAAATGCAGGAGCGGCGGCGATAATGCCGCTTGCAGCTCCGATAGGCTCTAATCAGGGGCTTGCGACCAAGCAGTTTATCAGGATTTTAATTGAGGAGATTGATTTGCCTATTATAGTTGACGCTGGAATAGGACGTCCGTCGCAGGCTTGCGAGGCTATGGAGATGGGAGCGGCGGCGGTTATGGCTAACACCGCAATTGCAACGGCAGGAAATATAGTTGAGATGGCAAAGGCGTTTAAGCACGCAATAATTGCAGGCAGAACCTCGTATCTTGCAGGAGCAGGACGTGTGCTTGACAAAGCTTCCGCCTCTTCGCCGCTCACAGGCTTTTTAAACGAATGAGGAGGGCAGGAGTATGAACAAAATTGACCACATGACATATCTTTCCGATATGGAGGTTCTCGAGGATTCGGATATAGGCGAACAGGTTGTAAGCCGAATGAAGGCTTATGACTATAATGCGTATTCGTCTGACGATGTAAAGCGTGCGCTTGAAGCGGAATATCCTTCTGCTGAGGATTTTGGAGCACTGCTTTCTTTAGCGGCGGAGCCTTTTTTAGAGCAGATGGCGGCAAAGGCAAGCGTTGAAACGGCGAAGCATTTTGGAAACAGTGTCTGCCTCTTCACACCGCTTTACATTTCAAATTACTGTGAAAATTACTGCGTTTACTGCGGCTTTAATTGTCATAACAAAATCCGCCGCGCAAAGCTTGACGAGGACGGAATCAGGCGTGAGATGGAAGCGATCGCAAAGACAGGAATGGAGGAAATCCTCATTTTAACAGGTGAAAGCCGCAAGCAGAGCAGTGTTGAATATATAGGCAAGGCTTGTGAAATCGCAAGAGAGTATTTTAAAAATATCGGTATTGAGGTTTATCCGATGAACAGTGATGAGTATGCGTATGTTCATAGCTGCGGAGCTGATTATGTGACGGTTTTTCAGGAAACCTACGACAGCGACAGGTACGAAACGCTTCACCTTGGCGGTCACAAGCGTATTTTCCCATACAGGCTAAACGCTCAGGAGCGAGCGATAAGAGGCGGAATGAGAGGAGTTGCTTTTGCCGCACTTATGGGGCTTTCTGATTTTCGTAAGGACGCTTACGCAGTCGGAACGCACGCTTATCTTTTACAGAGAAAATATCCTCATGCAGAAATTTCATTTTCTTGTCCAAGGCTTCGTCCGATTGTAAATAATGACAAAATAAATCCAAAGGACGTTCATGAGCGTCAGCTTTTACAGATAATGTGCGCCTACAGAATTTTCATGCCGTTTGCAGGTCTTACAATTTCCACGAGGGAAAGAGCAGGCTTCAGAGATAACGTAATAGGAATGTGCGCCACAAAAATTTCCGCAGGGGTAAGCACGGGGATAGGCAGTCACACAGAGGAGGATTCGCTGGGCGACAACCAGTTTGAAATTTGCGATCCACGCTCTCTTGATGAAATTATAGCCGCAATCCGTGAAAAAGGGCTTCAGCCTGTGCTGAATGATTATGTCTATGTTGGAAAGTAACGTTATCGCCGTCACCTCAAGAAAGCTTTGCAGTCGTCCCCTTGAGGAGCAGATTGAAAGAATTGCTCAGAAGGGTGTGAAAAAGGTTATTCTGCGTGAAAAGGATTTGAACGAGAGTGAGTATTTGCTTCTGGCGGAGCGTGTGCAGGAAAAATGCTTTGGCTGTAATTTAGAGCTTATAATTCACAGCTTTTCGAATGTGGCTCATTCCTTGGGAATAAACAGGCTTCATATGCCGCTTGATAAGCTTACAGAGGATTTATCAGGCGAATTTGCCATACTTGGCACGTCAATTCATAGCTTAGAACAGCTTGAAAAGGCTTTATCGCTTGGAGTTAGCTATGTAATTGCAGGGCATATTTTTGAAACAGACTGCAAGATGGGAGTACCTCCCAGAGGGCTTGAATTTCTAAAGGAAATTTGCGCCGCTTCAAGCGCCCCTGTTTACGCAATCGGCGGAATTAACGAGGAAAATCTTAATCTTGTTATTGAAGCTGGTGCGGTGGGCGGCTGTATGATGAGCAAAATGATGAAAATTTAAGATTAAAGGCTTTGTGTAAGGTGTGCAAAGCCTTTTTCATTTTATTTTTACACAAAATAACACTTTGATATGAAAATAATGCTTGACTAACAAGCAAATTTCGTGTATAATAAAAGTAGAGGGGAATATGTACCTATTAACATAAGGGTATCTGACAAAATCCCTTGTTGCACATCTGCGGCAAATCTTCGCTGCATCCGCACAACAACGGTTTTTGTCAGATGCCTGGAAAGGAAAAATAAATATGAGGAAAACAAAGATTGTCTGCACGGTAGGACCTGCTACAGAGAATGAAGATATACTAAGAGAGCTTATGAAAGCTGGGATGGACGTTGCGAGATTTAATTTTTCGCACTGTAATTATGAAACGGACGAGAAGCGTTTTAATACTATAAGAAGAATTTCTGACGAGCTTGGACTTCATGTGGCGACTATGCTTGATACAAAGGGCCCTGAAATTCGATTGAGGAAATTTGAAAACGGTTCGGTTTTTCTTGATGATGGGGATGAATTTATTCTCACGACAAGAGATGTTGTCGGAACTAAGGAAATATGTTCGGTGAGCTTTGATAAGCTGTCGAAGGACGTTTCGGTGGGAACAAGGATTTTAATTAACGACGGTCTTATAGAGATGGTGGTTGATTCGGTTGACGAAACAGACGTCAGATGCAAGGTCGTCCACGGCGGTGAGGTTAAGGATAACAAGGGAATAAATGTGCCTGGAGTTAAGCTTTCAATGCCGTATATCAGCGATGCAGATATGAACGATTTGCAGTTTGGAGCGAAATTGGGCTTTGACTTTATCGCCGCTTCATTCGTAAGAACAGGCGCAGACGTTATCTATCTTCGCAAATTCACTCAGGCTCTCGGCTGGAACAACGTCAGAATTATAGCTAAAATAGAAAACAGCGACGGTGTTGAAAATATTGATGAAATTCTTGACGTTGCTGACGGCGTTATGGTCGCAAGAGGAGATATGGGAGTAGAGATTCCATTTGAGCAGATTCCCACAATTCAAAAGGAGCTTATCCACAAGGCTTACAACGCTGGCAAGCAGGTTATAACTGCTACACAGATGCTTGAATCTATGATCACTAATCCCAGACCGACCCGTGCGGAAATTACAGACGTTGCGAACGCTATCTATGACGGAACTTCGGCGATAATGCTTTCAGGCGAAACTGCTGCAGGACACTATCCGATTGACGCAGTTAAGACTATGGCGCTTATAGCTGAAACCGCAGAGGGAAATATCAATTACAAAAGACAGTTTGAGATTCGTTCTGACAGAGATGAGTACAGCGTTCATGAGGTGACAGAGGCTATTTCTCATGCGACTGTTACAACGGCTCATGATCTTAATGCGGCGGCGATTATAACTGTAACCAAGGGAGGAACAACGGCGCGCAGACTTTCAAAATTCCGTCCGCACTGCCCGATTATTTCTCTTACGCCAAGCGAGGCAACAGCCAGACAGATGAATATGTCGTGGGGGCTTGTACCGGGAATTGTAAATGAGCAGTCTGACACTGACAAGCTTATAGATTCGGCAATTGCTAAATCAGTTGAGATGGGACTCATAAAGCGTGGCGATTTGGTTGTAGTTACAGCAGGCGTTCCGCTTGAAGTCAGCGGAAAGACAAACATGATGAGAGTTGAAACGGTAAAGTAGGAGGCTTAGAGCTTGAGTGTAATAAAAAAAGCCACAGTTTTATTTGCAAAATGCTTTGTGATTTCCGCAGTGATTACACAGGCAGTCCTGTTTATAGGCGATTTGCTGGAATTTAAACCAGTCAGATACAAAACATCAGGTGCTTTGATTTTCTTAGTCTTATTTGGTTTTTTATCTATTGCGCTGTTGATGAAAGAGCGCAGACCGAGATTTCCACAGCGCAGGGCTTCGGCTATTTTAATAAACGAGGGATACACTCTGCAGCTTTATGAACTATTGAAAAAATGGGTAAAAAAGTGCGATAAAAAAGGCTTTTCAAACACTGCGCGGCTGACGTATGCAGAGTATCTGGTGAGCGGAGGACGTATAGACGAAAGCTTTGAAACTTTGTCTGAAATAAATTTTTCATCACTTTATGACGATCAAAAGAGGATATTTTTTAATTGCTGTCTTTATGCAGCGCTTTTAAGCGGCGATAAAGAGGCGGCGGAGAAAATTTACAAAACGGCAAAGCCTTGGCTGCTGTCATCAAGTGATAAAAATATCACAAGTTCAATTAAAAATACGCTCGGATTTTTTGAATATACAAGAGGAAATCTGGTTAAAGCGGAGGAGCTTTTAGTACAGTCTATAGAGAACGCTCGCTCAGAGGAGGTTCTCTGCGATAATTGGCTTGCGCTTTCGGCTTTGTATCTTGACACTGACAGACCTTTGTATGCAAAAATGGCGGTTGAAAACGCTTCATTTTGCGCAAGTGATTATACGCTTAAGCAAAAGCTTGAAAGGGCAAAGAACCTTGTTGAGGAGGATTACAGACAAAGGCTTGGAGCGTGAATAAAAGCACTAAAAGTTCTATATTTCGCACTATGGTGCATATATAATTAAAGGCATAAGAACTTGTCTTTGATTTGACTATGCGAAAGGTGCGTGAATTTTTGAAAAGGCAGAGCTTTTTAAAAGGTTCGGCAGTGCTTTTAATTATGGTGCTGGTGACTAAAATTATAGGACTTGCATATAAAATACCGCTCACATCAATGCTAGGCGGCAGCGGAATGAGCTGCTATTCGGGTGCGTTTGCGGTTTTTACACCTGTCTTTGCATTTGCGGCAGGCGGAATACCAAGCACAATGAGCAGGCTTGTTTCTCAGCAGCTTGCTTCCTGCAGATATTACAATGCGCTTAAAATAAAAAAAGCCGCCATGCTGATTTTTGGCTTAATGTCATTGGCACTTTCAGTTGGGCTTATACTTTTGTCTGGAACGCTTGCGGAAAATGCTGTACATATTCCAAAGGCGCAGTACGCTTTAATTGCTGTTGCTTTGTCGCTGTTTCCTGCGGCAATGATGAATGTTCAGCGAGGCTGGGCTGAAGGAATGGAAAGCATGACGCCTACAGCCGTTTCGGAAATTGCTGAAACGGTTTTTAAGCTCATTTTCGGACTTTTAGGAGCTTACCTTGTTCTTGATTACGCAAACAAAAGCTTTGAAAGCTACCACGGCTGCTTTGGCATATATTGCAGCGATTCAAGAGCCGCTGTGCTTACGGCTGTTCCTTATGCGGCTGCCGCCTCAGCGCTCGGAGTATCTCTTGCTTCGTTTTTTGCCTGCATTTTTCTTTTTATAATAAACCGCAGACGTTCGCACAGCATTGCGACGGAGCTTAAAGCTTACAGTCTGCCTCTTAATTTGAGATTTATAACTGCTTCAAAGCAAATCGCAAAATATGCTTTGCCTGCTTCGGTAACAGCAGTAGCGGCAACGCTTTCATCTATGGCAGATCTTTTGACAATAACTCCAGGGTTAAACAAAGCTTTTTCAGCTAACCCACAGCTGTTTGCATTTTTAAGCTCCTACGGATATTCCTCTGAGGACAGAGCGAGTTTTGTCTACGGCTCATACACAGGTCTTGCGCTGACAATATTCGGTCTTGCTCCAACCTTTACCGCTATGCTAGGAAAAAGTATTTTGCCATCTCTTACGTGCGCCTATACGGAAAATGACAGATCTGAAATTAAAAAGAGCGTATCTTCATTGCTTTTGCTTTCAAGCGCAATTTCAATTCCTTGCGGTCTTGGAATATTTGTTTTTTCAAAGGAGCTTTTGAATCTGTTTTTTTCTGGCTCGACAGCGGAAATTATCGTTTCTCAAAAGCCACTTTCGATTTTGGGAATAGCTGTTATTTTTATGGGAATAGCAATGCCCTGCATGAGCGCATTGAGTGCCTGTAATAAACAGGTATCTGCACTCTTTATAACAATTTCAGCAACTCTTTTAAAGCTTGCTCTTAATATGCTTTTGATTCCGCTTGACAGCGTTAATATTAGCGGCGCAGCACTGTCAACTGTAATATCTCAGGCGGTGATGTGTATGGTGGCTGTTGCAAGTCTTGTAAAAGGAACTGGGTGCGGTTGGAAAGCTTTGAAGAGTATATTTGTTACATTTTTGCCATCATTTCTATGCGTATGCACTGCAATTTTAACTCAGCAGCTTTTAGTTTCAAGGCTAGATGGAGTATTTTTAAGGTTTGGAGTTGTAATTTCTGTGCTAAATAGTGCAATAATATGCCTTTTTTCGTACCTATTATTGTGCATTTCGCCGAAAAATCAAATATTATCAATTTTTTCAAAAAAAAAATCGAAAAACACTTGAAATTTTTTTGATTATAGGTTAAAATAGAACTGGAGACTTTTTTTAGGCGGTGAAAACGTTGAATTTTGAAGATCGGGTTAATGAGCTTTTAAAAAAGGACGGCTTTAATGTTTACGATTTAGTCGAGGTTGTTTCCTTGCTTCGCTGTGAAAACGGATGTCCTTGGGACAAGGTTCAGACGCATGAATCGCTAAAAAAGGATTTTGTCGAGGAAACCTACGAGGTGCTTGATGCGATTGATTGTAAGAGCGCTGATATGCTTCGTGAGGAGCTTGGCGACGTACTACTTCAGGTTGTCTTTCATACGGATATTGAAAAGGACAAGGGAGGCTTTGATTTAGACGATGTAAGCGACGAGGTCTGCAAGAAGCTTATTTTGCGTCATCCGCACGTTTTCGGCGATGTTGAGGCTGATACTGTTGATAAGGTTTTATCAAACTGGGATTCGATAAAGAAGCAGGAGAAGCAGCAAACTGATCTTGACACTTTGCAAAGCGTTCCTAAGAGCTTTCCTGCGCTTATGCGTGCACAGAAGCTTGGAAAGCGTGCGTCAAGGGCAGGCGTTGACTTTGACAGTACTGATAAAATACTTGATGAAATTAAGCGTTTGGTATCAGAGTTGGAATTTGCAGATGATTTTGAAGAAAATGCAGGCAAAAAAATTGCGCTGCTTCTACTGCTTTCCGCTAATCTTGCAAGGCTATGTGGCTTTGATGCGGAGGAACTGCTTAGAGATGAGTGCGATGGTTTTATTGCAAGATTTGAAAAGCTTGAAAAATCTGACAGCATGAAGGAATTGGTTAAAAGGCTTTATATTGATGAAGATTAAGCATTACAGCTTGATGATATAAGACAGCGGCAGAGAGCCGATTTGTCAAAAATAATTTGGAGGTATTTTAAAATGAAAAAGGCAGAACTTGTAAACGCTATTGCTGAAAAGGGCGGCTATTCTAAGAAGGATGCTGAAAAGGCGCTTAACACAGTAATAGACTCAATTACTGATGTATTGGTTGCAGGAGATAAGATTACTCTTGTAGGCTTCGGTACATTTAAGACCAAGGAAAATCCAGAGAGAACCGGACGCAATCCCCAAACCAAGGAATCTATTGTTATTCCTGCAAAGACCGTTCCTGTATTTAAGCCAGGTCAGACTTTAAAGGATGCAGTAAACAAGTAATTACAGCTTAGGGAAGCGTTTCGTTTTTCGAGACGCTCCTTTAATTTATCAATGAAATGAGGTGAGCATTATGCGACTTGACAAATATCTAAAGGTTACAAGGCTGATTAAGCGCCGCACAGTGGCAAATGAAGCGTGCGACGCTGGAAAAATAGAGGTCAACGGTAAAGTCGCAAGAGCTTCTTATAATGTCAAGGAGGGTGATGTTATCCTCATTAACATGGGGCACAAGCCGTTAAAGGTCGAGGTGCTTTCTGTAAACGAATATGCGACAAAGGATAACGCCGCTGATAACTACAGAGTTTTGCAGGACTGATTTAATAAAAAAATCACACCGTAATGAAAATACTGTGTGATTTTTTATTTGAATTTTTTGTTTGATAAAAAATATGCGCTAAGTCCGAGCCATTCTCTTACTCTGTAGGTGGGATCATATCTGGGCTCGGTTTTAGATGAAAGCGCAAAGGTGTCAAGCTCAAGCGATTTTGCAATCAAGTGCGTTCTGTACTGGTGAAAGCCGTCTGTTGCAGTGGCTATGATTTCTGGCAGTGAATTTGAGCGAATAATTTCACGAGAGAAGAGGAGGTTTTCATAGGTGCTTTTTGACTTGTTCTCGAGGTAAATGCGGCTCTCGTCAAAGCTCTTGTCAAGCAGATAGCTTTTCATTGCCTCTGCTTCCGATATTTTTTCATCATCACCTTGCCCGCCTGAAGCTATACAAACCGAATCTGGATTTTCGTTAAGATATTCAAGAGCGGTATCCAGTCTGCGCCTTAACATTCTTGACGGGCGGTTTTCTCTTACCCTGCACCCTAAAATTATTACCGTGCAGGGTTTGCCAATTGGAGGTCTGCGCTTTGAAGCGAGAATCATTTTTGCGTTTAGAATAAAAATATATACCACTGCCGCAGCAATTAAAAAAGCGGCAATTAAGATTATAATTTTCGCGCAAAGTGAGCTGTTGAAAATGCTGGCGACAAAGCTGAGAGAATCGTTCCAATAAAAAGTAATAAAAAATAAAATGGCGCAAAAGACTATTCCGAGAGCATTGCCTGAGCAAAGTACAGGCAGAGGTACGAAGAAAATCATCAGCCAGCAGGCTTCAAGCATAAGGATTATATGTCTTATAGTCATAGAAAGCTCCTTTTAAAAATGAAAAATTTCCTTTGATAAATCTTGCATTGCGTGGGATAATATTTAAAAACAAATATGCAAAGGAGATTTTTATGAGTGAGTATAATGATTTGTCCGAGTTTTTAGAATCAGACAGCGAGGCGATGGATTTTTACAATTCTCTGCCAATAGGGCTTCAGCAGAGAATGTACAAGTGCGGAGTAGATGTTTTCAAGAGGCTTTACGAATGTGAAAAAAGCTACAATCCAAAAGCTAAGGACAGGCGAGGATGTATGATGTCAGCAGCTAGCGTGAATGAATGTACAGGGCTTATCAGAAGCGGCAGCGACAAAAGCCTTGAACAGTGGAGCGAGTACAGCAATTTAGAGCCGTTCGGCGTTCCGCATTTTGAATGATGATTTAAAATTCGCCGTCCGTTTTGCTTCGGACGGCGAAGATTTAGCTCTTTGTAGTTACTTTTTTTACGCTTGTGTAGCCACTGTAAACGTAATTGCCTGCCGTATTGATATAGTATGCTCTGACTTTAAATTTATACGCAGTACCTTTTTTTAGTCCTGAAAGTCTGTAGGTTGTTGTGGAGCCTGAAACCTTCTTTATGAGTTCATATTTCTTTGTTGATGAGTTGTACTTATAAATTTTATATCCGTCGCAGTCCACGCTTGACCAGTTGATACGCACGGCTGTTTGTGTTTTGCTCGCCGATTTCATGGTCGGAGTTGACGGAGAGGTTTTAATGCTTTTAGCGGAGGATTTTGCAGTCCAGCCTGTAAACGATCCGTTTTTGCGGTAAGCCTTAATTACATACTTAGCTGTATCGCCGCCGTTTGTGGTTTTATCTGTATATTTAAGTGTTGAAGCAGAGGTGATTGTCTTAATTTTCTTATATGATTTTGTTGTACTGTCATATTTATAAATTCTGTAGCCGTTTGCGTTAGAAACCTTTTCCCACTTAAGCGTAACCTTGTAGCCTGAATTTGTAATACTTGTTATTTTTGGAGTGGACGTAGGGACATAGCCTGAAGCGTTTGAGGAGCTTGCCTTGATTGTTCTTGTTACAGTTGTATTTGAAGGTTGCGAAATTGAATCGGCTGTGCCGTTGTCAAAAACCTGAACCCAGTAATATGTGCCGTTAATATATGCACAAGCAAGACCAGTTCTTTTGTATGTTGAGTTCATATAATTGCTATAATGTCCTGAGGAGCTTTTCCAGGCGGAGTAAACCTTAGCCGCCGTAGTTTGACCGTAAGCGATATTTTCAGCGCAGGAAGAAGCATAGTCAAAGCCCGAGTTAAAGCTTGAGCCGTCAGGTCTTGTGTGGCTAAAGTACAAGCTGATTTCAGCGGCTCTCTGTGCCGCAATTTCAAGAAGCGTTTCGTCCATAGTCAGCTTGCTTACTCCGCTGGCTGTTCGGTCGGCGTTAATTAAATCAAGAGCTGCATAGGACATAGAATACATTTCCTTAGATTTGACAGATATAGTGTATGTTGACGCAGCGCTTACAGTTATTGATGTATCAAGGTCTATATCTACGCCTAGCATACAAAGCGTCATAACAAAGCTTAAGACCACAACGAAAAATCTCTTTACGCACAAGATTTTGTTCATAATTCATCACCACTTAATTAAATATTGAAAATCCAAATTTACTTATATATATTTATTATATCATAAAATTGAAATTATTGAAACTGATAAAATGCACAAATTTTGTGCAAAAAAATTGTGCAAGTTGACAAAAATCATTAAAAATCAAAAAATCTATTGACATCAGAGCGAAAATGTTGTATAATTATTATGTTGTCAGTTTAAAAAGGCAATTATGAAATGGAAGCTTAGCTCAGCTGGGAGAGCATCTGCCTTACAAGCAGAGGGTCATAGGTT
>X368_European_Ground_Squirrel__coassemble_73_pt1 | contig 10676 bp, 9 predicted proteins | sample X368_European_Ground_Squirrel__metabat2_low_PE_002 | metagenome-assembled genome bin X368_European_Ground_Squirrel
CTGCTCAATCTTTTCCGCTATTCTAAGCTGTTCGTCCTCGCTTACTTTGTATGACGAAAGGCTAGCGTCAAGCGGTTGTTCATTTATTTCAGCGTATTTCTCAAGCAGTAGTTCTTCAATTTCAGGCATTGCTTCATTTTCCTCATTTTCAAAGTTCACACTTTTTTCATTATTTTTCTCTCCAAACCCCTTGACATTTGCTGTTGTGTATGTTATACTGTTATCAAAGCGAACCACCGTATCGTTAATGGACTTGAGGAATTGTTTCTCTGTGTCTGCGAACGTGTTCGCTTTTTCTTTGTTTACAGCCAAAATTTCAGATGAATATCTTTTTAGATAATCAGACAAATTTTTTCTTCCGTACAATGTAGCTATATTACTAATCTTTCCGTTTTGTCTGTCAAGAGAAATTGGAACAAAAACATTTTGACCGCTTTTGTTTACAAGGTCTGTCAAAAGAACAACAGAATTTTCGTTTTTCTTGTTTCCTCTTAAAACCACAATAGGGCTTCTGATTGCTTCAGACAATTTGTACAGTTCGTCTTTCTCAATTTCGTGACCGTTTGTGTGATTCTTATTTCGTGATTTGGAACTTGAAATTGAATTTTCAAGTTCATTTTGATTTATCACAACCTTTCTAGCCGCAGACCCCATTAGCTTCAAAATGTTCGGGGTACTGCAAACGTTGATTACCTCATGCGATGGCATTGAGCCACTGAAATATTTGTCAAGCTGTTTTCTGAAAAGAGCGTCTTCACTCTCGTTCTGGCGTTTCTTCCCCTCTATCTTGACTAGCTCGTCCATCACCCTCACCTCTCCACCTTAATTTCCTCAATGCAATTTTTACAAACGCCTTTCCCCATTACATCCGAAACGTTTTTGTCTGTGCCGCAAAATACGCAGGTTTTTTTGTCCTTTTTCACAACGATTTCATCGCCCCTCAAAAGCAGCTTGACTGTTTCTCCGTTGGAAACGCCGATAGAGTTTTTAAAAACCGCAGGCAAAAAAATCTTGCCCGTGCGATCTATTTTCTTTTTTGATTCCTTTGCAGTTGTATCTTTCATGCTGTCTCCTTTCCTTTAAAACGGCAAGTCGTCCTCTTTGATTGAATAATCATTTTCAACTAAAGGCATTGCCGTTTTCTCATAGTGCTTGTCGTGCGAATCGCCTATTGATTTTACCTGCGACTTTACTTGCGATTTCTCCGCTTGTACAGCGACCTCTTCTTTCTTAGGCTCGCCAGTAAACGAAACCTCGTCTACATAAACCTCAGTAACGTAGTGCGTCACACCATTTTTATCCTCATAGCTTCTGCTTCTAAGACTTCCCGTGATCGCAATCATGCGCCCTTTCGCAAAGTATTTGCTGATGAAAATTGCCGTCTGCCGCCATGCGACGCAGTTTACAAAGTCTGTCTGCCGCTGATCGCCTTTAGCCGCATACGACCTCTCGACCGCAACGGAAAAGCTAATCACCGCAACTCCCGAAAGTGTTGTTTTAAGCTCCAAATCGTGAGTAATTCTTCCCATTAAAATTACTTTGTTTAACATTTTTATTACTTCCTTTCGTATATTTTTATTTGTTTGAAAGCACATTATCTGTCAATTTGTTGACATATTTTTCTTTTTCTTTTTTGAAATCATATATAATTTGCATTTCCTTTGTCATTGCGTGTTCTCCTACTCATTAATAAAATATTTATAAAAAATCCTCATAAAAGCCTTGATTTTTGATAACAAATATGTTATCATATATAAAACAGAATAGTGATGGAGGTAAATGATGTACGAAATAATTTTCTATCATAATCGAAATGGCAAGTCGGAAATTGAAGACTACCTTGATGAATTAGCGGAGAAAGCTAAAACAAGTAAAACCGACCGAGTAAATCGAACAAAAATACTTGCATATTTATCTGCACTTTCTGAGTATGGAACAAGAGTGGGACAACCAATAGTCAAGCACATTGAAGGCAACATATGGGAGCTACGTCCTTTAAGAAACCGTATATTTTTCTTCTATTGGAAGGATAATAAGTTTGTGCTGCTTCATCACTTCATCAAGAAGTCACAAAAGACACCGCCGAAAGAACTGGAACAAGCGAGACTTAAACTTAAAGATTTTTTAGAAAGGAGTAATTAGCATGAGTATTAATATTAATGGTGAAGAATACACCACTTTTAATGACTATATCAACGATAGTACAAAGGTGAATGAAGCCGAAAGGGAACAGATTGAATTTGAAACTTCTCTAATTGGCAAACTTATTGAAGCGAGAGAGGAAAAAGGCTTGTCTCAACGAGATCTTGCTGAATTAAGCGGTGTTAAACAGCCAGCAATTGCAAGAATTGAGAGTATGCGTTCAACTCCTCAAATCGATACGCTTTTCAAAGTATTAAGTCCTTTGGGATATACAATATCAATTGTTTCAAAGGATGAAAAGTAAGCCTTGTCAATCCCTTTGCCACAAGCAGGGGGATTTTCATTCTGCCTCAGTTTCCCCAGTTGCATAATCAATCGTTACTCCGTCCTGAACGTTGTAAGCAAACACACAAAACTCAATGCCTTGTCCTTCGTCCTCAACGCTGTAGCCTTCCATTAGAACGCCGTCCGCAAGTAGATTCTCATCTTCAAAAATCGGCGTCACTCGATAAAGGACATGATTTTCATCATTTTCCTCGATGTAATCTGCAACAAGGTTTTCCCAATCAAGCATTCCGTCAATGTTCATCTGACGTGTGCCTGTAATGAGGTTACACTCGTTATCATTTTCACCTGTCAACTGAAAGCCTATCAGGTGACAACGATTGTACACCCAACCGCCATTGTCGATAAAATCGTACTGTGCGTTATGCCATCCTGTCGGTGTAACCGAGGATATATCGTCCCTCGATTCAGTCGGCATAAGCTCTTTACACACGTTAGCAAATGCTTCTGTACAGCGTCCCAGCTCGTCCAAATCGGAATAGATTTCCCAAGCGGTTGAGGTGTCATACTCCGCTCCGTCAGATAAGAAAAGAGGCTCATTGTTGTTTACCACAACATAAGCCTCTCCGCTGTAATCTGGTATTTTGTCAACCGATATGATTGATTCTGCTTGTGATGAAGCTTCAGACTGAATCTGGCGCTCATCAGCTTCACTGCCGTTGTCTGAACCTGAGTAGCTGTAATATCTGACAGACAACAAAAAAGCCGCTGTTATTATAGCGGCTATTAAGGGTATTGAATTTTTTCGCATGTGGGTCTCCTTTCAAAACAATTCCTCCCTTGGTTTTTAAGGGAGGGTTCTATCAATTATCTAGTTTTTCAGCTAAAACAAATCACTGTGTGTTCCCGTTCTTGTCAAATAGAGAATAAGCTCGTCGTTTTCAATTTCATAAATCAGCAGCCAGTCAGGCGTTATATGACATTCTCGGCAGCCGAGATAATTTCCAACCAAATCATGGTCTTTGTATTTTTCCGCTAAAGGCTTTCCACTGGCTAAAGTGTCAACAACCTCTCCTATCAAATTCATGTTGTAGCCTCTTTTTTTAGCCAGCTTTAGATCCTTTTTGAATCTTGAAGTCTGAACAATTTTGTATTTATTCATCGTCCAGTTCCTCCAGAATCTCGCTGAAAGAAGAATAGACTTTTTTATTAGGGTCTTTTTTTAAAGTCTTTACCTCCTCAATTGCCATGATGGTATCGGCATTAGGCGTACCATAACGTATTACCTCCTGCATATACTTGACGAGATTTCCTTTGACATTCTCTCCGTTTTTGCTTACGATACTTTTATATGCGTTATACACATCTCTGTCCATCGCAAAAGAACAAGTTACGGTATTTGATTTTTCATTCATAATATCACCTCAGAAATATACTTAGTAAACATACTTAGTCTACTATTATTAGTATATCACATTCAATGTATTTTGTCAATCAAAGCTCATCAATATTCATCAAAAATTAAAAGCTCTCATCAAAGCCGAAAGCTCAAGTTCGGCTCTAATGAGAACAGCCGCACAAGGCGGCTATTCATCAAAAAGGTTTACTCGTTCTTTTTCTTTCTGAAAGAAATAACAAGAGTAACAACACCTAAAAGCGAAGCTGTGCCAAACAAAGCCGTGCCTGTTTTCGGGTTCGACGTCTTTGGCGTGTCCGTTTCGGTTTCAGGTATTTCCTCGTTGTAAACCTCCTGAACCGTCGTTTCAGCATAGTAAACCTGCACTTCAACAGCGTCAGCCGTCAGATAACCGTAAGGCACTGTATCTCCGTCCTCTGTAATCGTGCAAGTTCCAATCGGGATATTTTCAAACTCTGCGATTCCATTTGCATCTGTAGTTGCAGTAATTTCAATTTCTCTGCCGCTGTCAGACGTTCCGCTCAAAACAAAGTCTATACCCTCAATGTTCGTCATGTCCTCTGTCGTCTTGTGAACCTCAAGTGTACCTGTCTTTTCGTTGTTGTAAACCTCCTGTACTGTCGTTTCAGCATAGTAAACCTGCACTTCAACAGCGTCAGCCGTCAGATAACCGTAAGGAGTGGTTTCACTGTCTTCAGTAATTGTGTATGTTCCGATCGGTACAGCTTCAAAGGTTGCGATTCCGTTTTCGTCTGTAACTGCCGTCAGTTCAACCTCAACTCCAACGTCAGATGTTCCGCTGAGTACAAAGTTTATTCCCTCAACATTAAGCATGCCCTCGGTAGTTTTGTGAACCTCAAGTGTTCCCGTCATTATGTTGTCATACATTTCAACAACGTCAACGCTTCCGTCTGTTGATACAGTAAACTCAATATCACTTGCAACTACATAGCCGTTAGGAGCTGCTTCCTCATGCAGTGTGTGTGTTTCTCCTGCAATCAATTCTCCTTCGATATAGTGCGCTTCTGTGGTAGAAGTCCACTCGTCAACAACGTTTCCGTCGCTGTCAAGAACCTGTAGGCTTGCGCCCTCAAGCTCTTCGCCGTTGGTGATGTCGTACTTGGTGATCTGAACCTTTGTGGTGTCGTCAACCATTTCAACAACATCTACGCTACCATCATCAGATACAGTAAATGTAATGTCGTTTGCAATTACAAAACCGTCAGGAGCTACTTCCTCATGTAGAGTATAGCTTCCACTGGCTATGAGTATTCCTTCAATGTAGTGAGGCTCAGTTGTGCTTACCCACTCGTCAACAACGTTTCCATCGCTGTCAAGAACCTGTAGGCTTGCGCCCTCTAATTCGTTTTCGCCTGTAATATCGGTCTTAGAAAGGTAAACCGTTGTAGGCTTGTCTGTCATTTCAACGTTAAGCGTCTCGGCATAGGTGGGAACTGTAAAGGTTAGATCCTCTGCAACAACATATCCGTCAGGTGCGCTAACCTCTTTTACTGTGTAGCTTTCGCCTGCGATAAGTACGCCGCTAAAATTATACGCCGTGCCGTCCGACGTCCATGTTTCCAGAACATCGCCGTTGCTGTCGATAAGCGCAAGCTCTGCGCCTGAAAGACTTGTTCCGTCTGCTGATACCTTGTTGATGTTTACATCAGTAGGCTTGTCAGTCATTGTGATTGTTGTTGACTGGCTTTCTACTGTAAAGGTCTGATCCTGCGCATAAGAATATCCGTCAGGAATGCTTGCCTCGTGAAGCGTGTAGGTTTGCTCTAAAACAACATTTGTTAATGTATGCGCTGAACCTGTCGTTGTCCACTCCTCAACTACATTGCCGTCACTGTCGACAACTTGCAGCACTGCGCCCGATAACGATTCTCCGTTTTCGTCAACCTTGTCAACTTCATATTGATAGTTGATAATTGTAGTTGTGCCTCGTCCGTAACCTAATCCTGTAGTATACATTGCATAATCTGAAATAGGTATAGTTTCATTGTTCCAATAGTTGGCGAAGCTGTCGCTCCACTCAACCTCGTACTTGGTTTCGTCCAGCACATAGCCCTCTGGGGCTTCTATTTCCTGTACATAGTATTTGAACAGTCTAGGCTCGTCCTCGTTAAGGTTTACTGCCGGCAAAGCAGTTGTGAAAGATGTTACTCTCTTTGTGCTTTGCGAAATAATTGTGTTGTCTGGATCTGACGCTTGCTCTTCGATAAGCTCGTCCTTAGCGTAAATGGTTACGCCATCAACGATAATATCCTCTGCGGCGTACAAACCAAAGCTTCCGCCCGTAAGCTCGTCTCCGTTTTCGTCAACCTTTGCAAATGTCGCATACATCCATTTGTAGTAGTTGGTTAGCTTTGCTATAGTTCTCACACCATCGGAATATGTTGAAACCGCATAGGATTCGTCATAGTTGTCATACTGCGTTGTATTTGTCATGTTAAGCGCATAGTACAATCCAATATCCGACTTGTGTTCATAGAAATACACGTCAGACGTGCTGTCAATATCTGTTATTGTCGCATAGCCAAATGTAGATGATGTGCTGTCGCTGTCAAGATAAATCGCCGTAGCTTCACTTGCGTCAGTTGTCGTGCCTGTGTAGGTGTATTGACCGCTGCCGTTGTCTGTCGCAACAATGTATTCGCCGTTAATCATTGCGATAAGCTTAAGATTTTTGTACACATTAGCCAGCTGCTCGTCGTTATCGCCCTGCATTAACGTTCCTGTTTGCTGATCTGTAATTATCTTAGTTACTGTAGCGTCAGACGAGGTTGTTACTCTGATATTAGTAAACGTTGTTATCGCCGCATAATTGCTTGACTTGTATGACGATAGCTTTATGCTCTTAGGGCTTGCGGCTGTCTGATAAGTATAATCGCTTGTGCAGTCCGTTTCGGTTATTGTGTAGGTATATGCGTAACCGTCGTCATCGTATACAGACAAGCCTGTTAATTCACAAATTGTATACGTACTGCCGCTGTAGGTTATGTTTACAGTTCTGCTAAAGCTTGAATCGGTCGTTCCGTTAGAGCTTCTTGTGATTGTAAACGTTGCAACGGCATTTCCGACTTCATCGCTTGTCGCTCCGCTGAAAACCTTTCTGATTGTCAGGCTTCCTTTTGGATAGTTGGTAAATGTCGTGGAAGCGACAAAGTTTGTGTGACTCGCGGGAGTTACCTTAACCTTGTTGGAATAGCTATAGTTTGCAACATAATTACCGCTTACAGTCTCGTAAACATAATAATATGCCTTAGTGTTTGTATTCTCAACGTACAAATCAAGGTTTTGGAAATACGCTGTGCCTGATGACGTGTCAAAATACACATCGCTTGAGCTTGACGTACTGCCTGTTGTAGTCCATGTACTGCCGTTATAGGTGGCTGTGATGGACTTGGTTGATATTCCTGTATTGCCGTTAATCAGGTAAAATGTTATCGTTACGGGGTCATCAGCCGATGCGGCTGCGCCTGCATCCGAAAATGATTTTGTAACTGCAACCTTGCCCTTTTTAGCTGTGTTTGTCACTGTTACAGCGCGTCTGTAGGAATCCGCCGTTAATGGCGCTGTGTGTGCCGTTACAACATAGCTGCTTGAGCTGCTGCTTGACGCATAATACGCGCCGCTGCTCACTGTTTCTGTAACCTTGTAATACACTGTGCCTGTAGTTGAGCCGTTATTGTACATATCGAGATTTTGGAATACAAATTTGCCTGCACTTGTTACATATATGCTTGAGCTTGACGAGCCTACCGTACTCCATGTTTTGCTTGAGACCGTATATGTTGACGTCAGGCTTTTAGAGTACACTCCGTCAACTGTGCCGCTTGAATTACAGCTCTGCACCTTAAACGTAACCTTTGCGTTGCCGCCTGTTACCTCGTCAAAGGTCTTAGTCAAAATTATCTGACCTGAGTTTTTTAGTGTATTTGTCACAGTCTTGTTGTAATAAAATTTTGTGCCGTTATACGTTGCTGTTGCAAGCTTGATGCTTGAAATTGCGGACATTTCGCTGTAGTTGCCTGAATTAACTGTTTCTGTAATCTTGTAGGTTAGCACTTTGCTTGATATATCCGAATCATACACTGGCAAACCCGACCACTTAAACACACCGTTTGAGGCTACTGTTAAGCTTACGTCGTCATAGGTTCTAAGCTTCTTAGCTGCACTTGAAACTGAAGTGCTTACCTGTGTCCACGCACCCGTAGACACTGTATATTTTCCTCGTATTGTCCATGTCAGACTTGTATCTTGCTCATTTGTCACCTTAAACGTCAAATCTACCACGCCGCTTGATGCGCCGTACGATGCAGATTCAAGCTTTTTAGCAATTCTGATTTTTCCAGTCTGCAAGCAATCGTTTACTATTGTGCCGCTTGACGCTGTGCCGTTATTGCTTGATGTGCGTTCATAACGATACGGTGTTCCGTCCGAGCCTGTATGCTTTGCAAGTGTTACAGTAGTGCCGCCCCACGGCTCATAGCTGCCGCTGTTCACCGTTTCACTTATCTTATATTTTACATTTGTCCCATTATCAAAGACTCGAATATTTTTAAAATAGAACGAGCCTCCGCTTGTTACCCCTATATCCACATCGGGAACGTTATCGCTATTTGTCGCCTTAGTCTGCGTCCACGTTCCTTTGCTGACGTTATATGTTCCCTTTACAGTGTAGGTGTGCTTTTCGTCAGTGTTGGTTTCTTCAACCTTGAATGTAATCTGAATATTGCCGTTGGAATTCTGACCGTATGCACCATTATCATCAAACGCTTTCTTTAGGACAATTTGACCGTCGTCAACAAGAGGTATTGCCGAAATAGTAAATGATGAAGAATTTTTTGCTGTTTCTCCATTATTGATAACAACACCCTTGCCTGAAGTACATTCGATTCTCCAATGATTACCTGCTGTTCCGCTATCGCTTACATAAGGCGAAATTTCAGATGATGACATTCCTGTTATTCTTGAAATATATGTTATAACGTCGCTTTTGCTACTAAACTCACCTAAATATATCCACATATGATTGTAAACGGAACTTGTACTATCGGTGTCTCTTCCAATTATAATAGTACCTGCATCAATATTTGTAGATGAGTCTATTTGCCAATAACGCAAATAACCGCTTTCACCATTTTTAATTTTAGCTGTACTTGTTTTTTGATAAGCTTTTACTGGGCTTACAGTTGTAGTAACTCCATTATACGTCCATTTAAAAGTGCTGCTTTTGGTGATATTACTACCGTTGCTAGTATAAACCCAGTGAGTCGTGTCAACTGGTACAGGATTGTTAAAACTGTATCCGCTAGAAGATAAACCCAAGCTGCCTAAAGTCCAATAGACTAAGCCCGAACAATCCAGAGTAGTTAAACTACTTGCACTTTTGAAGCTACCGTACTTTCCTGATGTGTAGGCACTACCGGTGACACCTTTAGTACCAAGTTTGTACGATGTACCTAATGCCAAACAAGCTTGTGCAATAATGTCATCAGCAGAGAGCTCAAGTGCATTGCTACTTGCTGCTTCTACTTCAATAGACGGAAAAGAGGATACAAAGGTTGTTGCGGCAATGGCTACAGCCGCTAAACTTGCAATTGTTCTTTTAACAATCTGTTTCTCTTTTACCTTGCTCTTAATTTTTTTGATAAAATTCAAAAAAAACACGTCCTTTCTATAAATTTTAAATTGAGCTATTTATATTAACCTCAGTGAGGATTGTTTTTTGCAAACAAAAACAGCCTTGAGTTTTTTCAAGGCTGCAAATTGTCCTATTGCCTAGGTTGATTATTAAATTATTAGTTTTTCAAGTCTTTATAATTATAGCCATCATAATCATATGTTACACACATACAGGATGGCATAAAATGTTGCCACTCACCATCTACAGAAATACCGGCGTTTCCAGTATCTAAAATGTATAGCTCGTTATTTATTTTAATTTCAGCCCACGTGTGTCCAGTACCACTAATGAGATAAGCGTTATATCCCAAATAATTCATCATTGCCACTAAAGCACCGTTATACTGCGCACATTGTCCGAGATTTTTACTAAATACAGCTTCTGTATAGCTCAAACCACTGATTTTCGACCAGTCATCACCTACAGCGTAAGTTACATTATTATAAATCCAAGTTATTGTATATGCTACTTTATCAGCAGAAGACCAACTATCTTTGAAATGTTCATCTGCAAATTTTTTCAAAATCTTCTGATCTGCTGCGGAAACTTTGTTCTTGTTAGAACTGCTGGTTGTTGCTTTTTTCAAAGTAGCTATTCCATTACTATATTCGTTTTTGATTAAATAAATAGGATAATAGTTTTCTGAGACATCACACTTTGAAACAGTTTTATTCCCAGAGCTATCTTTACAATAAGCTCTAACCTTAAATTTGAATCCAGTATAATACCAAGGAAATATTTGCCAAGTCTCGCCACCAGATGTGATAGATAAAGCTTCTGTCATATTTAGTGTGTAGGAAATTGTATTACCGTTTTTGATAGTAGCCACTTTGACATATTCGCTATTTGTTCCACCCCAAGTGTCACCAGTTGCACCTTGAAATGTGAAGTAAACCTCATACCCATCACAAGCGACCTTGCTCCACTTAATTGTAATCTTGCTTCCATTTTCAGAAATACTCTTTATCGTTGGTGCTTTAAATTCAAGAGTCGTCTTTTTCTTCACCCCACACTTACCATAAACAACCTTCCCCGCCGTGTCATTTCTGTAAGCACGAACCTTAAAGGTGTACTTAACACCACTTGAAAGTCCGCTAACCCTGTATGTAGTAGTGTCGCTGTCTTTGATTGTTGCAA
>X368_European_Ground_Squirrel__coassemble_77_pt1 | contig 10445 bp, 13 predicted proteins | sample X368_European_Ground_Squirrel__metabat2_low_PE_002 | metagenome-assembled genome bin X368_European_Ground_Squirrel
GAAAAAGTTCTGTCTAAATCAATAGCGCAAAGAATTTTTCATACAAAAGAGATTGACAAGCTGAAAAAAAAGGAGTATAATAAAAGTAAGAAACATAGTCAGGTACGAAAGTACAAAAAATTTAGAAAGAGGTAGACAAATATGTCAATTAACGAGCTTGAAAGCGGAGCGCTTATCACGATTACAGAGGGAACTACATCATATGATGCGATTTTTGTTAAGGCTTACGAGCATCACATCAACTTCAAGCATCTTACAAAATCGGGAAACAGCTACAACACAGGTTTGAATCTCTGGGACATACAGTGCGGAAACGCAGTTATTTATTTTAACGACGAAAAGGTTACAGTCTGAATTTTAAGGCAAAAAATGCACAAATATTGTGTGTCTGTTGCCTTAAGCACACTGTGCGGCGGTTTACTTTTTTTGAAAAGGAAAGGATTTTTCAAATGGCTAAAATCTGCAAATCCTGTGGAAAGGAATACAGCGGAGAATACTGCGAACACTGTGGATACGGAAATCCGAACTCTGAAAGCAAGACTCTCAGCAGGTACAAGAAAAGCACTACGCCTGTGAGATTTATGACCGAAGAGCAAAAGACGGAGTACTATGACGAGCTTAACAAGGCAAAGGAGTCAAGGCGAAAAAGCAACGGCAGGCTTAAGCACAATCCGAAGCAGCTTCGTATACTCATCATTGTTATTATAGTCGTTGCAGTTTTGATTTTCGGCACGCTTTTTGGTACGGGCACTATCGGATTCAGCGAGGAATGTACAGAGGTTGTCGCACAGTACTATGAGGCGATTATCAACGAGGATTTCGACAGCTACGCCTCCTGCTTTCCATCCGAAATGAAGGACGACTACGAGAACGATTTAGTCCAGACAGGCTACAGCGAAGAGGAATACATGGTTGCCTTTAAAGAGGATTTTGTCACAGAATACGGTTCAGACTTTACGCTTGAATACGAGATTCTCAGCTATGAAACCATCACCGAGTACAGTCTTGACGGCTACGAGGAGGCATACGGAACAACTCCGAACATCACAGAAGCCGCTCTCGTAGTTACTGACGTTACCTTCAGCGGCGAAAACGGCAGCGAAACCTTCCGAATGAACTGCTATGTAGGAAAAATCGGGCGGCACTGGAAAATGTTTAATATGCAGTATGAAGCAGGCATAATCACGACTGACATGGAGGTAACGAACTCCATTGCCGGCACGGACGATTCGGATTCATCCGAAAGTGAATCGCTGGCTGAAAGTGATGATACTTCCGCCGAATAATAATAATAAAAGAGAAAAGAGCCGTAATATCGGCTCTTTATTATGCCTTTAAAACAATCCGAAAAATTTTTTGTCAGCACGTTTCTTTTCAACGCAGTCAATTTCTATGCTGTCGCTGTCATCGCTTCCCTCAAAGATTACCGTGACAACACAGCCCTCTGAGCTGTCCTCTAAAAAGCTAATCTCAGTAGACCTATAATTGATAGACTTTGAGCAAATATACTGATATTCTTGCGTTTCATTATCCACAACATAAATCTTAAGGCTTGTAGTATCCTCAGATCCGCCGAATGTAGCGGGATCCTTAAGCTCTACTGAATATGTGCCGTCCTCTGTTGTGTAGGCTTCATAATCCTTATCCTCTAAAGCAGTAAACTGATTATTCTGATAATTGAAATAGTAATTATAAATACCCACAGGCAAAGCGACAAACACAATTAAAATTGTGATAATCGTAACTATAACCTTTGAATGATCCATAAATCAACTCCCCCTCCCTGAGTAATTCATCAACCGATTCATGCTTACATACTAAGTATATAGTATTTTTTAAAAATTGTCAATAGTCAAATTGTTAAATCTTTTCTTTGAATATTCGATTTTTTCAGACAAATTGCAGTAGTTTGCTAAAAAGTCCTTAAATGAGTGTTGTCTAAAGCCTTAGCAGCTTATCTAAAACGTCTGTGACGTCAGCAAGGCTGTCACATACAGCGTAAACTTTAGCTTTAAGCTCCTCATCAGGCTGTGACAAATCGGGAACCATTATCGGAATACAGCCTGCACGATATGCAGATTCGATCCCGTTAGGCGAATCCTCAAGTGCCGCGCATTCGTTCGGCAAAAATCCAAGCTTTGCCGCTCCCTCAAGGTAGGTATCTGGATCAGGCTTGCCGTTTTTAATCATATCTCCGCACACAAGCTCGTCAAACGATTCAAGTGCGTTAATCGAGCTTAAATAGCGTCTTGTCCGCTGAGAATCGGTAGCTGTGCAGACTGCGCATTTAAGTCCGCTCTGCTTTATATAGTCAAGCAGTTCATAAAGTCCTGCCTTAGCTTCAATTCCATATTTAGATATATAATCGTTCATAAGCTCAATGCGCTTAGCTCTCACGGCAGGGTAATCAAAATCCTCTCCGAAAATTGAGCGCAGGTGAGGTGCGGAATATTTTGAGCAGAGCGAGCGTATTCCAAGAACGTGTTCGGGCGTCATAGGATAGCCGTAAAAGGCGGCGGCTTCACACCAAAAGCGTGACAAAAGCTTCTCAGTATCGGTTATAAGTCCGTCCATGTCAAACAAAACAGCTTTAAGCATAGGGCTTCTCCTTCTTTTCTGATTCATATTCCTATTGTATCACAAAATATGCAAAAAAGCAAGGGTAAACCTATGAAAAATTGTTTGCTTAAACACTTGAAAAAAATTTAAAGGTGTGGTATAATATACGTAGAAAGCTTATTACGAAAGGACTGGTTGATTTATGGCAAATATTTTAGTCACAGGCGGAGCTGGCTTTATCGGAAGCCACACCTGTGTTGAGCTTTTAAATGCAGGGCATGACATTGTTGTCGTTGACAACTTTTCAAATTCCAAGCCAGAAGCACTTAAGCGCATAAAGGCTATCACGGGCAAGGATTTTAAATTTTACGAGCTGGATATTCTGGAGCTTGACAAGCTGGACAAGGTTTTCAAGGAAAACAGCATTGACGCTGTAATTCACTTTGCAGGGCTTAAGGCGGTAGGCGAATCGGTCGAAAAGCCAGTTGAGTACTACCACAACAACATTACCGGCACGCTTATGCTGATTAAGGCTATGCGCCAAAACGGCTGCAAGAGGATAGTTTTTTCCTCATCGGCTACTGTTTACGGGGTTGACAATCCTGTGCCGTATGTTGAAACTATGCCCACTCACACCTCAACGAATCCTTACGGCTACACAAAGGTGATGATTGAGCAGATTCTGACTGACGTTTGTGCTTCAGACCCAGAGTGGAGCGTTTCACTTCTGAGATATTTCAATCCGATCGGAGCGCACAAGAGCGGCTTGTTAGGTGAGGATCCTAACGGCATACCGAACAACCTTTTCCCCTACATCGCACAGGTTGCAGTCGGAAAGCGTGAATTTTTAGGCGTTTTCGGCAACGACTACGACACGCCTGACGGTACGGGAGTGCGCGACTACATTCACGTTATGGACCTCGCAAACGGTCATCTCTGCGCCGTGGACTATGTGCTTGAACACAAGGGAGTTGAGGCGGTTAATCTCGGCACAGGCAAGGGTTCAAGCGTATTTGACGTGCTCCACGCATTTGAAAAGGCTTGCGGACGTGAGCTTCCCTACAGGATTCTTCCTCGCAGAGCAGGCGATATAGCTTGGTGCTATGCAAATACCGACAAGGCTAAGGAGGTATTCGGCTGGACGGCTAAGTACGGTCTTGACGAAATGGCGGAGGACGGCTGGAACTTTACCAAAAACAATCCTGACGGACTTTGATTTAAGCAATTTAAAAAGCAGATGTGTTGTGAAATGCGTCTGCTTTTTTATCGAATTTCGCAGCTTGATTTGTGCAAAATGTACAAAAATCAATTTCGAGGAAAGATAATTTAAAAATCCGCTTGACATCAGAGCGAATTTGTGGTAAAATAATTATGTGGTTCGGCGAATATGTCGGAGCAAGCTTTCTACTTTTGGACAGGTGTCCGAGTGGTTTAAGGAGCTGGTCTTGAAAACCGGTGATACGGCAACGTACCGTGGGTTCGAATCCCACCCTGTCCGTATGCGGATTTACCCAAGTGGTGAAGGGGCTCGCCTGCTAAGTGAGTAGGTCGTGAAAACGGCGCTAGAGTTCGAATCTCTAAATCCGCGCCAATAAAAAAGCTGTAGGCTTATGTCTACAGCTTTTTGCGTTAAAAGCCGCCTTGAAAGCAAAGTGGCTTTATTCTAAATATCCAACTAAAATCGTTCTCGAATCGTTGCTGTCCCTTGTGCAGGTTGAAAGAACCACCAGATTTTCTTCGGTAAGCTCACTTGGTTCAAAGTCGGTTTTGCAGATTGCAACATCTGAAAGCATCTCTAAATAGGTTTCTCTGTCGGATTTTGCAGGGTGAACCACGCTGTAAACAAATGCATCGCTTTCCACAACTGCGCAGGCTATGAAGCTTATAGTCTTAATTTCACGCTCCAGCGTCAGCGTGCCAGTCGGGTGTTCGTTGAAGTAGGTCTGATTCTTGAAGTTCAGAAGTGGGGCGAAAATGTACTTGTTCGAGTAGTTGTGACCGTAGATTATCGAGTTAAAATCGGTGAAATCGGAGCTGTTTCTATAGTCTAGGAACGGGCAGCCGTACACGCTGTAATCCCCCTCAAAGCTATGCTTAAGGTAATAGGAGTTATCCTCGCACTGCATTACGGGGAAGTCTATCGCTGTATCTGGAATGTTGAGCCATGCTACCGTCTGCGGATTTATCGCCTGAGCGTCGGCTAGAAGGTTGACTTCATCGCTTTCTTCACCGCTTGGCTTGACTGAAGAATAAATCTGAGTCTGCGCTTCGTAATCCTCTGATGTATTGGTTTCGCTTGATTGACTGAAATAATAATATGCCGCGCCGCCAACAATTATCAAAATTAACAAAATTATAATCACAGTCGCAATACGGCGTTTGCGCTTGCCTTTAGTCTTCTTCATCGGTCACGTTTGCATTATTATATGTATCCTGATAATCGTCAAAATATCCTGCGATTATGTCGCCATTTTCATCATCATCGCCAAAGCTTGTAATTTCTACCATTCCAGTCGGAACGCACTGAGCGGTGACTATTATGTTATAGTCGGTGTCGAAAATGCCGTTGTATTCAGCTTTCAGAACTGGGATTAAAATATAGTCGAACAAATTTTCGGTATTACCACCTGCGGCTAGAGCGGCTAGTTCAGCAGAATTTGAACCTGTATAGTAGAACCAACCTGTATAATCATATGTAACTGTGCTGTCTTCATCGTCTGTTACAACATCGCTATCATCATCGTCATAATAGTAGAACGCTGAATTTTGGCTCGATACACCATCATCGCCAAACTCATAAAGCTGATATGAAGTTCCCTCATCATCTGTTGAAGTGGAATAAAAATATATCGCCGAAAGTATCGCTTTGCCTCTTGCCGAGTTGGTGATGTCTTCTCCGTTTTCGTCCGTTATCGTTATCTGCATACGGATATAGACTTCGGTGTCGGAATTGTTGAGGACGTATGGGTCTTTGGCTATCGTCATACCCGGCTCGCTCAGTTTGGCGTCAGATTTGCCGCTTGAGTACCAGCTCGGCTCTAAAAGTGAGATTTGGTACTCCTGCGCTTCAAGCTCATTTGTTACGGTGTCTCTGCTGGTGAAAAATGCCAGTGTGATTCCTGCAATTAGGAGCGCAGCAAGCAGAACTATTATGCAGATTGTATAGGCTGTACGCTTGCAGCTGAACAGCTCTTTAATTTTCGTACTCATTGCGTTCCCTCCTTTTGCATTTTATCCGTCTGACAAGTGTGAAAGCTGCTCCTAAAAGCAGATATGCCGCCAACAGGCAGATTATTACAACTATCACTCTGCGAACGGTTGTACTATTGGTGTAAAATGCCAGAGAACCTATTTTCGGGATTCCGAAAACCACCTTGCCAAGGACGTTTTGATAGTCTGACGGGGTGGAATCGGCGGTGTTGTTCATGTCGCCTTTGGTGTAAATCTGCTCGTTTTCCGTGTCGTTTTCTACCACTCTGTGAGTTACCACAGCATCGCCGCTTGTCACGAATGAAATCACATCGCCCTTGGCTAAATCCTCCGGTGCAGTGTTGTCAACTAAAACCAGTGTGCCAACGGGGTAAATATTTTTCATGCTCTGGGTTTTCACCACATAGAATCTGTAGCCGAAAGCGTACAGAGCAATCATTGCTATTCCTATAAAAGCCATCAGCGCAAATACTAACGACGTCAGAATGTGCGCTGCTTTTTTTACGTATGTAAGTTTGTTATGCGCCATTTAGCTCTCCGCCCTGAGTATCTTCGTTTTCACGGCTGTTACGTCTTTTTTTATTAAAATGGCTATCAGTATAAAAATTATAAGTATTGCCAAAATCGCAATTACTGCGAAATATCCGATATTTTCGGAATCGAAAATTCCAGTGTTCGGAGGCGTGTATTCCTCGTCAACCGCCGCATAAAAAATCCACCGAAACCACACCTTGCCCTCGATATAGTTGTCGCCGCTTTCAGCTTCCAAAATTTCCACTCCATCAGAGCTTACAAGCCTTGTGCCATAATTCTTAAAATAGTCCGCTGTGTCGCCCGTCCATGTTATCGACACGCTAAGCGTCGCAGAATCGTTCGGCTCGTACAGACCTAAATCAATAGGTTCGTCCGCTAAATTCACAGTGCCGTCAGAGCTAAGTCCTGACACTGAGCCTGTAAAAACCTCCTCGCCGTCAAGGGTGAAAACTGCCGTGCAGCCGTCTTCAAGGTTAAAATCTCCGCTCCAGCCTATCGGCTCGGCATAGAAATAAATGTGATAAGCCTTATCCTCTCGCAGGTTCATAATTTCAATATTTTTAGTGTACTCTGTGTCCGGCTGCATATTTTCCACATAGAAAAAAATACTCGCCTTCCTCGCTCACTGCGTTGCCGTCGCTGTCCATAACTGTCAGCTCTTCCGGAAGTCCCGCTACCGTTCCATCGGGCAGTGTGACCTCCGCAGCCGCCGAAAGCGTGCTGCAAAGAATCAGAGCGGCAGACAGAAATGCTGACAAAGTAAATTTGACTGCGCTTTTCATTAGCCGCTCTCCTTTCATAATTCTATGCAAGACCTTTGTCCTGCCAACGCCTTTATCTCTCGCAAGCCGTTCCGACACCGCCGCCTGCGGCGTCAGCTCAGCTTTTATATTGAAATTTTTTGATTTCGCTTGGGGTTAGTCTTATTCTGTTTTTTTATTCACCACTACCTGATGAACCAGACTCAGACCACGTTACTGTTGGGTCGTTGTAACTCACTATCGTTTCATCCGTTGCAGATAAAACAAGGCTTCCATTTTCGTTCACATAGACTGTTCCATTAATCGATGCTTCATATCCCCATCCTTGAGCGTTTACAGCCTCTGTACTAACTTCGCCAACTCCGTTTGTTCCAACGTTTGTTGTAACAGCCTGTGCACTAGCAAGATCTACATTCAGATCATAAGTAAATGAAGTATAAGCTTCAGCAGTAACGCTATCATCAAGCTCCATAGCTGTTACAAGCAGCTTAGATGTTTCACCTGCGCCAAGAACGTAGTTGTAGTAGAATGTCCACGTGTCACTTACGCTGTCATAAACCGCTGCCCAGTTAGTGGCATAACTATCGTCAAGATAAATGTTAATTACGATGTCGTCATCAGTTGAACTTTCATCAGTACCGGCATATGTAGCCGTGATGTAATAGCCTGTATTTTCATCACCTAAAATTGAATTACTGAAAGTGATTGTAGCACTTTCAACCGTTGTCTCAACAGCATAATTAGCTGTATATGTGCCTTCACTTTCACTGATAGAGCTTACTTTGTAATAGGTTAAACTTTCTGCATCATAATAATACCCTACATAAGTACCATCCGAACGCTCAAAAACATACAACCCTGTTTTTGTAGGTGTATAATCCTCAGAAGAAACAGTATTGTCAGTAATTGTTTCACCTGCCGCATAAACAAGCTGTCCGCCCGCCTGAAGCGAGGTTACCTCATCAGAAGTAAGCGTCACGTAAGTATTACTTGAACTTGGAGTATCTGTTGATGTACTTTCATACGTCAAGCTTAATGTATCCGTCAGTTTAACCTTAACAAATGCCGCAACATTTCCTGTGTTTACTGCCGCAACTTCCTTTGTGATAGTCTGTCCCGGAGTCCACTGCTCGGGCGGTGTGAAATCTTCAGTAATCGATACGCCGTAGCTGCTCGACGCACTAAGCTCGTTGACTACCGTGTCCTCTGATGTAAACCAAGCAAACGTGCCGCCGATTGCAATTAAAGCGGCGAGAATAACGGACGCCACCAACGCCCTTTTCTGCTTGGCATTTTTCTTTTTGTTCTGTGTAGTTGTTGTACTTGTCATAATTCAAAACTCCTTTTTATAATATCTATATTTAAACGCCGAGAATGCGTTAATTTACTTATTTTCAGACTGCTCCTCGACAGCCTTTTTTCCTTTATTCTCAGACGGTTCAAGATAAATCCTAAGCAGCCTAAAGAAGATAAATATCAAAACAATAATCGCAATTACAAAATACCATCTTAGCTGAACAAATTTGATTATGTAGCCCAACTTCGGAATACTAAACGTAACTTTGCCGATAACCCTGCTCTCGTCAAGCAAAAAGCCGTCCTCGTCCTCGTTAGCGTCGCCCTTTGTCGTAAAGCAGGTAACGCCCGTGCCCTCGTAGTCGTCAAACTTCTGCGTAACTCTATGCGTAAGATAAGTATCGTAATCGCTCGACGGATTAAAGGTAATAACATCGTCAACCTCAATCTCGTCCGCATCGCAAACCCTTACGATAACCAAATCCCCCACCGAAAGCTCTGGCTCCATCGAGGGAGTAAGAACCGTGTAGTAACGGTAGCCGAAAATCGACTTGTCATTGCTCCTGTCAGCCGCAAATATCAAAGCCGCAATGATAATGCAAATCGCTAGCAAATAAATGAAGATATTTCTAAAAACCCTCAAGACAGCCAACCCGACAGCCTTACCGCTGTGCGAATCACCCTCGACCGCCGTTTCCTTAACCTCATCACTCATCTCGGTAAAGCTCACCACTTTCTTTTGCTCCATTTTTATATCTGTATGTAAATCTTAGAGTTAGTCATTTTCGTCATCTGTGCCATCGTCAGTGGTTTCCGTAGCCTCTTCCGTTGCCGCTGTAGCAGTTGTCGCTTGTACAAGCGAGCTGTTTTCATCAATTGAAACATTACTCCAACGAGCGTCAACCGCACCGCCCTCCGTCTGAATCGCATCGGTAAGCACATCAATTTGTAGCGTGATGCCATATTCTTCAAGGATTGCATACGTGTCACTTGAAATTGTAACGCTTGCTAAAAGCTGCTCGGTAGAATCTCCCGCCTCAACGGCAGTCTTGTAATAAAAATACCCATCAGTCGAGTTGTAGAACCAGTATTCATGCCAGCCATCAGCTAAAGTAAAGGTAACATCGCCGTTGGTGAAAGAAGTCGCCGTGCCATCTGCAAGCGAATCTGAATCAGTTACCGCTGTGAGCTCATCAAAAGATTCAAGCCCATATTCCGCAGCATCACCCGATTGAATATCAACGTCAATTTCACTTGTAGATGTTTGAGTTTCACTATTTTCATCTTCATATTCGCTTGTAGTTGTAAGCGTTGTCACATATCTGGGAACTAAAGCAACACGAACGTAGGATTTAACGTAATTGCTGTCAGCAGCGCTAGTTGTCGTAATCTCAACAGGCTTTGAAGCCGTATAAGATACAACCTTAGACCCGTTTTCATCAGTCGAAGTGTCCTCCGACCAAGTTACGGTATTAGTTTTTTCCGTTATATCAGCATATGAAGATGAATCAATTCCGCTCTCCGTTACCGCAACCTCAATCTCCGCAGGCGTGAAACTGTTAGTCGCCGACTTATTAACTTTGGTGTCGCTGTTTGCAAAAACCGAAAGCACGCAGGCAACCGCAAACGCAAGCAGCGCAACAATTAAAATCGGGACTCTATATTTTTTAAATGTGCTAGTATTTTCCAAATCAGCGCCGTCCTTTCTTTTCCAAATCATCAGACGCTAAAAAAATCATTTCAAAATTTCACATCATATCTCACTATCAAAAAAATTATACACCATTTATTCAACTTTGTCGACCCCCCCTTAAAAAAATCATTTAATCAGTCAAAATTCATCATTTTCAATAAATTCTCCGCCTAAAAACTGTTGGATTTGCACAGTTTTTATATTAACAATTTCAAATGAAATTCATATCGTTACAAATATTCATTTTCCAAAGCATTATTATCAAATTTAAACTTATACAAATTAAACCCATTTTCCCTATTTAAACCCATTTTGCTCAAAATACAATTTTTTTGTTGTAGCTCTCTTGACAAATGCAAAAAAATGTGGTATAATAAAAGTATGATGTCCCC
>X368_European_Ground_Squirrel__coassemble_78_pt1 | contig 10267 bp, 16 predicted proteins | sample X368_European_Ground_Squirrel__metabat2_low_PE_002 | metagenome-assembled genome bin X368_European_Ground_Squirrel
AGATTAGTGATTGAGTAGCAGAATATGGTTCTCTTCGGAGAGCCTATTTTTTACCCTTTTTCAGCCGAAGATTTATTCTCGGCTCATTGCGGAGAAGATATGTACAACAATGATGGTAACAGTTACTGCTACCACTGGGATCCGGCAGATGATCTGGAAGCCTTTCAGTTTAGCTGCTATATTTGGGACTTAGACCCTGCCGAAGAAGCTGAATGGCAGGAGGAGACATTCTAAATGAAAGGAGGATTTAAAATGAAGAAAAATTTTATTGTTTCTGTACAAGAGACGGTCTGCCAAAACTTTATCGTTGAGGCAGATAATACGGAAGCAGCGATTGACATTGCTGCTGATCTGTACAAAAAAGGCGAACTAATAATAGACAACGGCGAAGTCGCTGAAGTCGAAATGTTTGCTCGAGACGAAAATGATCCAAGTGATTATTTCGATTGGATCACGATAATTTAAAGAAGAAGTAAAAAATGATACTGAAAGTTAACGATACTGTGACATTCAACAACAGCATGACACTGAACGTTGATTGGAAAAAAGAGAAAATTTCGATTGAGGTTAAAAGCTGGGATAAGATCAATCACAGTATTGAGGAAATTACATACCTAGCCGAAGAATTTTCTCAAGCTTTAAGAAAATTCGAGGAGCTGGAAGAGACGTTTAAGGAGGTGAACGAGAATGGCTAATTGGTGTAATTCTCAATATGTCTTCGAGGGAAACCATGAAGATATTGAAAAATTGAAAAATCTAATCTTTGAAGCCCGCAAGATTGTCAAAATCAAACAGGACTTTGGTCCGAACTGGCTTGGCAACGTCCTTGTGGCGGCTGGACTTGAGGACAGAATTGAAGGAAAAGACAGTCTTGAGTGTCGAGGCTGGATTGAAGACGTATCTCCCATAGGAAGCTTTGGGGCGAAAAGTCTTATTGAATTCCAGACGCTGACCGCATGGAATCCTATGGGACGTATGTGGGAAGAGATAATAGAAAAGTTGAACCTGAATTCAATCAGATTCACTTTCTTCGCAGAAGAATCAGGAAATGAACTATTTCAGATCTATGATCCCGATAATCTGCAACTTTTCGCAGGTTGTGACTTCTATGTAGATTGCTTCACAGGAAATAGCGACAAGCCGTTTCCTGAGCTGTCGCACGTGGATTATTCATACAAAGAGCTGTATGATGTACTCAGCAGCTTTTTTGGAGAGAAAGACCTCGACAAGCTCATCGAAGAAGCAAACTCCTTTGAAGCCGAAGACGACCCAGACGCCTACATAAGGATTATGGAAGTCGAAAAGCTTCAGGAGCTAGAAGACTGAGATCGTCATAGAAAGTTTACAGGATATGCGACTAAAAACGGTTGCATATCCTTGTAGACTGGGATATAATAAAGGAATAAAACAATAAGGGCAGAACAAGCAGTTCACGAGTGTTATTTGAGTGCAAAAATAGAAAATCTATCTTGAGGAGTACTTGATATGATCAAATATAAAGGATATCTTGGAACGATAGAGTATTCTGAAGAGGATGAAATCTTCTTTGGCGAAGTAATAGGAGTTAATGCTTTTGACGAATTGGAGAAGCTTTATCCAAATATCAAGGTTTCGTGTGACTATTCTGAGTGGTCAGGATATGAAACAAGGAGCAATATATGTATGGTTTCAAATACAGAATCGGATGTTATGCAAATTAACTATGCGTGGCTTTAACAGTATTCGGAGAACGGAAGCGGTTATTATGACCTTGAAGAGTTTTCTGACATAATAGACCTGTCAGATTTTGACAATTAAGTGCTTGAATATGAACGGCAGAATGAAATTTTAAACGCTATCCCTATTGCGATGAATACCAAACAGTTTATATCAATAAAACTATTTACGAGCAGTACGGTCTTGACGTGCCGCAAACGTGGAACGATCTGATTGAAGCCGGAAATGTTATGGGCGGGGAGTTTTATCTTCTTGCGATGCCGTTAAAGCCTGCTTTTATGTACATTATGACGTATGCTGAGCAGCAGTTTGGCAAAAGCTTTTTTGACGATGATGCAAATCAGCTTCGGTTCAGAGGAGCTTCAGATAATGCTTGAATTTTACTGCACCTTGGTTGAGGACAAAGTAATTCCGCAGGTTGAGTATTTTGACAAGCTTAACATTGGCGAGGAATTGTACGCAGGAACGGTAGCGTGGGTGAGCGACGCTTCGTCATATTGCGACTCAGCTATTGAGAATGGTTATGAGATGGTTGCCGCACCGTACACAGTTACAAATTCTTCGGACAGCGTGAGCGGTTGGTATGCAAAGCCTGCAACTATGTACGCAATAAGTAAAAATACAGAACAGCTCGAAGAGACGGCACTGCTTCTGGACTTTCTTCTCAACAGCAGTGAAAAGGCAAAGCTTCAGGGAATTGAAAAAGGTATACCGCTAAGTAAGTCTGCGCTTGCGTATTTGGAGGAGGATAATTTTCTGATTGGAATATAATATTGAGGCGTCACTGCAAATGGACAAAACTTTAACGAGCTTGAGCAAATAAACCCTTATGCGGAAGATTCTGATATGATTGACCTTTTTAACGCAAGCTGCAACGAGGTTCTTTACGGAAAAAATGATTTTGAATCGGAAGCAGAAATTCTCTATGAAAAAATCATGGAAATTTTTAGTTAGGCATTTGCTTTAATTGTTTACGGCGGCAAGCTCAGCTTCTGTTGCTTAACTTTTCTTGAAAAACAGTAAGTCAAACATGATTAGCGCCCGTTGGAGGGATTTTGCCTTCTCCGACGGGCGTTGTTTTTTTATTCTAATTCGGCATCAATCAGTTGAGCATACATATACTGCCCCTCATAATAGGTGTCAAAGATTCCTACTACGGTAAATTCACTATCTAATTCCAGATAATCATTCAGATAGGAATAATCGCTCTCAAGGACAAACTCAATTCCCTGCGAACAGCAAGCTGTCTCATCCGATATTATGCAGGCATAATAATTTCTGTCATCTCCCTCATAGAGCGCAAACGTGTCGTTTATGCGTACTGTCTTTCCTAAATATTCATCAGGCGTGTACATCATATTATAAACTCCCGAATAAACCTTTGTGCTGCTAAGCAAAGTCAAGTCAATTTCAATATCTAAATCAGTGTATCTATTTCCTTGTTTGTCTCGTCAATTTCACATAGATGCTCGGAGATATATTCGCAAAGCATTTGGGCATTTTTAAGGGAAAGACAAATGTGCTCATCATACTCCAAGTTCTTCTTCATTATCATCGCTTTCTACCTCTTCCTCAGCTTCCATGCCTTTTAACAACCTCTTCTTCCTAGACAGAATTTCCTAGAACCTCAAAAAGATTTATGATGACCATATCCTTGTTTGTGGCTTCTGCAAATGCCTCTTCAACCCATTCGTTCGATTCTTCGCCAACATAAATAAACATATCACAGTCAGAAATTTTAACAATGTCATCTGCCGTTGGCTGATAACTGTGCAGATCGATGCCGTCGTCAAGAAGCATTGTCAGATCTACACTGTCTGTGCCTTCGCCCACAATTACTTTACCCAGTCATATTCAGGGAAAATCGTTGTGACGACGCTCAGAGCATATGTTTTGCTTTGGCTACTATCAGAAACTGTATTATTTACACATCCGCTTATAATGCCTGAAAACAACGTCAGGCAAAGTAGAATAGAAATAATTTTTCGCATTAAAATAACCTCCGTACTAAATCAATTTTGAAAAATGGACGCAAAAATATAAGGGCATTTCCTATGCAGGACGCACCGAAAGAAGCCTGATTCGGCAGGCATTTACCCTTGTAAAATTAATATTGATTTAATTTGAAAGCTTCACTTTTAAGGAAACAAGCATCTCAGAAAAAAAGTAAAGTGTGTGTCGGCTTTACAGCCAGTACGTAAAATGCTGGAATGAAAATGGCTGCGGCAAACGTTTTAACGGCAAGGGGAAAGCCATACAGGTTATTTTCACAAGTCTCAATCTGCTCACAGATTGGGCATCCGTCGCCAGTACAGTCATGAGCCGCATTTTTAATAATATAAAGAGTGGAAAAGAGAATGAAAAACAAAACAGCCACTGCCATTATAATCGCTGCCGTACGTTTCTTCTTTGTCGTAGTTTCCAAACCTCGCTAATTTTGCAAACAATTTGTAAATCTTATTATACCAACTTTATTTAAAAATGTTGGTGGATTCACTGAAAGTTTATAATTGAGAATGTACACTGCTAATGACCTACGCTTAATATGAACTACATACTCAGATGTTTTGCAAATTTGTTTAAATAGAAAACCTGTTTTTTTACTTATGAATACATGTTGCCGATGAAAAAATAACAAGCCTTGATTTTTCTGCAAAAATAATGAGATTCCACTTGACTTTTATAAAGCGATGTGTTAAAATTGAATAAAGAGAGGGTTTGTATTTACAATATTTTTATTGAAAAGGACAAAATAACTATGCGTGGTTTAAATAACAAAGAATTTAAGATTATTGGCATATGTGCCGCAGAAATTCATAAGGAGATCGTCTGCGATATATCAAAGGCGATTTCTGAAGCTGTTAATAAAAAGGGATACAAGGTGTTTTTGTTTACTCCTTTCAGAAATATGTCTGAAAATTCACTGTATGATATGGGAGAAGCAAGCATTTTTAAGATTATAAATCCTGAAATTGTCGATATGCTTATAATATTAAGTGAATCAATAAAAAATAAAAATTTTGTTAATAACATAATTGCTAACGCTAAAAAGAATCAAATCCCCGTTTTGGTTGTTGAAGATGCGGTCGAGGATTGTAATTCTATTGTCTTTAACTATGTAAACGCTTTTGAAAAGCTGGTTCGTCATGTTGTCGAGCATCACAACTGCAGAAGAGTTAATCTTGTTGCGGGAATGGAGGGAAATTCCTTTTCTCTGGAGCGCGAGGAGGTTTATAAAAGGGTTCTTGCAGAAAACGGAATTGAATTTGAACAGGAACGCTTGGGCTACGGCGGATTTTGGGACGTCCCTACAATAGAGGTTGTTCATAAATTTATAGAAAGCTCGCTGCCTTTTCCTGAAGCTATTATTTGCTGTAACGACGCAATGGCAATAACCACCTGCCGCATACTTCGTGAAAATGGTTATAGAGTTCCTGAGGACGTTATAGTCACAGGCTTTGACGGCATTGAGCTTGAAAAATACTCCGTGCCAAGACTCACAACTGCTTCCATGAACGCAGATGATCTTGCTGGAGAGACGGCGGAGATTATTGATAAAATATTAAAGGGAGAAAGCGCACCAAAGGTTACAGAAATTCAATATACCCCTAGATTTTCACAATCCTGCGGATGCACTCCGATGAAAAATGAGCTGATAACTGATAAGGTTACAGAGCTGTACAATAGAATAAATGCAACTGACGATCAGGAATCGTTCATGTTCCTTTATCATTCAAAAAGTATAAGCTGCAAGACTGATGAGGAAATGTCAAATATTATGAAGGACTTTGGAGATACATATTTCTGGTGCTGCGTAAATTCTGATTTTTTCACTAAAAATTCAGCAAACGATAACCTAAATAATGAAAAAAGCTCTCCCTTTAACGAACAGATGACTTTGTTTTCTCACGGCAGAGAGGTTACAGAAACTAACGGCACGCTTTTTCCCTCAAAGGATTTTCTGCCGCACCTTGATGAAATTTTAGATAATCATGATTATCTGATGCTCTGCCCTATGCACTTTGTTGACGAGGTTATAGGTTATCTCGCAGTTTCATTTGAAAATTTTGATTTTAAATTTTCCTATACCAGAAGATTTTTGAACAATACAAACCAGATACTTGAAAGCTATAAAAACCGCAGACAATTAGTGATTGCAAATGCTGAGCTTGCACAGATGCATATGCGTGATCCAATGACAGGAATTTATAACAGACGAGGCTTTTATAAACAGGTTCATAAGCTTATAGGCTCGCAGAAATTTAAAAATGCTTTTGTCTTTTCTATTGATATGGACAATCTTAAATATATTAACGACACCTATGGACACAACGAGGGAGATAATGCTATAAAAGCATTGGCGGAAGCTCTTGTCAGGTGTTCGCAGGAGAATGAAATTGTTTCACGCTTCGGTGGAGATGAATTTATAATGTTTTCAATAAAGGATACTGACGAAAGCTATATTGACGACTTTACTTCAAGAATTAACGAGAGATTGATGCAGTATAATATGAACAGTGAAATTCCTTATAATGTTGTAGTAAGCTGCGGAGCGGCGGTTTTAACTGACCTTACGGAGGACAAGCTGGACGATTTTATTAATCTTGCAGATGAAAGAATGTACAAGCAGAAAAGAGAACACAAATTAAAATAATTCAGCTTGAAAAATTCAAAAGGAGAAATTCAAAATGCCTAATCCGATTTTACCCTTGTGGGAATACATACCAGACGGTGAGCCGAGAGTTTTTGGCGACAGAGTGTATCTTTACGGCTCTCATGACAGAGTAGCCTGCAATGATTTCTGCGACTTTAAGCTTAAGGTGTGGTCGGCTTCAGTTAATGATTTAAACAATTGGCAGTGCCACGGCGATAGCTTTCGCACCAAAGACGGCTTCGACCGCAAATCTGATACCAATTGGACAGATCGTGAGCTTTTTGCACCTGATGTGATTTGCAAGGACGGGAGGTACTATCTTTACGCTTACATTGTAGGCTCAAAGGGCTGCGTCGGCGTTTCGGATAATCCCGAAGGACCCTTTAATCTGCTTTCAAGATACAAATATACCGAAGGCAATGAGGGCGATGATGGGATTTTTAATGATGCAGGCGTGCTTGTTGACGACGATGGACGAGTTTATATTTATTACGGCTTTACCGAATCCTATATGAACGAAATTAACGCTGAAAATATGTATGAGATTCTGGATTCTTCTCTTGTGCGCTCTGTAATTAACGACAGCGAAAGCGTATGTGATGAACAGCGTTTTTATGAAGCAAGCTCGCCTAGAAAAATCGGTGATTTATACTATCTTATATATTCCCCCTGCAAGGGCAGCAGACTGTCTTATGCGACATCAAAAAGTCCGAGAGGACCGTTTGAATATAGAGGATACATAGTTGACAACGGCGTAGATTATCCCAGCGGAAACAACCATGGCTCTGTATGCAAAATCGGAGAGCAGTGGTATGTTTTTTATCACAGAATGACAAACAATACAATTATGTCAAGGCGTGCGTGCGTTGAGAAAATTGAGATACTTGAGGATGGAACTATTCCTACAGTTGAAATGACTTCGCTTGGTTTTGAAAACGCACTAAATCCATACAAGCCTGTACCTGCGGAAATAGCCTGCGTTTTAAAGGGCGGAGCGTTTATAACCGAACGTGATATTTTCAGCAGAAGCATTGTAAATATTACAGACGGCTGTGTAATAGGCTACAAATACTTTGACTTCGGCGAGGATTTTTCAAGCGATACTATGCTTGCCGCTTTAAAGGTAAGAGGGATGGGATCAAAATGTACAGTCAGGATTTACTCCGACGATTATCAAAACGGCGAACCTATCGGAGAAGTGAAAATTTTTCCGTCAGATGGAATTTATAAGACCAAAGTAAAAGCTCTCAAAGGCGTCCACGCAATATATTTCACAGCTTCACATGGGGTCAAGGGCTGGACTAAGGGCTATTTTGATTCAAAACCATTGTTTGAATTTGAAGAGTTTGTATTTTTGAAATAGTAATAAGGTTAAAGCTTAGGTGGCAAAAGCTTTTTCTCATTTTGTAAAGAATTTTTCAGTGCCAAAATAAAAGCAGCAATTTAAGCTGTTGCATCAGGATAAAACAATTGCAGCATAGCATGGAACACATCCATTTAAAACGCAGATATATTTTAAAAAAATTTTCTAAAATCCCTTGACAAATTTGTATTTTTGCTGTATAATAAAAAATTAGAGGTAAAGAGTTTAAGCCCATGGAGATTTCAGCTTAAACATATTCAGCTTTTATTTATTCAAATTTAGCGGTGGTTTTATGGTTAAAATTAAAATCTGCGGACTTACAACAAATGAGGATGTCGCTTTGGTGAACGCTCTGAAATGCGATCTTGCTGGATTTGTGCTTTTCTTTGAAAAAAGTCATCGTTGCTTAGAGCTTTCACAGGCTCGGGAGCTGAATAAAAAGCTTGACAACGTTAAAAGCGTTGCAGTGACGGTTTCACCTTCGCCTGAACAGGCTGAGGCGATTGCTCAAGCAGGTTTTGACTTTATCCAGATTCACGGAAAATTGACTGATGAAGCTTATGACAGCTTGACGATTCCTATTATTCGAGCCTTCAACGCTACAAACACAGATGAAATTTTTAAATGTGAAAAAATGGATAAAATTTGTGGGTATGTATTTGACGCCGCACAGCCTGGCAGCGGAAAAACCTTTGACTGGAATACCCTTAAGGACTTTAAAAATCTAAGCAAGACTATGCTTTTGGCTGGAGGATTAACTCCTGAAAATGTAGCGGACGCAATTAAAGCCGTTAAGCCACAGGGAGTTGATGTAAGCTCTGGGGTAGAGCTTAAAGGCGGCGGCAAATCGCCTGAATTAACAAAAAAATTTGTAGAAAACGCAAGAGGCGCACTAAATTAGAGGACGATATGGACAACAAGGCTTTTATTGAATTTTCAAATGTGAGCAGAACCTACAGGGTCGGAGAAGTGAGCATTGACGCTTTAAGCGATGTCAGCTTTTCGATAAACAAGGGCGAAATCTGTGTGATTGTAGGAGCTTCAGGCGCAGGAAAAACCACTTTGCTCAACATTTTAGGCGGTATGGATACGCTTACCTCTGGTAGCGTTTACATTGACGGCGAGGATATTTCTAACCTTGATAAAAAAGCCGTACTCGATACAGACGTCAAGATATAGGCTTTGTTTTCCAGTTTTACAATCTTATTCCGAACCTTACTGCACTTGAAAACGTGGAGCTTGCAACACAAATTTGCAAGGATCATATGGAGCCTAAGCAGATTATAGAAGAGGTTGGCTTGTCCGAACGCAGCGATAACTTTCCCGCTCAGCTTTCAGGCGGCGAGCAGCAGCGCGTGGCTATTGCACGTGCGTTAGCTAAAAATCCCAAGCTGCTCCTTTGTGATGAACCTACTGGCGCACTTGACTACGTTACAGGAAAAACTATTCTCAAGCTTTTGCAGGACACGGGCAGACGCACTGGAATGACTATTGTCATCGTCACTCACAATTCTGCACTTTGCTCAATGGCTGACAGGGTGGTTCGTGTCAAAAGTGGCAAAATCGAATCGGTTAAAACTAATGAAAATCCCATGTCGGTTGAAAGCATCGAATGGTAGCTTTACGCAAGCGTCGTATAACGGTTATTACTTCTGCTTCCCAAGCAGAAAATGTGGGTTCGACTCCCATCGTTTGCTTTTTCTTTATTAAGATTTGAAACACATCATGTGTTTCCGTGGGCTGACACGGTAAAAATCCGACATTAATCCTATTTTATTTAGAATAGGCAGTTGGCAGGCAACAGAAAAAGTCCTGAAATTAATGCCGTACTTGTGGGACGGTCAGTTGGCGGACAACAGAAAAATCAGTCATTAAAGGGAAAAACTTCGCTGCGGCAGAGTTTTTCTTTTTATTTTTTGGTAAAAAAAAGGTTGACAAACAAGAATAAATATTGTATAATAATAGTGAGGAAAGTGATCCGCTGCTTTTCTTAGTGTGGCTGACACTTTAGGGGTTCATTCGTTATGAATGGGCGTATCCGAAACTTATGCTTTTGCTATTCTCTATGTTTAGCCGTGATTTTTTAGTTGGTCGTCATAAGCGACTATAAACTCAGCTTATAAAAGGGAAAAATCTCACTTCGGTTAGGTTTTTCCCTTTTAATTTTTTTGAATAAAGGCGTTGACTGGACGAACGAGAAGTTTTGTTCGTGCTTTTCATTTTGTGCAGTTCGTCCTTGAGTTTGACTACGGCAAACTACCTTGCTTTGGTTCACGGTTCGTTTAGCAAATTTTGTTTAAGGTTTATGCAAAATTTTTTTTGAAAAATGGGGTTGACAAATGAGATGGAATGGGGTATAATAATATCAGAAACAGGGAAACCTGTTATGCAGGGAGCATTAGTTCCCTATCAAAATCGACGTAAACTTAATAGTCGTAGCGATTTTGTAAAGTGATGAAGTCAAGAGGCGTGCCAAGATGCGTTAATTGATGGAGCTTGCGGGAGGGGTTGCACAGTGAAACCTCAACTTGGCT
>X368_European_Ground_Squirrel__coassemble_84_pt1 | contig 9733 bp, 7 predicted proteins | sample X368_European_Ground_Squirrel__metabat2_low_PE_002 | metagenome-assembled genome bin X368_European_Ground_Squirrel
TATTTGTCGCCTTAGTCTGCGTCCACGTTCCTTTGCTGACGTTATATGTTCCCTTAACCGAATATGAATGCTTTTCGTCGGTATTTGTTTCTGTAACAGTAAATGTTATCTGAACGTTTCCGCTTGAATTTTGTCCGTATTTGCCGTCGTCGTCAAAGGTTTTCTTTAGCACGATTTGACCAGAGGAAAGGGTAAGAGCCGTTATTTTGTATGCACCAGATGATTTACCTGTTATGTCATTATTTATGATAACGCCTGTCGTTGAGCCGTTGCCGTGTCCTGTTGTTGACGTACACTCAATGCGCCAATGGTTTCCGCCTGCACCGCTTCCATCGCCGACATACTTTTCAAGTGTAGTTGTGCTTATGCCTGTTAAATCGTGCAGATAATTGATTACTGCTGTCCGTCCATTTTTACCTTGAGTTGAATCGAACTCACCTAAATAAATCCACATATGATCGGCTGATGAATTACGAGTTCCGCTTGAAGTATATCCTTCAGCAATTACTATTGAACCTGCGTCAATATCTGAGCCGCTTGTTTCCCAATAATCTCGTTTGGTTCCAGAGCCAGTATACTGTTTCGTCCATGTTTGAGATTTCGCTACATATTTTGTTTCTGTTACATTTTTGTAGGTAAAGCTTAATGCCGAGCTTGAAGTAATATGATTTCCGATACTATCGTAAAGCCAAGTGTTAGTTGTATACGGTACGGGACAATTAGCTTTAAAACCGCTTGTTGATACTCCTAAGCTTGTCAGCGTCCAATACACAAGACCTGCGCAATCAAGATGATTTACATCATCGGCGTCGTATATAGTGCTTGCTATAGGATATCCCGTTACGCTACTTCTGCTTGCCGTGCCTTGAGAACCATAGCTATACTTTGCGCCTAGAACCTTACACGCCTGTTCGATAATGTCTTCGCCGTCAAGAGCTATCGTTCCGCTCGTTGCCGCTTCTGCTGTAATCGTTGGAAAAGAAGAAACGAGGGTTGTCATTGATATTGCTCCCGCCGCAGCTCCTGCGATTATTCTTTGAGCAATCTTTTTTCTTTTAGCTTTTCCTACTGCTTCTTTGAGTTTAGTAATTATACTCAAAAAATCACGTCCTTTCTATGCTTTTACATGATTTAAAATTTGATATATCTATATGAACTTCTAAAAAGAAGATTATTTTTCCAATAGAAAAAGCCTTGAGTTTTTTGCTCAAGGCTTGTTGATATTTAATTCTATGCACAATATAAATTACCCTTTTAACCGAAAATAGCTGTTGTCGGCTATATCAATAATATATGTTTTTCCGTCTGATTCGACCTCACACCAATAATGCCCTGGCGTATATGCCAATTTGGCTTCATATCCTAAATAATTGAACATAGCAACCATAGCGCCGTTATATTGAGCACATTGACCTAGTTTATAATTAAATATTGCATCAACATAACTTAAACCACTTATTTTAGTCCAGTTGCTACCTGTAGCATATGTGTAATTGTCACGTATCCATTTGAAAGTATACCCAAGTTTTTCACTATCCGACCAATCATCTTTAAAATGTTTATCTGCAAATTTCTTCAATATCTTTTGATCTGCCGCTGAAACCTTGTTCTTGTTTGAACTACTTTTTGACACTCCAGATAAAGGGTCTTGATATCCAGTTTTGATTTTATAAACAGTACCCTTGCCATAAACAACTTTGCCCACTGTATCTTTACGATAAGGTCTAATCTTAAAAGTGTATTTTGTGTTTTCAGAAAGCTCTCCAATGGTATAATTTATGATGTAATTGGTGGAATAATCTGAATTTTTAATTGTAGCAATTAACTTATACTTACCATTTATCTTTTGATAAATTTTATATCCATCACATTTAACTTCTTGCCACTCAAGACAAACACCATCATAGCCTGCATTTGTATATTCTGTTGCTATTGTCACCTGTTTCGGCTTGGTTGCGATATACTTTTGCGTACTCGCCTTGCTCCAGTAGGTCTTGCCGTTGTAATGCTTGTAAGCCTTGACTTTGAAACGATACTTTGAACCTGCCGACAAACCTGTTATTCTTGCCGTGGTGGTCGAACCGCCTTTGACAGTCTTAACCTTTACCCACTTTTTAGCAGACGAATCATACTTGTAAATGCGATAGCCGCTTGCGCCGCTAACTTTGTCCCAATTGAGCCGAACGGCGGAAGTTGTGCAGGTGTAGTCGGATTTCAGCGTGACTTTTTTGCTTGTGAAGCTTGCGTCCAGGCTGACAATGCTTGTCACCGCAGAGGTAAGCGTTTCACCGCCCAGAGCTTCAGTCGTCATGCACAGGCTGGACAGTGAGATTGTCGCAGCACAGGCGAGTGATAATAGTTTTTGTGTTGTTTTCATTGTAACCCCTCCTGAGAAATTTTGGATTTGAAATTTGCTTATTTCATTGTATCATAAATTTACCATGTTGTCAATCACTTTTTCACAACATTTTGCTTTTCTTGCGAACATGTGCGTTTTTTCTTACATCAAGCTTCTTGACCCTTTTTATATCCTGAAGAAGTTCCTTGAACTCCTGCTGAAATTCCGTTGCTTCTTTAAGGGTGTCAAAGCTTTTAAAGCTTGTAAAATCAATCATGTTTTGTGCCTTGTCAAAATACGGCTTTGGCACGCTCATGTATCTTTTTGTTTCAAAGCTTTTGAGTAACGCACAGTCGCTGTCTGAAGAAATAATCTCATACAAGCCGCCGTCACTCCCCTTTGTACAGCTCACTGCTTCTAGCCTTGCTCACTTTTTCACCCTTTTTCAGTAAAAATTCCCGAACCGCTTTCGGAACGTACCTTACATACATCTTCTCAAGCTCCTTTTCAGCCGTTGTTTCGGCTAATGCTTGAATTGAGGCTGAAGCGTCAATATCCTCCGGCAAATAACACGCCAAAGCCTCTAGTTTTACATCGTCTAAATTAAAGTAAAGCCTTTGCGTCAAGTGCGTCAAAGGCTCTTTTGTTTATCGGAAAGAATTATCGTTTGTGGTCAAAAACCTTAACTGTGTAAATATACGCACCCAGCAAGCAGTCAGTGCGGTGTTTGCAGTGGTATTTAAAAATCCGTTCTTACACAAACGGCGTACAGTGGCTTCTGAGTATTGACTTTTCTTAGCTGGAGTTAAACAAGCACTATAATATGAATATTTATTAAGGTAAGTTTTGATTAGTAAACTGCATAAGCCACCTGTATTTTTTTATAGTGCATATAGACAGCAGGGAGTTTTACAATCTCGTCAATGTTAATGATGATATAAACGGCTGTGACAGGGAGCTTAAGTAGGAAAGCGCAAATTAAACCTAACGGCACAGTTACGCACCACATGGTAATTGTACCGCACTTAAAGCCGAATTTTGAATCTCCTCCTGTTGGGAAAATGCCTGAAATGGTTGTAATGTTAATTGATTTACTATTACATAATATAAGCATACCACAAGCATCACATTGAGATAGGACTGTGCTTGTGCAAAAAACGTTGAAAATTTATCCGTAATTTGAAAAATAATTTCATATGTCCTAATCTTTGCTCGTTCCACTCTAACAAAAGTATGGACGTTTGCGAAGCAAAAACATAATGAAAAGCTCTAACTTTTGTTCGTGCTTTTCCTAACTACAGTAGGGGAGTTTTGCGAAGCAAAACTCTTAAGGTGGGCTAACTAAGGTAGAAGTCTAAATATAGGTTAGTGCCCACCCAGTTGACCATAGTATGCGTCCTTGCCGTGCTTTCTCAGATAGTGCTTGTCTAGCAGAGCCTGACTCATTTCTCCTGCCTGTGGATTGAGTGCCAGAGCGTGAAAATTCATGAATGCGATTTCCTCGAGAACTACAGCATTGTGAACTGCGTCAAGCGCATCCGCTCCCCATGTAAACGGTCCGTGATTTTTTACAAGTACGGCAGGGATTTTAACAGCGTCTTTTCCCTCGAACGCTTCAATTATCACCTTTCCAGTTTCAGCTTCGTACTTGCCGCCGATTTCCTCAACGCTCATTTCCCTTGTGCAGGGAATTTCTCCGTAGAAATAATCACCCTGCGTTGTTCCCATCGGCTTGATTCCTATGCCCGCCTGCGCAAACGACGTTGCCCAGCGTGAATGAGTGTGGACAATACCGCCTATGCCACCGAATTTGCGGTAAAGCTCAAGGTGCGTGGGCGTGTCGCTTGACGGACGGTATTTTCCCTCGATAACCTCTCCGCTTTCAAGGCTCACAGCCACCATATCCTCAGCCGCCATTCCTTCGTACGGTACGCCTGAAGGCTTGATGATAACCACACCGCTTTCACGATCAATCGCCGAAACATTTCCCCATGTGAAAGTCACAAGCCCATATTTAGGCAACGCAAGATTCGCCGCACAGACCTTTTCTTTAAGCTCCTCTAACATAATCATCCTCCTAAAGCTTTTTAGCTAATAGTTAATTGAGTGTGAAGTTAGAAGTTTAATTAAAGCCACACTTCACACTTGAAGCTCCACACTTTTATCAGGTTTAACGAACAAGATTAAAAGCTAACATCACAACCGAACACCTTAACTCCTAACTATTTTCAGCCCTTCCTTGTATCTTTTTAAAAATCTCTCAAACCCTGCTGAGTCAGCTTTGTCAGGAGTCAGGACCTTGATTTCAAGCCCGTCAAACACCTCGCTGTCAAGCCAGTCGACAAGCTCCTTGCCGCTTGACTGAACCATGTAAGCCGCAAGCAAAGCCATGCCCCAAGCTCCACCTTCACCAACAATACTAGGGGAGTTTGCGGAGCAAACTCGAGTACGAACATTCGCTTCATGAGAAGACAAGCCTATGTTTTCGTTCGTACCCTCTTCACCAGCAGTTGATAATGAAGCTGTCGGTGTGCCGAGTGCATCGGCTAGTAGCTGTTGTGCGGTGTTGGTGGATTTGAACATTCCTCCGTGGCAGTTGAAAATCTCTGCGGACTGACGTTCTGCGTCAGGGAGAAGCTTCATGCCGATTGCTAACGAGGCAAAGGCTGAATAAATCTGCGCTCTTGCAAAATTTTCAAAAGTAGGACGGCTGTCGGACGTGCGAAAATACATCGGTTCGCCTTTAGCGACCTTAACTACAGGCTCTGCGGAGAGGAAATTGTAGCAGGTTATTCCGCCGCAGTCGCTTTCTCCCTTTGCCGCCGCTTTGTAGAAAGCTTCATAGAGTGTGTTTTTGTCTGCGTCTGCGCCGACACAGCCTGCAAAGCTGCCGAAGATATTTACCCATGCGTCAAGTTCCGAACAGCAGTTGTTGCAGTGAACCATAGCGCACGGCTTGCCGTCAGGAGTGGCGACTACATCAATTTCTTTGCAAACCCTTTCAAGCGGCTTTTTTAGAACCAGCATTGAAAATATGCTTGTCCCTGCCGAAATGTTTCCCGTTGAAGCTCTCACGGAATTTGTCGCCGTCATTCCCGTTCCTGCGTCCCCCTCAGGCGGACAAAGCGGCACACCTGCCTTGAGCGTGCCTGTAGGGTCGAGATACTTAGCACCGCTTTCTGTAAGCACACCTGCGCTCTTTCCTGCCAGAAGCACACTTGGAAAAAGCTCTCTGATGTCCTTGTTAAAGCCCTTGCACTTAAGCAGTGCGTTCATTTTTTCAGCCTTGTCACTGTCGTAATCATTCCCACTCACTGGAAAAATTCCAGACGCTTCACCTATTCCGACAATGCGCTTCCCCGTCAGAATAAAATGCACATATCCTGCAAGTGTGGTAACATGAGCAATTTCACCCACATAATCTTCCTCGTCAAGCACAGCCTGATACAAATGCGCCGCCGTCCAACGCTGTGGAATGTTAAATCCAAGCTCGCTTGTAAGAATGTCCGCAGCCCTTTCAGTGGTGGTGTTTCTCCATGTGCGAAATGGCGTGAGCAGCCTGTCGTTTTCATCAAAGGCAAGAAATCCGTGCATCATAGCAGAAATTCCTATCCCAGCAACACGTTCAAGCTTTATGCCGTACCTTTTCTTTACATCGCTCATAAGCTCTCCGACTGCGCATTGCAAGCCTTTTTGCACATCGTCAAGCGAGTATGTCCAGTATCCGTTTTCAAGCCTGTTTTCCCATTGACTGCTGCCCGAAGCTATCGGTGAAAGCTCCTCTCCGATAAGGCAAGCCTTTATTCTTGTAGAGCCAAGCTCAATCCCTAAACAGGCTCTGCCGTCCGCTATTGTTTTAACTGCGTTGATGTCCATTTTACCCACTCCTGAAATTGTAATTTTGTGTTGGCACAAATGAAAAGCTTTTGCACCTACTGTCAAAAAATATTGTAGCATACAAAATAAATAATGTCAATGCTTTTGTTTTAAAAAATTGGCGTACATCTGAAAGCTGACGGCAAGGGAATTGTAAACAATAAATGAATTTTCATTACCAGTCCTTGACTTGTATCTAACTTCAGGTTGTATAATAATATTAGATAATAAATATCTAAAAGGAGTTGTTTATATGCAAAATTTTGATTACATGACGCCGACAAGACTCGTTTTCGGCGAGGGAGCTATTTCTAAGCTTGAGGAGACTATGAAGCCGCTTGGAAAGCGTGTGCTTTTGACCTACGGTGGCGGAAGCATTAAGAAAATTGGACTTTATGATAAGGTGCTTGAACTGCTTGACGACTTTGAAATTTATGAGCTTAGTGATATTCAGCCTAATCCAAAGTACGATCCGAGCGTGCTTGACGGAGTTAAAATCTGCAAGGAAAAGAATATTGACGTTATCCTTGCGGTAGGCGGAGGAAGCGTGCTTGACTGCTCAAAGGCTATTGCGGCGGGAGCTAAGTATGACGGAGATGTGTGGGACTTGATTTCCTACAAAGCTTTTGCAAAGGATGCTCTGCCGATTGTGGACATTCTCACGCTTGCGGCTACGGGAAGCGAATACGACTGCGGCGGCGTAATTTCAAGAACCGAAACCAATGACAAAATCGGCTACATGGATTCTCACCTGTTCCCTGTATGTTCTTTTCTTGATCCGATCTATACTTTTACAGTGTCAAAGAAGCAGACGGCGGCAGGCTGTGCAGACGCTATGAATCACACCATTGAGCAATACTTTGTCGAGGATTCCACCCTTTTAAACGACGGCTTCTGCGAGGCTAATCTCAAGAGCCTGATGTATAATACTAAAATTGCGCTTGAACACCCTGACGACTACAGAGCAAGAGCGGAGCTTATGCTTTGCTGCACATACGGCTGTAACGGAATACTTTCTCTTGGAAACAGCGGCTCAGGCTGGCCCTGCCACGGTATAGAACACGCACTTAGCGCATATTACGACATCACTCACGGCGAGGGACTGGCAATTATCACGCCCAGATGGATGAAGCATATTCTTAATGAAAAAACTCTGCCCAGATTTATCAAGTACGGAATAAATGTTTTCGGAATCGACAGCAAGCTTGACGATATGGAAATAGCTGAAAGGGCAATTGCTGAAACCTACAGCTTCTTTGAATCAATCGGCATTCCCATGCACCTTAAGGATGTGGGAATTGACGAAAGCAGAATTGGCGAGATGGCACATCATATAGCTGTCAACGAGGGTCTTGAAAATGCCTATGCGCCTCTTGGCGAGGAGGATATATCACAGATTCTCACTGCGTCGCTCTAAGACAAACAAATAAAAAAGCCTGCGTTTTACTTCGCAGGCTTCGTTTTTTTAGTGTACATCATATAAAATTGCTTTAGAATATTCCAAAATACCACATTACCGCAAAGATTATCAAGCAGAGTGCCAAAACTCCCGTTGTAATCCAGAGTGAACGGCGGTTCGCCTTTTCCTTTTCCTTGCGCTTTTTGTACTCGTCAATCGCACTGCTTCCGTAATTTTTCCCGTTGGTGTTGGTTGAGAGCATATCGTCTATCTTGACGTTGCGGTATTTTTCTTCACGGGTGAGCTTTCTATTTACAAGTCCCTCTCTTGATGAAGCAAGCAGCTTCTCGTCAAACTTCTCCATGTTGATGTCGTCCATCTGTGCGGAGGTTCGTGACGGTCCAGCTAAATTGTCGTTTCTGTGCCTTGTGTCCACGTTCTTCATTGTTTCAGTACGCGTCTGATTGGACTTTAGCATCTCAATCATAGCGTCCGTGAATGCACTCTCGGTTTCCTCGTCAAAGGTGACGACCTCTTTCTTCGCCGCCTCTTCGACAACTTTTGTAAACTCCATCGAACGGTGGGTTTTCTGCACGTTGTTTTCAGCAGGCTTCGGAGCGTTCATGCTTAGGAACGGATTGCTTGTGCTGAAATCTGCTGCAGGCTTTGCTGGGCTTGTCTGAACATCTTCTCCCTGCTGTGCCATCTGACTTCTGAAAGACCGTCTTGGCTTGGGAGCTTCTGTAGGCGCAGACTGCGGCACAGGTGCCGTTTGAGGCGCAGGCTGACTTGGCACAGTCGCTTGCGGTGCTGGTGTTGTATACGCAGGCGCAGTCTGAACAGGTGTTTGCTCAACAGGTGCAGGCGCAGGCTGTAGCTGAACCTCCTGCTGTGATTCGGCGGCTGCTCTCTCGGCAGCCTCTCTTTCAGCTTTAAGCTCCGCTCTGCTCTTAAGCTTGCGTTCAGGCTTTGGAGCTTCAACAGGCTTTGGAGCTTCAACAGGCGCAGGCTTGAATGTCGTCTGCGGCTGTGGCTCGACAGCTTCTCTTTCGATCTGTGGCTCAAGCTCCTGAGCTTGCTCTGTAGGTTCAGAAACGCTTTGCTCTGTAGGCTCTTCAAGCTCTTCTTTAGCCTGAACTTCATCCTCGACAGGCTCGTCAACAATCGCTCCTGCATCAAGCGGCGCATTTGCCGACTCCGCAAAGGAGTTGCTCTCGGCAGCTTCTGTGTCGGTCGAGTAGGATTTCATTGTTCCCGTTGAGATGTCAAAATACTCATCGCCGTACTTAAGTGCAAGCTTAAGCTTAGGCTGAGGTTGTCCCGCTTCAGGAATATTTGCCTGAGGAATGTCAATATATTCAAATTGCTCGTTTATGTCTATAGAAGCCGCAATTAGAATTTCAGTGGCTGTGCGGCACTTCATAGAGCCTCTCACCATTTCTTTGAGCGGAAGAAGTATAATCTGACTAAAGGTGTCGTGGAAGGACTTAAGCACTGCAGGATCTGAATTTACCATATCACTTGGAAAACGGTCGTCAAAGTACTTAGCCCACTCATCAGGAGAAGAGTCAATCATTTTGTCTATGTATCCAGCAAGCAATATCCACAGGTCACGCTCGTTAAGCTCACGGTCATTAATCACAAGCCACATATAGCAGCGCAAAAAACAATCATAGCAGCTTATGTCACGCAGATTAAGAAGTATATCGTCAATATTGAGCGATTCGCTAAATTCACTGTCAGCATACGCAAAGCAGCGGTAGCCAGTAGAAGCAAGTTTTGTGTGAGCCGCCTTGATTGACTGTGCCGTGCGTGTAAACGGAGGTAAGGAATCAAAATCATAAGGCGTTTTGTAGTCGCTTAAGCTACCTGATTCAGAAAGCTTCTGCATTTTTGAATAGGCATGTTCAATATCTTCCCCCGAAGCGTTTACGGGTATTCCTAAGATACGGAACGGATTGTAAGCAAACAGCTCGGTGGCCGTAACGCCAATGGATATGTTTGACATAGATTTGTCAACCCCCTTAAATTTCAATTTTTTTATTTATTTAAAATACTCAAAGAATCATAAAAACTCTATCAATAAAATTATAACAAGTTTTGCTCGATTATATGTCAAT
>X368_European_Ground_Squirrel__coassemble_87_pt1 | contig 9353 bp, 8 predicted proteins | sample X368_European_Ground_Squirrel__metabat2_low_PE_002 | metagenome-assembled genome bin X368_European_Ground_Squirrel
GTGGCTTTTTGCAGTGAAAAGGTTTGTAGGGTTAAGCTGGTGGTTTCGGAGTGAGGATGAAATATTTTTAGCAAGCCAAAACTTCTGGTTATTATGCACAAATATCCATGTCTAAAAATATCTAAATATATAACATCTACTGGAATTTCCACAAAGTACTTAACAAATCGCCTAATATATGCTATAAGTTTGTTAAAGCTTATGCTTTTTTGTCATTAAATTAATAAAGTGAGAAAACATATTTATTTTTTCTAATACTAAAACTGTCTGAAATTACAATCAGACAGTTTTTTCTATATCTCATCAAGCTGTTCAAGCCAGAGTCTGCAAACTGCATCGCTTGGCATTCTCCAATCGCCTCTTGGCGAAAGTGTTACCGAACCGATTTTTGCTCCGTCAGGCAGACAGCTTCGCTTGAATTGCTGTGAGAAAAATCTTCTGTAGAAAGTTTTGAGCCAGTAAAGTATCGTTTCACGGTTGTACTCTCCTGAAAAGGCATATTCGGCAAGCCTGAGAACCTTTTTAGGCTCACAGCTCCATCGTATTCCGTGGTATAAAAAGAAATCATGAAGCTCATATGGTCCTACTAAATCTTCGGTTTTTTGTGTGATTTGAGTGCCGCTTTCGTCTGTCGGCAAAAGCTCAGGTGAAACAGGCGTGTCGTAGATGTCGTTGAGAACCTTTTCAAGCGGCGGATAATCGCAGGTGTCTGCATAGTATTTAACAATGTAGCGCACCAACGTTTTAGGGACGCTTGAATTTACACCGTACATCGATATATGGTCGCCGTTGTAGGTAGCCCAGCCTAAAGCAAGCTCGGAGAGATCACCCGTGCCGACAACAAGCCCGTTCACCTGATTTGCAATATTCATCAAAACCTTAGTGCGCTCTCTCGCCTGACCATTTTCAAAAACCACATTGTGATTTTCGTAGTCGTGACCTATATCCTTAAAATGCTGAAGCACCGCCTTTGAAATGTCAACCTCTCTGAATGAGACTCCCAGCGCACGGCAAAGAAATTCCGCATTAGAGCGAGTGCGCTTTGTTGTACCGAAACAGGGCATTGTCACCGCTGTAATATCCGTGTGAGGACGATTTAACAGATCCATTGCCATGACGCAGACAAGCAGCGCAAGAGTAGAATCAAGTCCACCTGAAATTCCAATCACCACCGATTTTGAATTTGTGTGCGAAATTCTCTTCATAAGTCCGTGCGACTGCATTTGTAAAATCAAATGACAGCGTTCGTTCCTCTCACTATAGTCTGACGGTACAAACGGTGTTTTTTCATATTTCCTTGTAAGCGAAGTTTTTTCAAAATTAAACGCAGGGAGTGTGATTGACGGAATGTTTTCCTTCTCATCGCAGTTCCTTTCCTGCTCATAGGTCGAAAGCTTTCTGCGCTCAAACGCAAGCCTTTTCAGATCAATTTCACTTATAGTCATTTTATTTTCAAAAAGCCTGCTCTGTGTAAGTATCGTTCCGTTTTCGGCTATAATATTGTGACCTGAAAAAACCATGTCCTGCGTTGATTCGCCATCTCCTGCTGAGCAGTAAATGTAACCGCTTACAAGCCTTGCGGACTGATTTGAAACAAGCGCACGGCGGTATTGCTCCTTGCCGATAACCTCGTTTGACGCAGACAGATTGCAGATGACTGTTGCGCCAGCTTGCGCAAGACGATTGGAAACAGGATTGCTTACCCATAAATCCTCGCATATTTCAAAGCCGATGACAAGCTCGGGCAAATTATCAAATCTAATCAATCCCTGGCGCATAAAAGCTCCGTGCTTTTCGCCATCGTTAAACGCTTTTGTAAGGTCGATAAAAGCACTCTCTCCGTTAAATGCCGCAAAGTGTCTTGCCTCGTAAAATTCGTTGTAGTTTGGCAGATGAGTTTTCGGAACGAGCATTTTAACATCGCCGTTGTAAATTACTGCAGCACAGTTAAAAATCTTGCCCTTTGCTTTGACAGGTAAACCAACTGCAATTAGCATATTGATATTCCCGGCTGCCTTTGCAATTTTAATAAGTGCAGCTAAGGCACCGTTGAGAAGCGTGTCTTGAAAGAATAAATCCTGACAGGTGTAGCCCGTAATACAAAGCTCAGGAAAAACACAAAGCTTCACGCCCTTTTTACTCGCCTCAGTCAGCATTTCAATAATGCGCTCGGCATTGTATTCGCAGTCCGCTACCTTAATTTTCGGCGTGCATGCGGCAACCTTTATAAATCCGTCAACCATTATTTTCTCTCCTTGTGAAAAATTTAATCGTTGAAAATTATCTTTACTTCATTCCGTCCTTGGTTTTGCTCTTTATCCAAACTATCAGTATTATCACAGCGACAAGTATAACCGCCATTGCAATGTAAAGCGCAGGCATAAGCGAATCTCGAAGATCCTCCATTCCTGTAGTTTCGCTTTCATCAGTTAAGCTTGACGAGGAGCTGTCCGCTTCGCTGCTTTGGGTTTGAGAGGAGCTTTCTATTGCCGCTTCATCAGAGGACTCACTTTCAGAGATATTCTCATCCTCGTATTCACGATAAATTGTTATTGTGTAAACATTTGATGTAAGCCCATCGGCGGAGGTTACAGTTATCGTCCGCTGGTTTTTGCCGTCAACAAGATATTTTGCTCCGCTATACCAGATTGTGTCTGATTCGTTCGCCGTTTCACCCTCAAGCTCAAATACGTCAACATCGTGTGAAACAGTAACTGTGTAGTCGTAAATTCCGGGTGAAAAATCAGGCTTAAGCTCTCCGCTTTCCACTGTGAGCGATTTTAAAACCGCTGTAAGTCCGCTTGTATCAGCACTTGAGCTTTCAGATGAAGCGTCAGCTGATGATGAATCGCTGTAGCTTGAGCCATCAGAGGCTGAATCAGTATATGATGAGCTGTCACTGCCGCTTGATGATGCAGGACCGACTGTTATATAAGCATAAGCTGTAATAGAGCTTGAAAGAGTAACTCCGTCTGGAGATGTTACCGTTCCATTTGTAAGGTTGAGCTTAGAAACGCCCTCTTGTACGGGAGTAAAATTCAGCGTAATTATCAGGTCACTGGTATTATCTGTAGGAAATGCGCTTATGTTTATAATTCCGCTTCCGCCGCTGGCATAGTCTGAGCTTTCAAACGTTAGGTAGGATTCATTGTAGGTAACAGCCGCCGAAGCAGTGCCAATGCTTTCGGTAGAAGTGAATTCAACTGTGACTGTGACAGCTTCGTTAAGCGGCACAGCTCCGTCTGGAATATGAAAATATCCGTGAGATTCAGCACTTGCATAAAGCGGCGTTAATATTGAAGTGAGCAGTATAGTAAGCATTGTAAAAATTAAAAGGTATGATTTTCTATATTTAACAAAAAGCATAATTTGTTCCTTTCCGCCTTTAATGCATCTGCATCAGGCTAGTTTCTTTCTATCTTTATTATAATATATTTTCCTCCTAAAGTCAATATATATATCCTTTTTGTAACCTATTTGAAAGAAACATTTGTGCATTGTTTACTAATTAACTAGTCTTTATTTGTGCTAAATGCCCAATACAATTGGCACATTTTAACATTCATAATATTAAACATTTGTTTACATATACTGCATTATAAATTTAAAATGATAGACTATGCTTAAAAGTGAGAAGGGAAGTGGTAAAACAATGAAGGCTTTTGAGGAGCAGATAATCAGCGAGCTTTTTAATCTGCGTGATGAAAAATACCGTGATTTTATTTCTTCGCTTTTGCCGAATGTTAGTAAGGAAAGGATAATAGGCATTCGTATTCCACAGCTAAGAAAGTTTGCGGCTAAAATAAAGAAGGACGGCAGGAGGGAAGAGATTTTATCGCTTAAGCTTCCGCTGTTTTATCATGAGATGACGCTTCTCTATGGAATGATTATTTCGCAGGAAAAAGATTTTGACAGGACTTTGGAACTTGTTGAGCGTTTTTTGCCGCATATAGACAACTGGGCGGCGTGCGATTTGTTTTCTCCGAAAGTGCTGCGGCAGCAGCCTGAAAAGCTTATCGAAATGATAAGGAAATGGCTTTTAAGCGAACGCACCTACACTGTGCGTTTTGGACTTGTACAGCTTATGTTTTTTCTTGACAAAGGCTTTGACGAGGAGCATCTTGAGCTTGCGGCGAATGTCAAGAATGACGAATATTATATTCAAATGGCTCAGGCATGGTTTTTCTGCGAAGCTTTAATCAGACAGTATGATAAGTCACTGCCATATTTAACACAGTACAGGCTTGAAAAAAACGTACATAATATGACAATAAAAAAAGCGTGTGAAAGCTTAAAGCTTTCAGATGAACAAAAGGAATTTATAAAGCAGTTAAAATTAAAATAAATCATAGACTTAAAATAGCACCTAAGCTTTGAATTGTAAGAATATTTGCAGTTTTTTTAGCATATGATTACTTTCTAAGGGAGGTGTGTATTATGCTTGAAATTTTAATTAAGCTGCTGTCAAATCATTTTCTGTTGTTTGCGCTTCATTTTGAGGGCGGAGGAAAGTTTCCTAAGCCGTTAAGTGCGGCGGAGGAGCATGAATGCTTTGAGCTTATGGAGAAAGGCGACAGAAACGCTCGTGAAAAGCTGATAAGTCACAATTTAAGGCTTGTAGCGCATATCGTAAAGAAATACGGCTGTTCGCCGTCCGAAATGGATGACCTTATATCAATCGGAACTATAGGACTTATTAAAGCGGTAGAAACCTTTAATTACAAAAAGGGCTGCCGCTTTGCTACTTACGGAGCGAGGTGTGTGGAAAATGAGATTTTAATGTACTTTCGCTCAACAAAAAAGCTTGCGGCTCAGGTGCATTTTGACGAGCCTGTAGATGTAGATAAAAACGGCAACTGCCTTACGCTTATAGATATAGTAGCTGACGAAGATATGTCAGTAGAAGAAAAAAGCGAGCTACAAAGTCAGATTAGTGCGCTCAGAAGCAGTATTGACAGCGAGCTTGACAGTAGAGAGCGAGAAATTGTAGTACTGAGATACGGCTTAGGCAGTCTTCCTCCGCTAACTCAGCGTGAAACGGCTAAAAGACTGGGAATTTCACGTTCTTATGTTTCAAGAATAGAGAAAAAGGCTCTTGAAAAATTGAGAGATAAACTGGGGTAGGTTTTTCTATATAAATGGTGTTGACAATTATTTTGGAATATGTTATAATAATAATCAATTACTAAATCTTTTGATTTTATGGAGGAGAAATTAATGAAAACGTTTAAAGAAAAGGTTACAAAATATCTTAAACCTGTGGTATTGCTGATTTTAATAATTTTGCTGCAATCAATTTATACAGTGTATTTTTTCATTAATGTAAAAAACGGTTTTCATTCTGACGAGATGTGGAGCTATGGGCTTTCCAACAGCTATTATTTGCCTAGTGTTTATGTTGAAGGAGATATAAATTATAATAATAAAAAAGTAAATTTCAACGAATGGATTTCTGGCGAATTTTTCAACGACTATTTAACTGTTCAGGAGGGCGAACAGTTTTCATATGCTTCTGTTTATTATAATCAGACTCAAGATCGCCATCCGCCGCTATATTATTTTTTGCTTCACACTGTATGCTCTTTCTTTCCTGATTCTTTTTCGTTTTATTTCGGACTCTTTCTGAATTTAATTTTTCTTGCTTTAACTCAAGTGTTTTTGTACAAGCTTTCAAAAATACTTCTTAAACAAAAGTATATAGCTCTAATTCCCTGCGTTTTGTATGGAGCGGGGACAGGTGCTCTTTCAACTTTTATATTTATTAGACAGTATGCTCTTGTAGCTGCGCTTTTGACTATGTATACATATTTTAATGCAAAGCTTTTTACAAGTGATGATTTTGATTTAAAAAAATGCCTGCCGCCTATTTTAATAACGTCATTTCTTACATTTCTTTCGCTCTATGCCGCTATTGCTTATATAGCAATTTTTACGCTATGCTTTTGCATATACTTTATTTTCAAGAAGAAAATTAGAAAGATGTTTATATATGGTCTTTCTGAATTAGCGACATTGTTCTTATTTATTGCTGTATTTCCGTCAGTTATTCAGCAGCTTTTTTATAATGCCAGCGGTTATAATCAAACTATTAATTTTTGGTTTTGGTTTAAAAGAATGCTCAACTATATTACATCTTATAATTTTGGGATTCATGTTTCTGTATTTAAAAATTCAGCATATAGCTATGTTTTGGCAGCGATTGTTATTATTTTAGCCGTTGCCATACCGCTGTGCTTTTTGTTCAGAAAAGAAGAGTGGTTTTTGCGATTTAAAAACAAAGCAAAAGAGCTTATGAAAAATACTTTTAAACGTCTTTTTGTCTGGATAAAATCAGCTAATTATACTCCTGCTTTTGTTGCGTTTACTACTATTGTTGTAACCATGATTCTTTATTTTATAGTTGAATTATCAGATATGGGCATTTACAGAATAAGATATGTATTTATGCTTTATCCTATGGCTTGTACGGCAGCTATGTCTTTGATAGTAACAGTTATTGGTGTGATTCCTAAAATAAAGAATTTCAAGGCTTATATTGCTTTGCTTTTAACAGTGGTTATGTCTGTTAATGTTAATCTTAATTATCCCAGTCCCTTTATCTATAACAGTTCAAAGAATATCGATTATTTGGACAATGATTTATTCGAGGGCAAAACCTGTTTAGTGATTTTTGCAGAGGAGGACGAATTTACAGCCTATACAAACTTAACATATTTTCTAAAGGATACTGATTATGTATTTGCAACATATGGTGAGGCTTTGGAAGAACAAATGGAGCAGATTGAAAGCTTTGAAAAGGATGTTGACTGTGTAGTGTTATTATCAAGTAATTATAATTTTACTTCAGAACAATTAGAAGAATATAATGCACTTGCAGGCACTGTCACTGAAATCGAAGATGAATCAGATGAAGAGGGCAAAATTGATGTTGACGATGATGTAGCGAAATTATTTGTAAAGGATTATACTGACTGCACAGATTTAGTCGATTCTCTTTCTCCAACAGGCGGATGGAGTATATCAGCCATGCTTGAACTTAACGGCGGACATTATTACGTTTTGGAATAGGACAATCATAAGCGTGCGTATTATATACAGAGGTGATAAAAATGTTATGCACGCTTACTGCTCTTAGGAATAAAGAGGTTATAGATATGAAAACGGGGCTCAGACTGGGTTATGTAGACGATGTGGAAATTGACACGGAAACGGAAAGTGTTACGTCGCTGATTATTTTCGGCAGGTCAAGAGCGTTTGGCATTATGGGCAGAGATGATGATATTGTTATAAAATGCTCTGAAATCACGCTGATTGGTGAGGATACAATCCTTGTGAGTCAGGCAAAGGAGTCAGTTTGCACAAAATCTCGGTCTTTTACAGTCGAAAGTTTGTTAAAATAGACGAATAAAAATTTCTTGCATTATCTTTAAAAATGTGGTATAATATTTCTTGGGTGTGACTGTTTATACAGTTGCATACTTTATCAATTGTAATTCGCATGAGCGGGGATTCGTCTTGGTTCCCATCTATTGGTGGGTGTGGATGCTGCTGAACCGTTCAGAGGAAAACAAAAACCAAAAACAGGAGGTTACTGCAATGGCGGTAGTATCAATGAAACAGCTTCTTGAAGCGGGCGTTCACTTTGGACACCAGACAAGAAGATGGAATCCGAAAATGGCACCGTACATTTTCACAGAAAGAAACGGAATCTATATTATAGATCTCCAAAAAACGGTAAAGAAGCTTGACGAAGCGTACAATTTTATACGTGACATCTCGGCTAATGGGCAAGAGGTTATCTTTGTAGGAACAAAGAAGCAGGCTGGCGATTCGATCAAAGAAGAAGCACTCAGAGCTGATTCTCACTATGTAAATGCAAGATGGCTAGGCGGTATGCTTACGAACTTTAAGACCATTCAAATGAGAATCAAAAGACTTGAGCAGCTTCATGCAATGGAGGAGGACGGTACATTTGATCTTCTTCCGAAGAAAGAGGTTGTTAATTTAAGACTTCAAACTGAGAAACTTGAAAGATATTTAGGCGGAATCAAGAACATGAAGACACTTCCAGGCGCAATCTTTGTAGTTGATCCCAGAAAAGAAAAGATTGCTGTTAATGAAGCTAAAAAGCTTGGCATACCTGTAGTTGCGATTGTAGATACAAACTGCGATCCTGACGATGTTGATTATGTTATACCTGGAAATGATGACGCTATTCGTGCAGTTAAGCTTATTGCGGGTTGTATGGCTGACGCTATTATTGAGGGAAGACAGGGTTCGGATAACGTTAGCAATAATGATGATGACGATGACGAATGGGACGATTCTGAAGAATGATGATTTTTTATGGGCAGGCAGCAAAATCTGTCTGCCTGAATTTAAAACAGGAGGAATAATTAAATGGCTGTTACAGTTAAGGATATTAAAGATTTAATGAGTCTTACGGGAGTAGGAATGATGGACTGCAAGAGAGCGCTTGTGGAGACTGACAATGATCAGGAGAAAGCAATTGAGTTGCTCCGTGAAAAAGGACTTGCTACTCAGGCTAAAAAGAGCGGCAGAGTTGCTGCTGAAGGAATTGTTGCCGCAGTAGTAAAGGGAAATGCAGGTGCGATTGTCGAGGTTAATATTGAAACAGACTTTGCAGCAAACAATGATGAATTTAAGGCTTTTGTAAATGCCGTTGCCGATACAATTATCGAGCAGAATCCAGCAGATCTTGACGCACTCAAGGCTGCGACTATTAGCGGCGGAAGCAAGAGCGTTGAGGAGTCGCTTCAGGATTTGTTTGTTAAGCTTCGTGAGAATATGCTTATCAGACGCTTCAAGAGACTTGAGGGTACGCTGGTTTCATATGTTCACGGCGGCGGAAGCATTGGCGTTATTGTTAAGCTTGACACAGATCTTGACGCTGAAAAGGTATATGAAATCGGAAAGGACTGTGCGCTTCAGGTTGCGGCTATGAATCCGTCATATCTTGACAGAACTCAGGTTCCTGCTGACACTCTTGACAAGGAAAAGGATATTTTGCTTGCGCAGATGGCAGAGGATCCTAAGATGGCGAGCAAGCCTGAACAGGTTAAGATTAAGATTGTCGAGGGCAAGGTAGGGAAGTACTATTCAGAAAACTGCCTTGTAGACCAAGCCTTTGTAAAGGATGACAAGGTGAGTGTTGGCAAATACGTTGCTGATTCGGCAAAGAAGCTAGGCGGCTCTGTCATTGTTTCTGACTTCGTTCGTTTTGAGAGAGGCGAGGGAGTTGAAAAGAAAGAAGAGAACTTCGCTGACGAGGTTGCTTCAATGATGAAAAACTAAAAAGCTTTTGAAATATTTTAATCTCCGCTTGTAATTAG
>X368_European_Ground_Squirrel__coassemble_88_pt1 | contig 9208 bp, 8 predicted proteins | sample X368_European_Ground_Squirrel__metabat2_low_PE_002 | metagenome-assembled genome bin X368_European_Ground_Squirrel
AGCGGCTTTTTTGTTGTCTGTCAGATATTACAGCTACTCAGGTTCAGACAACGGCGGCTGGCTGTACAACCGTTGTCATTTGATAGGCTACCAATTGACAGCCGAAAATGCAAACGAAAAAAATTTAATCACAGGCACTCGTCAGCTAAATATTGACGGAATGCTAGACTGGGAAAACCTTGTTGCTGACTATGAAAATGACGAAAATCATGTGCTTTATCGAGTGACTCCGATTTTTGAAGATGAGAATCTACTTGCGGACGGCGTTCTGATGGAGGCATATTCCGTTGAGGACTTTGGTTCAGGCATTGAGTTTTGCGTGTTTGCTTACAACGTTCAGGACGGGGTGGAAATTGATTATTCTACGGGTGAAAATCGAGTGTCATAAAATCCCCCCTTGAATTTTATCAAGGGGGATTGATTTAAATAAGCTTGTCGTAATCGCTCATTGCATAAAGTACTCGCAGTACTTGAACCTCTTCTTTACTTTTCTCTACACGATAGAAAATAATATATTTTTCAACTATCAGCTTTCTTACCGATTTGTCTTTAATATATTCATTTTCTGCAAGCGGACACATAAAGGGATCAAGTGAAACTAAATCAAGTGCTTCTTTAATTTTATCAATTAGTGCAAAAGCGGCAGTAGGATTACACAATTCTTTAGAAATGTAAAGAAAAATATTTTCAATGTCAGTTTAAGCTATTGGATAAATATTTATGATACAAGCTTTATCCATTGTATTTCTCCTTTAAAGAAGTAAAGAACTCATCTGAACTAACTGCTTCTGCGCCCTCGTCAATTTCATCTATTGCCTCGTTTACCAGTGCGGCAGTCTGCATTTCAGACAAGGTTTTTTCATAAAGCTCAATACTCATTAAAACCATTTCTCCATAGCCGTTTTTGGTAACAACAATAGGCACGTCACTTTCCTTGCAGGTCTGAGTGATTTTAGCCGTGTTTTTTAATTCGTTAATCGGTATGATTTTTGGCAAAGTGTGTTTCATATATAACATCTCCTAACTATGGTCTTATTATACCACAATTAAGAGAGACTTTCAATGATAAAACAGCAAAATGTTTTTAATTTTTTGTAAATTTCGCCAAACAAGGCGTAAAGAAAGGAAGTAATAAAGAGAACAACACCTTCGGGAACTGCGGTGATTAGCTTTTCCGTTGCGGTTGAGAGGTCGTATGCGGCTAAAGGCGATCAGCGGCAGACAGACTTTTTGTAAGCTGCGTCGCATGGCGGCAGACGGCAATTTTCATCAGCAAATACTTTGCGAAAAGGCGCATGATTGCACTTGCGGGAAGTCTTAGAAGCAGAAGCTATGAGGATAAAAACGGTGTGACGCACTACGTTACGGAGGTTTATGTATACGAGGCTTCCTACAAGGGAAAGGTTCATGACAGCTTGTGTATTCAGTAGGAGCTATCGACTGGCTTGCGAATCATGGAGCATTATTTATTACAGCTTTAGTAGTATGTATTTTGTCATTGGAATACTTTACAACATCAGTAATAACAAGCTTTTGTACGGCTGAAATCAGTGTTGCCATTGCTTCGTAATCGGGATGATAGCCATCTTTCGTGGGCAAAAAAATAGATAGATTATCAGCATCTTTTGCATAAAAATTATGTCCATAATGAAATTCACCAGTATGCGCCGATTTATGGCAAGCAGTTGTAACAAATATGGCAGCATATTTAGATAATTTTTCGGTATGAACAACGGCTATATGGTCGTCTGCTCCATAGTCGTAATTACGATATTTCGCTGAGCCGAACATATCAATTGTAGTTGTGTTTCTGGAGAATATTTCTACGTCGTTATCAATAAACGCTGAAATGCCCTCGTTTGCTTCTCCAGCCGTAACAAATGGCAGTGTTCCTTTTATTCTGTCGTCACCTTTCAGGCGTTTTCCTCTCGTAGATTCTCCAAACAAATCCTTTACATTGAATTCTTGCCATAGGTAATCATCGAAATTTTTCAATGCTGACTGCTCCTCAGCAGTCAGCTGCGTATCTTTCAGTCCAGTGACTGAAAGATACGCCTCCAGCTCCGCTATACGCTCCGCCTCCAGCTCCGCTATAAAGCGTTCCATAAAATCAAAGTCAATTTGATTGTTTTTGGTAGGGAGTGAGAAAAAAACTTTTTGCGCTATACTCCAATGTCTGCAATATCCTTTGTTTGGAATACATTTTTTCCATGCAGAAGTTATGAACAATAAAGTGTCTATACTTAGTTTTATCTTTGGTATCAGAATTTTCACATTATCAGCGACACAGAAATCTTCAGTTGCAATATTAAAGTTTCTTGTATGATCACCAAAAATAATATATAAGGGCGTACTGTTAGCAGTTATATAATCTGCGGAAATATTGGTATAGCCCATTATACCATTATTTGACGATTCGGCAGAAAAAACAGGCGTTTTTCCATTGGTATCAAAATATGTTTTATCCAATTTCCTTTTTATCGGTATATCATAGAATAGGTCTTTATAAGTATATTCGCCCCACTCAACATTTTTCAATTTTTCGTTGAGTGAGGCATCTATTTTTTTAGACTTTCATCCTCGCTTTCCTGATTTTTCAAAAGAGTTGAAACCTCCCACGCTAAATAATCTCTTACGGTCTTTTTGAAATCCTCGAGCGTTGGAGTTGTGTCTATCGGTGCGGACTGATTCCAGTCATTACCGTTTTCAGGATCGATTTCTCCCTCATAATATTCTTTTTCGGTAAAAATATTCAGCTTCTTTTTGCCAAATCGCACAAGGTCAACAATCTCTTGATAACGTTCCTTTGCGTGATCTGTATCCCTCAAATTGACACTTGCTTTCTTGCGGTTAGTACGTGTATAGCCATCGTTTGAAAAATCTATAAATTTTACCGTATCGCCTTTCTGATGAGCTTCTCCGACTTTAAATACATAGATATTTGTCTGAACGCTTGATTTTCCTATAAACAAATCAATCGGCATTTTGATACTTGCAAGCAAAGTATTGTGTTGCAAAATTTTTTGATTGTAGCTTGTAGCCTTTCCTGAGCCTGCTGAATTTTGAATAATAACAGCGGCATAACCTTTTTCCATCATCGAAAGAGCTTTTTGAACAAAAATCATTCCGTTGCCTTTTGCTGAATATGGAGGATTTAAAACAAAAGCGGTAGCAGGGAAGCTTTTATCTTTAGAAGAAATAAATCCGTAATTTCCATTAAAATCCTCTAAAGAGTCTTTGTTCATGATGTTTGAAGTGCCATCGCCCATTAAGATCATATTTAGAACCGCAAGCATATAAATTTGAGGTAAAATTTCTAAGCCCAACAATTGTTCTCTTTTTATGTGAGCATCTTTCAGCTTAAACTCATCAGGAGATGCTATCTTTTCTTTTGCATCAATAATCATTTCGTTCATAGCAGCGACCAAAAGTCCGGCTGAACCAGTTGCAAAATCCCAAACATAAGAATCCATGTCCACTCTTGCAAGTTTAACCAGCAAGGTTGCAACATAACTAGGAGTTAAAACAACGTCATTCAATTTGTCTTGCGTAAAGCCTAACCAAGTATACATCTCGTTGAAAAGCATACCTGTAAAATCCGTTGTTATGCCTATTTTGTAGTAAACGCCAATGTCGTCAAATATTTTGCAAAAAACACGCTTAATTTGGCTTTCGCCATTTACAGGTTTATTTCTATTGTCATTACATAGCGTAATAGAAAGCTCGTGAATAATAATATTCTTTTTTTCTTCGGGTAACTGTTTTTTTCTAAAAAATTATTCACCTTTGAAATAATTTTATCTCCATCTGTATTATTCTTTTCAGTTGAAGAAGTTAAATCTTCTTTTTTTAATGGATGAACATTTTCAGCGCCAAGGGTTGCAATTACCGTTGCCGCAACAAGATACACTCTATCATTTTCTCCAAGTCCTTTTTCATTCTTGTAAATATCATTGTTAAGCTTGACAAGACTGGCACGGACTTCTTTTTCGCGCTTTTCTTTTCTTTCATAAATTTCATCTTCTGTAAGACTTAAGCTTTCAATGTCCTGCAAAAAAGCATCAAAATTTTCATCTTTTAAGAAGGAAAGATCCGTATATTTTGCTATTTCACAACCCAAACCTAAATTCCATGTGTCGTTTGAAACGTAATAAACACCAATTTGAAGACAAATTTTACCGAAACTATCTTTATATCCTGTCACACCAATTGCAATTATTTTTTTATAAGTTGTGTAATGCAAAATGGCATTGGCATAATGTATAGCGCCATTGACTGCATAGCTTTTTATATTATTATAATGAGGTTCACCTTTGGCATTCTTGTTCTGAACAATACCATTCTCATCCTTTTTTACAAGATAATCTTTCTTACCTTTGTATTCAATAAGTACAGGATAATTGTTACCATACTTATCCGTTTTCATGAGCTTAGCGTCAGGTCTGTTTCCGCCTTTACCACCATTTTTTGAATAATATTCATCAAGAGCTTTGTCAATTTCAGTATTAAGTGAAGCTTGTTCAAGCTTATAATCTAGTCCATAGGATTTCAGCCAGCCATTAATTTTATCTTTCACTTCAGGTTCTATAGATTTGTCGCTTTTTTTATTAGCCATAATAATCACCCTTACCCATTTTTTATACACCGCAAACAAACTGCTGCAAGGCGTGTCCTATACTTATTATATCACACCTCAAGATTATTTTCAAGGATTTATAAAAAATTTGCGGCGGCATATCTTGACTGGCTAAGATTCATAGTCAGCAAAAAAAGAGATAACCGCCCCTGCTCTTAAATAGGCGGTTATCAAATAACTAGCTAAATTTTGAAGGAGAACCGCAAGCCATAAGGCTTTTGCAGTGCCCTTTTCTATTTGTATTATACACCACTATTTCCGTCTTGTCAAGTACTTTTTCAAAAATTTTTCACTTCCATATTAAACCAATTTGTGAACTCGAGTTCACACCAAAATGCACAAAAAACTACTGAAAACACTGAAAATTTTGTGCATTATTTTCCCAAAATGATGTAGCTTTTTTGGCAAAAACACTTGACAATGCCGCTTTTTTGTGCCTGCGGCTTAACCGTCAGCGCATCGCAGCGGCAATAATGCAGCGAGAGCCTTTGCCAAAGGCGGTTTGTGAGTACTGGTATCTTGCCCTTTATTTGCACAAAGACTATCACGGTATACCATAGCGAAAAATTTTAAAAACATATTATTCAGCTAATTTGCTGTTAATATATTATACTTAATGTATGCTTTTATCGGCTGAGATAAGCTTGTTAAATTGCTTTTTGCAGACTTATCTCAGTTGATTTTCAAAGCTGATACCCGGATTTGAACCGGGGACCTCATCCTTACCAAGGATGTGCTCTACCTGCTGAGCTATATCAGCGCAGTCTGTTTTTCCTTGACTGACTAATATATTATACAACAAAATTTCATACTTGTCAATAGCTTTTTAAGAAAAAGTGTAAATTAAATGTGAACAGCCCTGCCGATAATAGCAGAGCTGCTTTTCTTTTTTTAAACCTTAAGCCATGCGCAGGCGATGTCAAGCGCATCGTAAAGGCTCTCTTTTTCAGCTTTCTTGACAATCTGCTCCTGCGGAGGAAGCGTTATGTCGGTAGCCATCTTTCTGATTCTCACCTTGTTTGCTATCTCCAGTTCCCCCTGCTTTTGGGTGCCTAAAATTTCTATCATGACTACATATTCGTCATACATATTCCCAAAATAAATGATATTTCCACTTCTCACTAAAGGTAAACCCTTGTAGGTGAAGAAGCCTTTCTTTTCACTTGCTTTTGCCATAGCTGTGCCTCTTTCTCCGCCGAAAATTTCTGCATTTAATTCAAAGTGTGCGGCGGGCATACCTTGAACACGCTCTGATATAAGTATACCATATTTTCTTCGCTTTGAAAAGCCATTTTTGTAATAAATGTGTAAGCTTTTCACTCTTGTGACTTAGCCCAGATTGAGCTTTAAGCTTTGAATTGATACCTTTTTGCCGTGCATTTTGATTTTACCGCAGATTTTCTAAAAAGAATGTCGAAGCGTAAAAGGCGAAACTAAAAATTTTTATTAATAATCGTCCTCGACATCTTCGCCGTTCTTGACCGCCTCAACATTGCTCAAAAGCCTGTCAACCCATTTTGACTGTATACGATATGACGTTGCGCCATTGAGCTTTACAATGGTTCTGCGCTCGGTGTCCTTGTAAAATTCAAGGGTATCTCCGCCGCCGTCCTCGGTTACAATATCAAGTGTCAGATAAGAATCCTCCTCGTCAGGATCTTCAAACCAGACTTCAGTCGTCGGACAGCTGAGTATGTACTCGTATAGGCTCTTGAACAGCTCTACGTCCACCTCTTCGCCGTCAATTTCTACAGCGGTAACCTCCTTGTCCTCTTCCTCATCATCATCGTCCGAATCGTCCTCGTCCTCGACAACCTCAGAGGTAATGTCAATATCCACTGTTTCATCGCCTGTGATGTTTATTTCAGTTACATCTACAACCATATTCCATGTCATGAGCGTAGTTACAACATCGGTAGGCTCAAGATCAATCCACGGCAGCGAAGAAGCGTCAATCTTCCAGATGCAGTCGTGACCGTCTACACCTGAAAATGTGCAGTAGTAAGCCGAAGCCTCCGACTGCTCCTCGCCCTCATCGTTAAGCTCGTGGTACTCGTTTCCTATCAAAAGCGTGTAGTCGTAATCATCTCCGACAAACGTAACCGTGACAATCGGATCGTCAAGTCCGTACTCGGCTAAGTCCTCCTCGTCAGGGAAGATAACCTCCGCTTCAATCGCAGTTAAGCCATAGAGCGAGAAAATTATATCCGATGAGGTCGTGCCGTTCAGATACGAGAAAATCGGAGAGGTCATAACCTGCGCTGACGGCATATTTTCATTTGACTTTTCATAAGAACCGTCGTCCTGCTCAAAGACCATATCGTAATCTAAATCAGCTCTCGAAACGGTAAGCACGCCAAAGTCAATTTCGTCCTCATCGTCGCTTGAAGACGCAAGAAGCGTTGTATCTAAGAGATCCTCCTTACGCTCTAAAAATGCAGTCATAGTCGTTTCAAGCACCATGTAAACGTCAGTCGTACCCTCCTCATACACATAGCGGTAGCGGTTTTGATTTGCATTGTCGCCTATCATAAACGTGCGCTGTGTGTCGTCACGGAAGGTTATTTCAAAGGTTGAAGCAGGATTCTCCAGTCCATACTTTGACAGGTCGGTTGCGTCCTCCTCTGCAAGCTTGTACGCTGTAAGCTGCGCCGTGTCCTCGCCAATATCGGAAACTGCGGCTGTGCTTAGCGTCAAGCCCTCAAGCTCGGCTATTCCAGCAGCGTCCTTGCCGCTTTCCGATTCGCCCACATAGGTAAAGCTTCCGTATTCGTTTGTAACATAAATCTGCGCTATATCGTCAGTTTCAACGTCAATTAGCTGAACGCTTTCGTCCTCCTCTTCAGATGAGGTTGACTCCTCAGAGGAATCCTCCTCATCCTCGTCAGAGGTGTCAACACCGGTGAGCTTAAGAACTCCCAGCGTTGCGCCTAAGCAGGCGACTACTACACCGCAAACTATTATTCCTTTTAATTTATCATTCATCTGAAAAACTCCCGAATACCGTTATCTGTTCTTTCTTCTAATCCAGATTATAAGTCCCAGAGCCAGTGTGCAAACAGGGATAACTCCGATAAAGATTATCTGCAAAAGCTTAATCTGTTCGGCTGTTATGTCGAAAATGTTACCCGTTATAACCTTAGGCTCGATTGTAATTCCGTTGTCGGTTTTTCCTGTCATGCCGTTGATCACGCTTAAGAAATACTCTCTGTTCTGATACTGGTTGTACTGCAAATAGGTGCTTGAAACCATTTCAGCCGAGCCTATTACCAGAATATTTGAATAATCTGCGCCGCCCTCATCGTTAAAGCTTGCCTTTGACGAAAGAGCAACATAGGTCTGCTGTCCGTTTTCAATCGCTGTGGCTATATCGTCAGTCGAAGCCGTATAAGCGTTTTCGGTTGACTGAACCAAAGCTTCGTTTAGAATCTGTCCCTTTTCCTCTTCTGTAATTGTTATTGGACGTGAAGCGTAAATCAAAAGCTGCGCCGTATCGGAAACATCGTCGGCAAAGGTGTCTGAAATTTCGTCCGCTACCGTGTAGAAATACTGCGTGTAGTAGTGTGACGAATCTGTTTCGCAGATAATTTCATCGCCAATCTCAATGTAGTACTCCTCCAAGTACTCGTCAAGGTTCGGAGTGTCCTGCTGGCTGTAGGAGGCAATGTAGATAACATTCTTACCCATATCGCCGTCATTGGTTAGGAAATTATCAAGCTTTGTGATTTCATCGTCCATATAGTCCGTCTGCGGAGCAGGGATAATGCAAAGGTCTGCGTCCTCTGGAATCTCCTCAGAGGTGATGTCAAGATCGCTTACCGTGTAGCCGTTTGCAAGCAGCAGCTTTTCAAGATAGCTCGTGTCCGCCGCTTCATCTCTGCCTGTGAGAACATACACAATAACAGGATCTGGGTCGGTAACTGCCATAAGTGCTGAAAGGAAAGCCTCGTCAGCCGTTGACGCCTGAACCAGATCATAGGAAACTGCATAGTAAAATGCTGTCGTTTCATCGCCTGCGTAGGCAAGCATATAGTCCGCTGCGCTCATGCCGTAATATTCCGACATTTCCTCTTCAAAATCATCTGTAAACTCAATCAGATCAAGAAGAGAAACGCTGCGCACTCTCTTCATCTCTTCGCCGTCATCGTCCGTCATGACATTTCCATCATCGTCAAGCGACGGTGCTTCAACGATTATGCTGTAGGTGTCGATTTCCTCGTCCGCATATTCGCTTACTATATCAGGGTTTGAATCTATATCCACATACTCAATTGTGATATTTGAGTTGTATGCCGCATATCTTTTCAAAACCTCGTTTGCCTGCTGCGTATAGTCGTTGACTGCTGTAAAGGCGTCCTCTGTCGCAAAAATACGTATAAGCACCTCAACATCTATGCTCTTTATATACTCCTCTGATTCTTCGGAAATTGAGTAAACGTCATTGCTCGTAAGGTCGAAGGTTATTGGATATTTATCAAAGAAAATTGACGCTATAATATTTACAAGAACAACCACTACTAAAAACAGAACGGTCTACAATGCAGACATCGCGGCGTGCTTGCATTTCTTGGC
>X368_European_Ground_Squirrel__coassemble_95_pt1 | contig 8887 bp, 10 predicted proteins | sample X368_European_Ground_Squirrel__metabat2_low_PE_002 | metagenome-assembled genome bin X368_European_Ground_Squirrel
TTTATTTAAAATACTCAAAGAATCATAAAAACTCTATCAATAAAATTATAACAAATTTTGCTCGATTATATGTCAATAAACTATTAATTTAATATTATTAGATTATTAACTCGGAGCATAGCAAACAAATATCTAAAAAATAAATTTTTTATTAAATGTTCTGCGTATATGTTGCAAAATCTGTGTTGTTGGTGTATAATAATAGTTAGGTATATTTGCGTACGTTTTTTGTGCTGTTTAAACAGCGAAAATTTCAGATAAGAATCAGAAAGGGGAGTTAAAATTATGGGATTGTTCAGTAAGAAGAAGCCTGCGGCTCAGGCACCTAAGGCAGAGCCTCAGAAAAAACCTGCGCAGACAGTTAATCCCGATGATATTTGGAATACTCCGAAAAAAACAGTTAAGGTTAAGGAATCTAAGTACGGTGATGAAACCGAAGAGGCTTTGACCGAACCGATTTCAATTGATCCTGATACCATAAAGAAAAAGATGGAAGCACTTGAGCGCGAGCTTGAGGAGCAGAAGAACAAGCCGCCCGCAAGCTACGAGCCTATCACCTCTGTTGACGAGGAGGAGGTCGTTTCCGCTCAGACGAAATACGAGGAGCAGTATCTAATCGAGCATGAGAAATATCTCGCCTCTCACAAGGAGGATATTGTTTCAGCTAACGATGATGATGTCGAAAGCAAGATTACCGATATGGTTATTGAGCATGACAAAAGAGCCGAAGAGGAAAAGCTCAGCTTTGGAAATATAGAGGAAACCGATCCTGAGAAAATCGCAAGCGGCTTAAGCGAGCTTGGCGTTGCAAAGGACGTTACTCTTGACAAGGATTATAAAAACATTTCTGAGGTTGGAGCCGATGAGGTTGCCGAGAAGCTCAGTGGTTTAGGCGTCGCTAAGGATGTTACACTTGACAAGGATTACAAGAACATCGAGGAGATTTCCGCTGAGGATACCGAGGCTGTGACTAAGGAATTTATTGAAAAGTACGATAAAAAGGAATCGTAAAATTTCTACATATTTTTAACGTTTGGAGCGATTTTTTTATGTTGATAAATACAGATAATCCAATTATCAAATATTCCGACAAGGGAAAGCCGTTTCCGTACGACAAGCTTTTTTTTGCGACCATCGAGCCGTATATTCTCGAGTTTAAAAACGCCAGATTAGAAAAGCTTACCGAAGAGGACGCCGCAAGATGTCTTGCCAGAATCTTTAAAAAAATGGAGGTCAACGGAGTTCCCGTTTTGGAATTTTTCAAAAAGGATTTGGATAAGTGGGACGACCTTGATCAGTATCACAGGACAATGAACCTTGCGAATTTAATTGCAAAGGATATATTCTGTTGCTTTGATAAGAACAGATATGATGAGAATGGCGAATTTGAAGTCTGCGACAGGCTTTACTGCATAGTCAAGGACGGAGAAAAGGACTACATCTATCTTGAGGAGTACGAAAAGGGTCTTATCGGCAAGAAGCATCTTACTGAGGAAGCGAAGTATTTCAAGCAGCTTATGGAATTTAACGAGGCGGGTATTCTGCCTAAGGAAAAAGACTGATTTAAAATGCGGACTTTTTTTCGTCCGCATTGTTTTTTTAAAAAAGGAGATATTTAAAATGGTAGTTATTGAAATGCAAAACGGCGACAAGATTAAGATAGAGCTTTACCCCAACGCCGCACCTGTTACAGTTGAAAATTTTGAAAGGCTTGTAAGCGAAGGCTTCTATGACGGGCTTATCTTTCACCGTGTAATCGAGGGCTTTATGATTCAGGGCGGAGATCCGCAGGGTACTGGTATGGGCGGTGCTAAGGACAAAATCAAGGGCGAATTTGCGGCTAACGGAGTGAATAATCCGATTAAGCACGAGCGTGGAGTTATCTCAATGGCTCGTTCGCAAATGCCAAATTCTGCTTCCTCGCAGTTCTTTATTGTCCATAAGGACGCACCGCATCTTGACGGTCAGTACGCCGCTTTCGGCAAGGTAGTCGAGGGAATGGAAACGGTTGATAAAATCGCTTCTGTAAGAACCGATTACATGGACAAGCCGATTGAGGATCAGGTTATGAAAAAGGTTACGATTGAATAAATAGAAAGAGCTAGAGCTGAGAACTTTAATCTCAGCTCTTTTTTACTCTCAAACAGCCGAACAGTAAGTCCGAACAGCCTCAATAGCTTTTGCCAGAACGACAAAGTTCCCTCCTCTTCTTCGACTTCTTCAACCGTTTCAATTTCAATCGGGTCTGTTTTTATTACGAGCTGTAAAATGCTTGCCGCCACATTAGTTACAAATGAAATTTCTCCGAAAAAAGCGTTTGTGCAGATACATCTAAAAGCTGATTTTATATTTTTTCACCGTGTTTTATCACCCTTCTTTACTCTATTCTGCTCCTGCGCTATGCGGTTTCCGATAGATTTGTGAATCTGTTCTGCTGCTTTTACACCGAAGCGATAGCGGGTATACTTCTTGAATTTATCGACCTTATGCCTAAAATTGACAAAGAGCGAACCGCCGCCAGCGTATCCCTTATTATTTCTTCTACTATACCCAACGCTCTTAAAGAACGGATAAACAGTGCCTGTGACACAGACTGAATTTTAACTTGACAAACGCTTTATAATGTGTTATAATAAAAGTAGGAGAAAAAATAATAAAGGGCATCTCTAAAGCTGGAAATATTCTCTGAAATATTATCTAAGGAAGTACACTTATGACTATAGATTTTCATTCACATATTCTCCCAGGTATTGACGATGGTTCAAGGAATGTAAAGGAATCTGTGCAGATTCTTGATAATATGGCGAAGGACGGAGTAGATATAGTTGTCGCCACACCTCATTTTTACTGTACAAAAACAAGCATACACCGTTTTTTGGACAGACGTGCCGATGCCTATGAGCGTTTAAAGCCTAATCTTAAGCCTGAGCATCCGAAGATTTTGCTCGGAGCAGAGGTTTTGTATAATTCCGCACTTGTAGGAAAAGAGGCGCTTAAACGTTTAGCAATTGAAGGAACTAGCTTTTTGCTTTTGGAAATGCCGTATTCAAAGCTTGACGATGAAATAATAAACGGAGTGGACGTAATAGCAAGCGACCTTGACGTCAAGGTTATAGTCGCTCATATTGAACGCTATCTAAATTTTACTAGCTTTTCCTCGCTTGAACGACTTATGAATCTTGACGTTATGGGGCAGATAAATGCCGAGTCGCTTGTGCATATGCGTACCTGCTCAAGATGCGTAAGACTGATTAAAAAGGGCTATGTTCAGCTTTTGGGAACGGATATTCACCGTATCGACAGAGGCGATGCATATTACAGTGAGGGAATGAGCGTTATAAAGAAAAAAATCGGAAACGATTTTGCCGCTGAGATAGAACGTAACGGTAAAATGGTTTTGAAGGACAGGACGATTGACGAGATTGTTTATTGAGATACCAACTAAGGTTCATAATAAATTTACATCTGTACATCTCTGTACAATTAAAATCACTTGACACAAAGCGACAAATTGTGTATAATAGAATTGTAACGATATATCGCCTTATCAAGAGCGGCGGAGGGACAGGTCCTGTGAAGCCCAGCAACCTGATGCGTATTAAGCGTGTAAAGGTGCTAATTCCTGCGGAATAATCCGATAGATGAGGATAATCTATTTAGCTTTGATAGATTCCAATGTGCTTCGGTTTTTGCGTCCGAAGCATTTTTTAAGGAGCTTTTCGAAAACGTTTGTGGTAAGGCATTTTGTAAAGGAGATTTTTAAAATGGCAAAGCTGCTTTTCACCTCTGAATCTGTAACGGAGGGACATCCTGATAAAATTTGTGACTGCGTTTCGGACGCACTGCTTGACGCTATGCTTGAACAGGATCCCTACTCTCGTGTAGCCTGCGAAACGCTTACCACAACGGGCATGATTATGTGTATGGGAGAGATTACCACTAAGGCGCAGATTGATATTCCTACCATTGTGAGAGAGGTTGTCTGCGACATTGGATATACGAGTGATGAGTATGGAATTAACGGCAAGACCTGTTCGGTTTTTACAACGATAGACAAGCAATCGCCTGATATTGCGATGGGAGTAAACAACGCTCTTGAGGGCAGGACTGAAAATTTAGGCGACATAGGAGCTGGAGATCAGGGAATGATGTTCGGATATGCCTGCAATGAAACCAAGGAGCTTATGCCGCTTGCCGCTTCGCTTGCACACAAGCTCGCAAAGCGTCTTACGGAGGTTAGAAAAAGTGGAGAGCTTAGCTATCTTCGTCCAGATGGAAAAACTCAGGTTACGGTGGAGTATGGCACTGACGGCAAGCCTAAGAGAATTGACGCAGTTGTAGTCAGCGCACAACACGACCCTGACGTCACTCTTGAGAAAATAAGAGAGGATATAATTGAAAGGGTAATATATACGGTTATCGATAAGAATATGCTTGATGATGAAACGCATATTTATGTCAATCCGACAGGCAGATTTGTAATCGGCGGACCGCAGGGCGACAGCGGTCTTACGGGCAGAAAAATTATTGTTGACACGTATGGTTCAATGGGAAGGCATGGCGGCGGATGCTTTTCAGGAAAGGATCCGACAAAGGTTGACCGCTCGGCGGCATATGCCGCAAGGAAGGTGGCTAAGAACATAGTTGCGGCTTCTCTTGCTGACAAGTGCGAGGTTCAGCTTGCATATGCGATAGGGGTAGCAAAGCCTGTGTCGGTTATGGTTGACACTTTCGGCACAGGAAAGGCTGACGATGCACTGCTTGCTCAGGCGGTTAAGAAGGTGTTTGATCTGCGCCCGTCCGCAATTATCGAGGAGCTTGATCTGAGAAAACCTCAGTACAGACAGCTTGCGGCTTATGGGCATATGGGCAGAGAGGACTTAGGTGTCAAGTGGGAGCTTACCGACAAGACTGATGTTCTGGTTAATGCGGTTAAGGAGCTTTCATGAGACTGCTGCTTGTAGGAGATGTAGTCGGAGAATCGGGACTTGAAATTTTAGAACGCAGGCTTTATAAGATAAAAAAAGATTATCACATAGATTTTACAGTTATAAACGGAGAAAATTCGGCGGTGGGTAACGGTATAAATCGTCAGTCCTACCAACGGCTTCTTCAGCTTGGTGCAGACGTTGTTACAGGCGGAAACCACTCGTTCGGTCAACAGGGTTCAGAACAGCTTCATGATGAGAGCGAATTTTTGCTAAGACCTGCAAACTATCCGAATGGCGTTTTGGGAAAAGGCGTTTACGTGGCGGATTTGTTTTCCGCAAAAATCGCTGTGGTAAATCTGATGGGGACGCTCAACCTTGAACCGATAGACAATCCATTTTTTAAAGCCGATGAGATTTTAAGCGAGCTTGATACGCCGAATATTTTCGTAGATTTTCATGCTGAGGCTACGTCTGAAAAAAAGGCTATGGGACACTATCTTGCAGGAAGAGCTACCGCTGTTTTAGGAACTCACACTCATGTTCAGACGGCTGATGAAATCATTTTAAAGGATCATACGGCATATATTACCGATGTGGGAATGTGCGGAGCTCAGCTTTCGGTTATCGGAGTGAATACCGAGCTTGCGATAAAAAAGCTGAAATACCATCTTCCCGTCAGATTCAAAGTAAGCGAAAATCCGCCATTTATTAACGCAGTTGTAATAGATTTCAATGAAAATTTGGGCAAAGCGCACAAAATTGAACGCTTAATTATGAGATAATTGACAAAAAAATATTTTACTATTGCAAAACATTATAAAATGTTGTATAATAAAAATACAGACAGTTCAGTCGTAGATGTGTGTAAAAAATTACATTGGATAATTTTCATAGTATGATAATTCAAACAGCAAAGAGCATCGGATGATTTTTTGCACAGCTGTAAACGTTGTCTTATAAGTAAAGCTCTGAAAATTCAAGGTCAGTAATCAGAGCAGCTTAAACTTTTTTTACAAAAATTCGTAAATGGTTTTTTTGAAGTAAATACTTCTTCATACTTGGAGGTAACTAAAATGGAGATTTTAAAAGTATCGTCAAGATCTGTACCTAACTCAGTTGCAGGCGCAATTTCAGGAGCTGTAAGAGATCGAGGAGCAGTAGAGGTTCAGGCGGTAGGCGCTGGAGCCACCAATCAAGCCGTAAAAGCAATCGCAATCGCAAGGGGCTATCTTGCCCCTTTGGGGATAGATATGATATGTATACCTGCGTTTGCTAATGTCAATATTGACGGTGATGAAAGAACGGCAATTAAGCTTATATGTGAAGAAAGATAAAAATACGGCTGTGCAGACTGTCGGGCAATGTTTGAAATAAAGTGCGGCAGTCTGCACTCTTCAATATAGCTTTTTGAAGGGAAAAGGAAAAAATGGAGACGGCAATAGCTTTTGAGCATACAAGCAAGTATTACGGAAATACTTTAGCGGCTACCGATGTGACGCTCAGCCTGTATAATTCTCGAATAGTGGAGCTTATCGGTTTAAACGGCAGCGGAAAAACTACACTTTTAAAGCTTGCAGCGGGGCTAATAAAGCCTGATGAGGGAAGTGTTGAAATTATCGGTTCAAAAGCAGGCACAAAAACAAAGCGTCTTGTAAGCTTTCTCTCTGACAGGCACTTTCTTGCTTCGGACAGCAGTGCTTTGCAGCTGATGAAGCTTTATTCGGATTTTTATGATGATTTTGACAAAAGGAAAGCGCTTGAATCGCTTTCAGATTTGAGCATTGACATTAACAAAAAGCTTGTGCTTATGTCAAATGGAATGAAAAGAAAGGTCGAGCTTGCGCTTGTGCTTGCAAGAGAGACTCCGATATATCTGCTTGACGAGCCGTTTAAGGAGCTTGACTCGGCGGCAATTGATTATGTAAAAATGCTGATTGAAAAAAAGCATGACGCTTCGCTTGTTGTGATAGCCTCAGGAAATTCGTCAAAGCTTGAGAATTTTGCTGACGATGTTTTGTGGCTTCAAAACGGCACGGTTCGTGCGTATGAGTCCTATAAAAGCTTTGTCGAAAAAGCAGGCAAAGGACTGGATGAGTTTTTTAGGGAGGTGTACAAATGCTCGGAAAGCTGACAGTATACAACCTGAAACGCACGTTTAAATATATCGTTCCTTTGTTTACAATTATTGCGGTTTTTACTTGCTTCGGCAATCAGATATTTGAATTTGTAGCATCAACTACGCTGTGGGACAACATGTCACTTGTCATCGTTTATTTTTCCTCCTACTTTTTCAGCACAATTAAGAAGTTGTTTATTGCAGTCCTTATCGGTGCGGGTGTTTTCACCTTTTACAATGATTTTTATGGGGAAGATAAGGGATTTATGGCTATGCTCCCTGCAAAGCCCTCAAAGCATATACTGAGCAAGACTTTTTGTACCGTGTTCTGGTACTTTATAATGGACGTTTATTTTGTGCTTTTAAATGTCCTTGTCCATCAGACAGATGAAGCAGATCAAATTTACTCTTCGGACTTTGCACTTGATACCTCTTCGGGTAAGCTGATATTTATACTTGACCAGCTTGAAATTGTCCTCTTTGTGATTTTCGTTCAGCTTGCGCTCATGATGCTAATTTCATTTACGCATAATTTAATGAAAAAAAGCAAATGGTGCGGTGCTTTTGTATTTTTCTTTTTGGCAATGCTTGTGGCAGTGCTGACCGCTGCGGTTTATATTTTTGGATACATCGTGTCAAATCTTTTTCTTGAGTCCGATTACAGCGACCTTTTTCATATCTTTAAAATTATAATGCTTGCACTATCCTGTATTGTGGCTGTGGTTATAACCTCGTTTTGTATCGGCAGGCAGGAATTGCTGTGAGTAGATTTTTGAAAATTTTGTCGAAGCAAAATCGCAATTGTTTTAAAAAAATCCATGATTTTTCATTGCAAAATAAAATATCCTGAAAGGAATGTTGAAGATGATTTCAAAATTAAAAATGCTTTCACGGCAGCTTGGTTTTATGCTTATTTCCTACAGTATCATGTTCCAGCCGATGTATGCCTGTGCAGACGACGATACTTCTATCGGAGTTGTGCTGGGTTTTCCTGTGGGCGCATTGGTTACAGGATTTATTTTAGTTAATATGAGCCGTACAAAGTCAAAGGCTACAAAGGCTGAAAAGTATATAAAGGGACAGCTTGAGCTAAATGAAAAGGGTGACCAGTTCTTAAGAAAAGAAACGCACAAAATAAGGATAAACAACGACTAGGGGAGAGAATCATGGCGGCAAATATTACATACAAATGCCCGACCTGCGGAGCGGAGCTTTACTGGACGGCGGACAAGAACTGCTTTGAGTGCGAATACTGCGGCGACAGCTTTTCACTTTCGCAGCTTGAGGATCTCAACCAAACGGCGCAGCCCGAGCAAAAGGCTGAGCGTCACGAGGAGGTTGAAGAGGGCGAATACACCTCGTCAAACGATGGTACAGTCGGCGACGACCTTGTTAAGTACACCTGCTCTCACTGCGGAGCGGAGATAGTGACCGACCGTGCGACTGCGGCTACGGTGTGCGTTTACTGTGGCAGTGCTGTTATTATGGGCGAGCAGATAACCGACGATTTCACTCCCGATTACATAATTCCGTTCAAGGTTGACAAGAGCAAGGTTATGGACGAGTTTAAAAGCTTCAGCAAGAAGCCTCTCACACCTAAGGAATTTGACTGCGACAAGATTGTCGACAAGATGCAGGGCATTTATATTCCGTTTTGGCTTTATTCTGGGAAATGTGACGGCGAATTTGACGGCGAGGGAATAAACATCAAAAAATGGCGCACGGGAAATTATGCGTATACCGAAAAGAGCTTTTTTGCGGTTCATAGAAAGGGAATTGTTAATTTTGACAAGGTTCCCGTTGACGCTTCGTCAAAGACTGAAAATGACGCTATGGATTC
>X368_European_Ground_Squirrel__coassemble_118_pt1 | contig 7445 bp, 7 predicted proteins | sample X368_European_Ground_Squirrel__metabat2_low_PE_002 | metagenome-assembled genome bin X368_European_Ground_Squirrel
CTATTGCACTTGAGGCTGTGCTTTATTATACGATACCTTCCGCAAGCTATCTTTGCCTATTTAAATATATTAATATTCTTGCATATGCAAACACCAGTGATATTTTTTCGCAGTATTTAAATCTAAATGTTTTTTCTTTTCCGATAAATTATATTCCTGTTTTTATTGTTTCGATTTTTCTTTTGATATTGATTTTTTCTTTCATATCAATATTTGTTTTTGATAAAAAAGGCGTTATAAAAAGCAAATCAAAGCGCCTTAATTTTGCAAGGCTCAATTCCTTTAAAGGACGCTCGACAAATCTTTTTTTGCAGGAGTGTTATAAGATTTTTATAGGTGGAAAGGCAGCTTTTATTTTAATTATCTTTTTAGCAGCTGTAATAATCACTTATAAACCGATGAGCGAAAGCTTTTCTTCTGCGGACGAGGTTTATTACAAGCAGTATATGCTTACGCTGGAGGGCGAATATAATCAGGAGAAGCAGGAATATATAAATGCTGAAGCGCAGAAATTTGAGGATGCTCAAAATGAAATGCATACCCAGCTTGAATCGGCTGATGAGGGCATTTTTGTTATGATGAAATATCAGGAAATTCTTGCTCCGCAATTTGCTTTTGAGCAGGTTCTTTCTCATGCTGAATATTTGCAAACCACTGAAAACGGCGAGTTTGTCTATGACAGCGGCTATAAGCTTTTAATGGGTGATGTATCAGCTTCAAACAAGGATTTGACGCTTGCCCTTACCGCAATGGCAGTTCTTATCTGTTCACTTACCTATGTTTATTCTGTTGAATATCAGACAGGCGCAAACGTGCTTCTTAAAACCTCGAAAAGAGGGAGAAAAACGACGTTTTTTATTAAGCTTTTAATAGGAACGCTAATCATAGCTGTAATTTTTATTCTGACTTATGCTCCCTATTTTTATAACGTTCTTTCAACCTACGGCACAAGGCAGATTGATGCACCCTTGTGTTCGCTTGAAGCGTTTGAAAATTGGAGCATCAGCATAAAGCAGTACTTGATTTTGATTTCTGTTGGAAGATTTCTTGCTTTGTTTCTTGCAATGCTGATAATTTATTTTCTTTCAAGTAAACTAAAAAGCTTTATCTCTACATTTGTGGCGGCTACGGCAATTTTGATTGCTCCGATTTTGCTTTCGCTTCTGGGGATAAGTTTCTTTGATTATTTTCTCTTAAATCCGCTCCTGATTGGAAATTTGTAAAAAATCACTTGCAACCTTGATTAGAATGTGGTATAATAGAAATAACTCGGTTACCATGTTTCAGGATTTAAAAAGGAGCAGATTTGTTGTGAAGTATAAAATTAGCGCACCTGTATTCGGTAAGTATTTTACCGTTCCATGCAGTGCTGTAGAAAATTACATAAGGTTTGCGGACGCTGATTTTTACAAGGCTTTGCTCTGTGCGCTTTGTACAAATGAGAGCGTTATTGATTCGCTTGAGCTTTCTAAGCAGTGCGGCTTGAGCGTTGGAAAGGTTGAGGACGCACTTGAGTTTTGGAGCAGTAGCGGTGTAGCTTGCTTTGAAAGGCTTACAGAGGATAAAGAACAAAATACTGAAAAGGCAGTTCCTAAGGCGCAGTCTGAGAATCTTCCAGTTTGCCTTACTGAGGCTGTAAATCCGATGAAAAAGACTGCTTCTGCAACGGCAAAGGTTCGTTATACAACCAAGGAGCTTGCCGAAAAGGTTGAAAAGAATAAGGAGCTTAAGCTTCTAACCGATGAATTGCAGAAAATTTTCGGTCGCCCGATAAATCACACCGAAACTGCCGCTGTACTTAATTTGTATGAATATTATGGATTTTCGGCTGCTGAGATTCTTATTATACTTCAATTTTGCGTTGATATAGGCAAGAAAAGCATGGCTTATGCTGAAACGGTTGCAAAGGATTGGTTTTCAAAGGGAATTACCGAATATGACCAGATTGAAGCGGAAGCTCAGAGACAGCTTGCTTTGAGAGATTACAGCAATAAAATCAAAAGTGATTTTGGTTTGGAGGGAAGTCTTACCAAGAAGCAAAGGGAGTACTTTGAACAGTGGCAGGCTTGGGGCTTTGATGAAAAAATCGTAAGCTATGCCGGTGAAATTTGCAGAGATTTAAAAGGAAAAAATATTCTTAACTACATAAATGGCATTATGAAAAACTGGCATGAAAAGGGCTTTGATAAGCTTGACGATATTTTAAAATATCAAAAGGATTATAAGGAAGAGAAAAATCAGGAGAAAGAGCCGTCCTATGATTTAAAGCTGTGGAGGAAAATGGCTGAGGAGTTTGATCCTGATACTATTAGCTTTGAGGAGGACGAAGCATGAGGTACACAGAGCAAGCGTATGAAAAAACAGAAGCGGAGCTTGCACAAAGACGTCAGCGTTCAGCTGCTGAGCTTGAGGAGAAAGAAAAATTTGTCTACTCTAAAGCTCCTGAAATATACACACTCAGGCAGTCGCTTAAAGTAAGCTGCATTAAGCTTGTTAAGCTTGTAGCCTCTCATGACAAGGACGCTTTGCGCAAGGCGGAGGAGCTGAAAGAGGAAAATTTAGATATACAGAAAAGAATAAAGACTATGGTTTATGATTTGACTGGCGATGAAAATTATCTTGAAGCGAAATATGTTTGTGAAAGGTGTCACGATACAGGCTATGTTGAGGGAATCCGCTGTGAATGTGCCAGTAAGCTTTTAAAAAGCTACACGATAAATGAGCTTAACAAGCAAAGCTCTATAGCGCTGCACGATTTCAGCGAATTTCGTTCGGACTATTATGACAATGAAGCGCTTAGCAGACAGATGGTAAAATACAAGAATAATTTTGTCAGCTTTTGCGAGCATTTTCCAAAGGTATCTCAATCGTATTTGTTTATAGGCTCAACAGGGCTGGGCAAAACCTTCTTGTCGTCATGTATAGCTAAGACTGTTATTGATAAGGGCTTTTTCGTTGTGTTTTCCTCTGCGCCCGACCTTCTAAGGAGAATTGAAAATGAGTATTTCAGACGAGAGGACGGAAATACTCTTGATACAGCATTAAACGCCGATCTTCTGATAATTGACGACCTTGCGTCAGAATTTAAGAACAGCTTCAACGATTCAGCTGTGTACAATATTATAAACGGCAGGCTCAATCTGAAAAAGCCTACGATTATTTCAACAAATCTTGACGAAAATCAAATGAATAAACGCTATGACGAAAGAATAACCTCAAGACTTTTAAATGAATACACAACCTTTCTTTTTTTGGGAAAGGATATAAGACAGGTGAAAAATGTCGTGAGAGCGAGAAAAAAATAGAAAAAATCCAAGATGGGATTTTTTGCAAATCGAAATACATTTTTCACTGACTAAAAATAAGTGTACATGACAAGCATAAATATTTTGGGCTTAAACAGAACAAAGGAAAAGAGCGGTTCATCATGAATCCGCTCTTTTTGTTATTTTGCAAATTTTTTCGACTGTTCAACCGCTAAACGGTCGCAGCGTTCGTTTTCGGGATGCCCTGCATGACCCTTGACCCAGACAAAGCTTACCTCGTGAACCTCAAGAAGCTGCAAAAGCCTTTTCCACAAATCGGGATTAAGAGCAGGCTTTTTGTCTGACTTAACCCAACCGTTTGCCTGCCAGCTTTTAGCCCAACCCTTTGTTACAGAATCGATTATATACTTTGAATCGCTGTAGAGCGTCACCTTGCAGGGACGTGTGAGAGCTTCAAGCGCTTTGATTACCGCCGTAAGCTCCATTCTGTTGTTTGTGGTTGAAGCTTCGCCGCCGCTCAGCTCCTTTTCAGCCTGCCCATATCTTAGCACAGCCCCCCAGCCGCCTGGACCGGGATTGCCTGAACAGGCACCGTCTGTAAAAATCTCAACACTTGTCATATGCCGCAGCTTTCGCAGTCTTCACAGTCCTCAATTCTGCCGACAATCGGCACGGGATCTATTCCGTTTCTGCGATAGTAGTCTGAAAGCGCCGCCTTTGTAGCCTGCTCGGCTAAAACAGAGCAGTGCAGCTTTGCAGGCGGAAGTCCGTCCAGAGCCTCGATAACCGCCTTGTTTGAAAGCTTGACTGCCTCTTCAATAGGCTTGCCCTTGATAAGCTCGGTGGCCATTGACGAGGTGGCGACAGCCGCACCGCAGCCAAAGGTTTTAAACTTTACGTCTGTAATTATTCCATTGTCGATTTTGAGATACATTTTCATTATATCTCCGCACTTGGCGTTTCCAACCTCTCCGACACCGTCGGCGTTTTCTATTTCACCGACGTTGCGAGGATTGGCAAAGTGATCCATAACCTTTTCACTGTATATCATTTCAATTCTCCTTTTATAAAAGCAATTGTGTGTTTGTTTAAGCCTTTGGAGTGCCGTCAGGATTTAAGCCTTCCGTTGAGCAAATTCTCTCCCACAGCGGCGACATTGAACGCAGCTTTGTTACCACCTTAGGCACAGTTTCGATGATGTAATCAACCTCTTCTTCAGTTATATCCTCTCCAAGCGAAAGTCTTAAGCTTCCGTGAGCAATTTCGTGGGGAAGTCCTATTGCAAGCAAAACGTGCGATGGATCAAGCGAGCCTGATGTGCAGGCTGAACCTGACGAAGCGCAGATTCCGTTTAAATCAAGCAACAGCAGCATACTTTCGCCCTCAACGCCTCTGATTGAGATGTTCACATTGCCTGCAAGACGTTGTGTTGGATGCCCGTTCAGACGTGTCTGCGGAATTTGCAGGATTCCATCAATGAGCTTGTCCCTTAAAGCGGCGATTCTCTCGGTTTTTTCAGAAATATCTGCGCAGGCATCTGTGATTGCCGTTGCGAGACCTACAATTCCGGGCACGTTTTCCGTTCCCGCACGCTTGCCTCTTTCCTGCGCACCGCCTGCGATCAGGTTTGGCAGAGCGATTCCCGTTTTGATGTAAAGTGCACCGATGCCCTTGGGAGCGTGAATTTTATGCCCTGAAAGCGAGAGCATATCAATGTTCATCTCCTTGACGTTAATCGGCACATGACCTACAGCCTGTACAGCGTCTGTGTGGAACAGCACCTTTTTCTGTCGGCAGAGCTTTCCGATTTCAGGAATCGGCATGATAGTACCGATTTCATTGTTCGCAAACATGACGGTGACAAGGCAGGTGTCCTCTCTTATAGCATTTTCAACCTGCTCGACAGTTATGCGTCCGTACTCGTCAACGGGAAGATATGTCACCTCAAAGCCGTGCTTTTCGAGATATTCACAGGTGTGCAAAACCGCATGATGCTCTATGGCGGTTGTTATGATGTGCTTTTTGCCCTTTTTCGCACCGATTTCAGCCGCACCTTTGATAGCCCAGTTGTCAGATTCTGAGCCACCAGCGGTAAAGTAGATCTCGTTGACCTTTGCGCCAAGGGTATTCGCAACCTTTTCTCTTGAAGCGAGAACTATCTTTGCGGCGTCCATTCCAAGATTATATATGCTTGAAGCGTTGCCGAAATTTTCAGTAAAAATAGGCAGCATGGCGTCAAGCACATTCTGCGTAACCTTCGTGGTTGCGGCATTATCAGCATAAATAAAGCGTTTCTCCATTTTTCTAAGTCCTTTCTATACCTTAAGTGCCAGTTTCATTTTTGGAATTTATGTATAAACCAGTCGCTGCTTTTTGCTGTAATCATTATATACCTTTTTGATATAAAATGCAAGTCCTTTCTGAAAAATTAATAAAATATCTCATAAATATGCCATTTTAAAAATAAAAAAGCTCTGCAAATGACCTTATGAAGCCTTTTGCACCTGAGAATAGCTATTTTTTCTTTAAAAAAGCTGATAGTTAATCTCAACGTAAAATAAATCAGCACTCCAAGCAGACAGCCTGAGAAGTTCATTATCAAGTCGTCAGTCTGAAGCTCGCCCAGCCGAGTAAAATATTGTGTAATTTCTATAAAAAGTGTAAAACCCAGCCCGCAGCAAAGCGTTTTCAAAGCCTCATGCTCCTTAAAGAAAAACGGCAAAAATATGCTTGGAATCAGAAACATCATAATATTAAGGAGCGCTTCGGAAAGAGCATACAAATCCTTTTGCACAAAAATCTGATTGACAAACTGTATTTCTAAGGTGCAGCGGTAATAGCTGTATGGAGTACGCATTAAAAGCGTTGTCACAAGCACATTAAATATATAAAAGTACAGGAGAGCCGCCGCTGATGTTCTTAATTTGGAGCAGTGCTTTCTCTGCATAAGATAAGCAAGCAAAAAAAGTGACGCCGCAAAGATAATCGCAATAGCACCGTTCCACCGTGGAAAACGGTTTTCCAGCGCAAGCATAAAGCTTTCTTTCATTGTACATCGCTCCTTTTGGCAATAAAATTCTGAAAATTCAAAAGCCCATTTGCCTTTAAATCAATTGTACCACAAAGCAGAGCTAGTTTCAAGGCTTTTTTTGTAAAATTCTGTGTTGCAAGCCTGAGATGAGGATTTGAAAAGCTTAAATCAACTGGCTCTGTCAAAAATCTTTCACAATTCAAACATAAATCGTTGATATAAGTTTGATATAATATCCTTGTATTTCTCAAAATGAAAAAAGGAAGTGATTTTGTGGCTGATTCTAATGTTACCAAGCGTGCTTTGGCGGATAGTCTGAAAACCCTAATGGAAAGCAAAAGCTTTGCTAAAATAAGCGTAGGCGACATCTGCGAGGGTTGTAATATGAACAGAAAAAGCTTCTATTATCATTTTCGTGATAAATACGACCTTGTAAATTGGATTTTTTATACTGAATTTGTCCATACCCTGAATTATTCTCCTGATGATAATGGTTGGCAGCATTTCATCGACGTATGCAAGTATTTTTATGAAAATAAGCGTTTTTATTCAAAGGCGCTTAAAATTGAAGGACAAAATTCCTTTAGGGAGTACTTCAAGGACATTCTTGAATCTATTTTGTTCGAATATTTGAAGTTTTATTTTGCCGATGACAAGGATTCAGTTTTTGCCGCAGAGTTTTTTACCGATGCGATTATTTCCTCGCTTATTCGTTGGCTTACATCTAAAAAGCTTTCAACGCCAGAGGATTTTGCAGAAAGAGTTCACCGCTGTGTCAGAGTGGTTAAGGGATAGAATGGAGTTAATTATTTGATGTTATTCAAATGTTAGCTCCTTTAATTTTTGAGCAAAGGCAATTTGGTAGTTTATTAAATAGTCAAAATTACCAAAAATAAATTACAATTTCTTTGATAATGATACAATTTATCGAAAATTTGCAAATAAGAGCAAATTTAGCCTTTTATCTCTTGACAACAGGGGAACAAATGTGTTATAATAAAAGTATGATGTCCCCGCCTCTTAGGAGGCGGGTGCCATTCTGACTTTCAGTATGGGATATAATCCCCTACTGAAACCCAGCGGAGCTGGTAAGAACTTTTATTGCAAGCGTTCGCAATCAAGCTTAAGCAAGCTTAGCTTGCCTTGCT
>X368_European_Ground_Squirrel__coassemble_119_pt1 | contig 7316 bp, 12 predicted proteins | sample X368_European_Ground_Squirrel__metabat2_low_PE_002 | metagenome-assembled genome bin X368_European_Ground_Squirrel
CAGCGGTATCGCAGGCGGACTGCTTCTGTCATTTATTGTCCTTTTCTTTGCAGCGGAGTTTTTTGCAGCGGAGTTTAATATACTAGTATTGCTCATGTAAAGCTTAACGTTGCCGAAGAAACATAGCGGAGCATTTCAGACGTGATTACTTAAGCATCGCCACAGTGGACAGAGAAGGCATGGGAAAAAGCCGTCTTCTACAGTCAACTCCCGGACTTATCAATACAGGGATACTCCCCTAAGCTTTGTGAGCAGCCAATGCTTTATGCATTGATTTACATTCTCATGCAGAAAGAGGCAAAGCAAATGGAAAGCGTCATGGGAAATATTTTCCCTATTCCTGGTCAGTACCAGCTTACGGTGCTGATTAACATTTTGCGAAAAAAATCAAACGAGGTATAGGCACTTTTGCAGATGACGGTTATTACTTCATCCAAAATCCAAAGGATATTTAATTTAATCGGAGGACGTTAAAACGTATGCAGATTTATTTGTATTGTACTTATGAACACTCTATGCCGGGATTTTTCTCACTCGTCTGGACGGAAATCATTTGGTTCCTGTTCAATCGGCAGAGAACCTGCCGAAAGTGGCAGAACAGTTCTTCTTTCTTTGATATGTTTCAAATCCTATGGAGTGATTTCGGCTTCGACTGCCATGCTGTTTCAACGCTTTCAGAAGATGAAAACTCCTCTGCAAAAGAGAACGAAGCCGCTCAAAATAATAAAGAAGAGAGCTTTTCCGAAAACACAAACGAATCTCAGACGCTTTCCGATGAAGATACGGACGCTTCTCCCAATCGAGGAAGCTTTTTCGGCATACGGGAGCTGCGAGGCCAGATGCCCACTGGCCGGGTGCGGTCGCCAGTCTGCTTTTTATAGCACAGGAACCGCCTGAGCCGCCTGCGCAAGTGAACCGCACTAAAATACATATATATTTTGTCGTACGAAATCTTACGCAAATGCGTGAATTTTTGTGGAGCATAGACCAAGATACAAGCAGTATTCTGCATAAAATGGGTATGTCCTATTTCACACGTGATTTCATCGTTGATATTGCTCAAAGAAAGCGGGAATTGGAAACATTTCTTGGCAAATTTGATTCTGGCAACTGGACGTATTCTGTGGACTATGAAACGAGCATGACATATGTGTTTACCATCAGTCCCTCCAGAGAACAAACTCGCTTGCTGAGCTTTGTGTTTCATTGTGCCACTCCAAAAATGTCGGCTGATATTGACCCTGACGCAGCGGATGCAATATGGCTAATGACAGACGGACGCTTTTTGATTAGAACTGTGCGGCTGATGAATATACACAGTTCATAAACACAATATTGGCACATCTGCTGGAACAGACAGAAAATCTTTCAAAGCCTGCTTGCCTGATTATGACACAGATTGAAAAAGTCGGGCACTTTACAAAGCTGCCGTATAAATCAACATATCCGCAAAAATCGTGGGAAGAATTGAAAAAAGCTGCCATAAAAAGCTTCGGCAGCAGCTGTGGAAAAATTCCTGTAGCAGTCATTCCTGTTCAGGTCTATGGGGGATTGGAATATGCCACTAAAAACGATAAAGGCGATCCTGTTCTGCGCTTTAGCAATAACGGATTTCACCAAGCCTATATAACCGAAAATTGTCAGATTCCTTTATTATGCTCCCATCCTTAGCAGGAGCGGGAACTGGCGCATATTTAGTGTATCATCTTTTGCTTAATGCGCTTCAAGCTTCTACATTAGGATTTGTTTTTCTGCACGGATTTACACTTCTCGGATTTTTCTAGGCGGCTTTGCAGGATTGAATTTAGGTATCCTTTTGTCCCGAAGGTTTAAAATTACCTGCCCAAATTCTTGGCATGTTTCATTTGTTTTGGCAGAAACTCTTATTTTTGTATTCTCAATCATAGGACAAATTCTCTATTTAATACAGGTGGAAACTAGCCTTGACATTTCGGATACGGACAAAAATGTGGATATTGTGCTTCTGTTGGATACATCAAGCAGTCTTGGCAATAACGATTCTGACTATGCTTCTCAAAGAACTAAATCCGTCGCAAAATTTGTAGAAAGTCTGGACGATACCTACCGCCTGCAAACTATCGCTTTTGCGGCAATTGCTTTTTCCGACCGAACAGAGCTTCTGACCATGGACAATTCTGGCAAGGAGAAAATTATACAGTATGTCAGTCAGATTGATACCGTAGGAAAAACCGATTTCGACCCTCCGCTGCTTGCAGCATAGGAAACGATGGAAAATGGCGCCCGCTCCGACAGCACAAAGGCATTTATCATTTTTACTGACGGAGATGGCAACTTAAGCGATTCGATGCTATCACAGTTTGAAAGCAACGGCGAACCGATACGGTTGTTTCACTCAGCAACGGAAGCCTTGATACGGAGGAATTGTCTTTGGCACTTCAAACAGCAGTCAGCGATGCTTCAGATGGAACGCACTCTAAAACATCTCATATCTATCTGAGTCATAACTCGCTTCTATTTCTTCAGGGCGATAATGAGTTTTCTCTCTATAAGCTTTTAATACGAACGATTTTCATGATTTTATTCACTCTTGGATACTACGGAGCAGTAAATTCTTCGACTATACTGTAAAATATTGTCAGTGGAGTGACTCTCTCTGCTCTTTCAACAATCATAGCTGTAATTTTCAACTATGAAATAATTTCTTTCTGGTTGACAGTATTTTCCTTGGCACGGCTGTAGCGTCGATTAAAGAGCAACAAGATTAGACCTGCGAAAATAAGAATTTTCAAAACTATGACTATTCATATCAACAAGGACAACAGAAAAAAGTGATCAATCAGCAGACAATGCCCAAGCGACCGCCTGCGGATGAAGGAGATATTATCGATGTATAACAAAAAGCTGAAAAAATTGAAAAGCATTTACACTAAAAGTAATTCGGATTGGTGCATGAAAAGCGAAAATGCTGAAAAACCTGAAGCGTTGTTTATTTTTGCAGATTATACACTGACTCAGACAACTGTAGGAACTAAAGCGGCAAAGGCTGTCAACAGCATGAAACGTGCCGCTGACTGTGGATATGCTTGGGCAGCACTGGCTATGGGCATATCTTTCACTTTGGTTGTGTAGAAAAGAAAAATTTAAAAATTGCCCGCAAATGGTATGAAGCCGCAAAGGCACTCGGCTGTGAAGAAGCAGAGCAATGGCTTAAGATGATAAAAAAGACGTTTTGGAATTGTCATGTCCGCCGCAGGAAATGCTGCGGTAGCAGCAGTTATTATCGCAGCTATCATCATACTGCCGAAAAGGTCCTCAGGCAAAATAGAGGTTTCAGAAGATACGGAGCTTATTGAAACGACAACAACTGAAAAATTCAGTCAGGCTATATCAGACTTGATTGCGGAAAATGACGATCCGTTGGTGGTCAGCGGCGAACAAAGCACAAATCGGCTTCTTCTTATGTTTGAAGGCAACGATATAGATTTGTCAGATTTTCCCGCAGTGACGGTTATCGCAGATGAAGATAATTTTGTCATAATTCAGTTTTCCAACGAGGAGGGAGCGAAAAAATGCCTTGAATCACTAAAAAATATGGACGGTGTAATTTACGCAAAGGAGGACGAATACTCACAGTATTTAGACAGCTCCGATGATGATATTACATCATCGGCAAGCACGAGCACCACCTATATCTTTCATATTATAGCTGGGAGTAGAATATATGGGACTGGATCAGCTGTCCGCATGGCTGATGGGACAAAGTACTCAGTAGGTAACTGTCGCAGTTATTGACAGCGGAGTATCCCCGTGCAGCGAAACCGAAGACAGAATACTGGATGGATTTGACTTTGTCGAAAAAAATAACACAAACGGACATTATGACGCATACGGACATGACACTCATGTAGCAGGTACTATATTGGACTGCACCAGAGGACTGGAAGTAAATATTCTGCTGGTTGGGTCGCTGGACGATGAAGGTGACGGATCAGACTTGAAAGTTTCTGCTAGAAACGAGGGAGACAAGAACGGCAACACGGCAGATGAATACCCAGCGCATATCGATGAGCCAATCGTAGTTGTCGCAATAGATAATACTGGAACGATAGCTTATTTTTCAAATCCTGGCGATTCAGTGGACGTCAGTGTGCCAGGTGTAAGCATTCTCAGCTATTACATAGGCAACACAATGGTGGAGCTAGACGGAACCTCAATGGCAGTGCCGCACATTTCCGCTCTGGCGGCAATGCTTAAAATGTATCTCTCGGATAAATCAGTCGCGGAAATTGAAAAATATATAACCGATTACTGTATCTGCGGCGGCGATGAGCTGTATTACGGCAGCGGCAGCCCTTGGCACCATATTTTGCCGGGGAATAAAATCTATCCGTCTTGAATATGAAGCTTCTTAGTGTATTTAAAGGATAAAAAGATCATGGCAAAACAAGCATTGAAAATTGATGGTTGCAAAAAAAAATATCACTGAAATGCGCAATGAAGTCCTTGCTGCGTGTCAAAAAAAGATAAGGACTATTACAGGATAGAACTTAATAAAATCATTGCCGACTTAGAGAGGGTACAGCTTGACCTCCTGGTATGTGTACGTTGCAAAAAATATGGAACACTTCAATCAGTTAAGGAGAGAAATAAGTATAACTTACATGAGAAAATTTCTTGCAAGACAGATTCAGCGGTTTTGGGCGATTTTTATCTGCAAGAACCTAACCAAAACTTTTTTCAGACGAAACTAAACCTCGCAGAAAAATTGAAAAATAGTCTGTCTGAGAAAGAACCAAAGCCTCAGCCTGAAACAGATATTGATTTATCAAAAGAGAAACAGCAGGCATTGCTCAAAATCAATGTCGCAAAAAACAACGTTTGCACTATGCTCTATAACGGCAGCGTTTTTGCAAATGAGCCAAGCCGCAAAGACGAGCTTTGGAATGATATTAATAATATCATAAAGTCCCTTGATATATGCCAAAGTACTTCAGAAATCTCCGATTTAATAAACCAGTCTGAACAAAATGCGGCAAAATATAAAGCCTCTATCTTGAAAGAAGCTATAGATGAAATAAAAGCTGTGAAAAATACTCTCTATTCAGTTCTTGATAAAAATAATGCTGTTGAAGACCTCGCACAAGCTGAAATGTGGCAGAGCTGTAATATACAATTTGAACAGCTTTCTCATTCTCTTGAAGACTGTCAAGAGCTTTTGCAAATCAATGCTTTTGTCGAACAGGCACAGGATTTAAAAGAAAAGACTATAAAACAAGCTCAGGTTGAAAATAAGCGAGCTCAGGCGAATGCCAAAATCATGAGTTATAAAAACAGCTTGCCTTATTATTTTAACAGCTGCATTGATATGACTTTTTAAATAATGGAGGAAAATCAAATATGACAATTAATGAAGCAATAGAAATCGTAAATGCCTGCAACGTCGGCTGGGAAGAATTTTTCTTTGGATGAAATTTAACAGCCGCCAAGCTAAAAGCTTTTTGGAAAAGTCCGTTTGAATTAGTTGTACGCAGAACGCAATTTCACAACAAGATAGCTTGTCAGATTCGATATGAGCAGGTATAATAACAGCACTGCAACGCTCAGCTTTGCGTCCATGCTTATATAATCTGACAGACCTACTAGCCCCTCAAAATTAAAATTTTCTTTCATAATCACATAGCAGCAGTTTTGTATTTCAAACCTGCTGAAAATCGGAAGGATAAACAAATACACCGCCGTAAGTCCTACGCTCACTATAGCGTTTCTTGTTGCTGTACCTAACAAAAATCCTATTGATAAATACAAAATCGCTATTAAAAAAGCTGTTAAAATCTTAATTATCACCGATCCTTGCGGAGCAGGCGAATAAGAAAAATCAACGACGTTTATTTTGCTCTCAATGATATTCTCCAAAACTATCACGCAAAGCCTGTTTATCACAACAAACAGCAATATAACTATCAGACTAATAAGTAAAAACGATATGCTTTTAGCTAAAATGTAATTTCGTCTACCATATCTCAAAATCTTATGCTTGTAAATTCTGTTTTTTAAATCCACCGTTGCTAAAAATACGCCGATACAAGTGAATAAAAAAGGAAATATCAATATTCCCACTTCTAATATATGAGATGTTGAATATGCGCCCGATACAGAATATATTGACATTCCAACAAGTATTTTGTAGTACAAGATAGGGTTTTTGATTGTAGTAAGACCATCGTCGCTTTCAACTACATCGTATTCTCCAGATTCCAGATCAGCTGACATCCGAGCTTCATCGCCATCATATAAATCAGCTGCTCTTGTGTAGCTATCGTAGTTACTCATAACATAATCATATTGAATAAGAGAAAAAATTAAACATATACCTACAACAATCAATAAAATCACAAGCGGGGCTTTAGATTTTCTGATATAACTAAAATCAAAAGCTAAATTATTACACAATCGTTTCATTTCCAAAATGCCTTTCATAAATGTCTGCCAGTGTTGTATTGTCCTCATAATATTCGTCACTGACATTGACTATTTTTTTATCTTTAATAATAAAAACTAAATCAACAATTCCTTCATAAAACGAGAAGTGATGTCCAGTTAAAATCATATATTCACTTTTAAGCTCTCCTGCAACCTTTTTTTTGAGCTGTTTTATAGAATCATAATCCAAACCGTTAGATATTTCATCCATAACAGATAGCTTAGGCGAAAGTATATCCTGCAAAGCAAGCGCTAATTTTTTTCTTTGCCCATAAGAATAAGTGCCGACTTTAGCATGTAATTTTTCATCACTCAAATATTTATTTCCTTTGCTTGCTAAATCGTTTTTATCTATTTTGATTTTTTTCTGAAAAAACCGTTAAATTATCTATTCCCGAAAGCTTATCATAAAATGGACTGTCGTCCCAGATAACGAGCATTTCAGACCTTAGCTTATCAATGCTTTCCTCGCAAATAATTTCTCCGCCGTATTTTTCAAGACCTGCCAGACATTTTATCAAGGTAGTTTTTCCGCAGCCGTTAGGAGCCATAAAGAAAACAATCTTGTTAGAAGGTATTTCAAACGAGGTGTTTTCAAATATTGTTTTACTCCTATACTTCTTTTCAAAATTTTTAAAAATAATCACTTTATTTCCTCCAGAAATTAAAGCTGACAGACTTTCCTGACATATAGTTAATTCAAAGCGTCAGTATCCCAACCTGTTGGACGCCTTTTACTGCTGTTGACATCATTCGCAGCTAAAATCAACGCTGCTGTAAAAGCAAAATTTTTTAATTGTATTAAATTCCACTTTTCAAGCTAAACAAAACCTTATTCGCTTTATATTCAGTAT
>X368_European_Ground_Squirrel__coassemble_143_pt1 | contig 6382 bp, 4 predicted proteins | sample X368_European_Ground_Squirrel__metabat2_low_PE_002 | metagenome-assembled genome bin X368_European_Ground_Squirrel
AACTTTTATTGCAAGCGTTCGCAATCAAGCTTAAGCAAGCTTAGCTTGCCTTGCTTCGCTTTAAATATCAATTAAGATAGTTTAAATTACAGCGATTATTTTTAATCAGGCAACTGATTTTATTGCAATAAATTCACTACAAAAGGGAGAGGATTGACTTGGACAATAATAACTATTTTAACAATTCCGAAGCATTATCATTAATGAAAGTGTATCCAACCTTGCGCCGGGTTGTTCTCGAAGCATTTGACGCACACCCGATGAAGCTTACAAGAACCCAGCAAATTCTTTTGCTGGCACTTAACAAAGAGGAAATGCTGAGCATGTCGGAAATCGCACGCAGAATTTGTACCAGCAATGAGCAGGCGACTCGTGCGGTAGCGCAGCTTGTAGATATAAGCTTTGTCAGCCGTTCACAAAATGCCGCCAACCGACGTACAATAAACATATCGCTCACAGATAAAGCCAAAAGTTACATAAACGAAATTTCAGCAAATGTATTTAAAAAGCTTGACATTGCCTATGGTGAAATAGATGACAACCAATCAGAAGACCTTTCCAAATGCCTTGATTTTATTGCAAATTTAAACGGTCACTATTGATGTTGACTTGATAGGGATAAGCTTTATGTTCAATAAATAAGCTCTGCGAAAAAGCAGAGCTTATATTATGCAAGTTTTCTCTTCAGCTGTCACCAGCCTATTCAGGACTTGGCACACTTGCAACCTCATTTATTGAGTTCCACCTTACACACCCCTGACCATACATAAGGTTTCATCACTTAGTATACCGCAACGACTGTAAAGTTTCGTCAGTATACCCAGAACTCATGTTCCTGCATAACAGGTTTCCCTGTTTCTATTATTATTATACCCCATTCCATCACGTTTGTCAACCCATTTTTCAAAAATCTGCAACATATTTTCACCTTGCTTGCCAAAATTAAAGGCTGTGAAAAAATCCACAGCCTTTTTAAAGATTTCCACTTATACGGTAGGACGCACCTCTTTTTACAGAAGTCTAGAACTTCCATACGATAAGACTAAGCTTATCATTTTTATTATACCACATTTATTCTAGTTTGTCAGTCTTTTTGTGAAATTTTTTTGCATCGCCTGATTTTACCGAAAAAGGGCTTGCAATTTGTAATAAAAAAGTGTATAATAATAGTAGAAAAGGTTTTTTGATAGATATAGGAGAGTAGAAATGGCTGAGAATAAAAATATAAATGAGCAGCTTTTCAAGGAGGAAATGGCTAAGAGAATTTCGGGCAGCGTAATGACTAAAAGCAATGAGGACATTAAAACGGCTGAACAAAAGAGGCGTGATTCCGGCGCTACATATCCCGAACGCAGATATGCTGCGCCTAAAGCACAGCAACCGACTGCAAATTTAAAGCGTAAGAGTGCTTCGGCTAAAAAGCGCAAAAAAGCTGAAATGGAGGCTAAGCGCCGTAAAAAGAAACGTAGACAGCGCACTTTGATTGCTTGTCTTGTTGTTTTTGTGCTGCTTATCGGCGGAGCAATCACAGGTACAGTGATGTGGTATCAAAGCGGCAAGTCGCTTTACGATGGAGTTTTTCTTGATAACACCTATATAAATGATACTGACGTAAGCGGAAAAACTGCTGAGGAGGCAGCAGAGCTTGTCAGACAGGATTCTGATATTCCCGATTCAATTACAATTATAACTCCTGATGACGAAACGGTTATGATTAAGATGACTAGCCTTGACGGTGAGGATAATATCGTAAACAGCGTTGAGGATTTCTATAACGGTCAGGACCATGCAGGCTGGTATAAGTCCAGAACTGAAGAAACGCACTACACTTTTACCGTTAAATATGATTACGACAGAGAACTGCTTTATGATGCTGTTTATGAAAAAATCGTTGCAAATCAGGATGAGGCAGTTGAGCCTGAGAACGCCTATATTCAGCGCACCGACGACGGCTTTGAAATTGTGGACGAGGTTATAGGCACGGTAATTGACGAGGATAAGGTTGAGGATTTGTATGACTTTATCGATGGCTTTCTTGACAGAGGCGATTACTCGATAAGCCTTAAAAACTGTAATTGCTATAAATCGGCGGAGGTTACAGCTGACGACCTGGCTGAAGAGCTTGAAAAGCTTAATTCACTTTACAATGTTGAATTTACCTTTGATTTTACATACACAACTGAAACACTAAGCGGAAGCGAGGTTATAGACTGGATTACCTTTGAAAATGACAATGCGCTCGACGGCTATACCGTTGACGAGGATAAGGCGATGGAGTATGTAGAGAAGCTTGCTGATGAGTACGATACCTACGGCAAGGACAGAACTTTTAATTCCACGACAAGAGGAGAAATTACCGTTGAGCAGGGAAGCGGCTGCTATGGCTGGTGGATTGATCAGGAAAAGACCTGCACATTGCTTGTTGGTTTGATAGAGGACGGTATTTCTGCAACTACCGAGCCGTACTACTATGTTAATCCAAACTCACAGTATACCTATACCTGCAATGCCGATGTAAGAACGGCGGACGATGATATAGGCGATACATACTGCGAGGTTGATTTGGAGGAGCAGCATTTTTGGTACTATAAAGACGGCGAACTTGAGTATGAATGTGATATAGTTTCAGGCAAGCCCACAGAGGAAAGAAATACTCCGGCAGGAGTTTATAAGCTGTGGTATAAGGAGCTTAACAAGACGCTCACAGGCTCAAATTCCGCAGGCGAAACATGGTCGACCCCTGTTACCTATTGGAACAATATCTCGACTATTGGCGTCGGACTTCATGATGCAACATGGCAGTCCTCCTTCGGCGGCACACGCTATGTAAATTACGGCTCGCACGGCTGTATAAATATGCCGTATAACGCCGCAAAGTATGTCTATGAAAATGTAGAGCTTGACACGCCTGTTATAATGTACTGGTAAAAAGGACGGCGCAGAGATGCTGTTGAAAAACTTCTGCGTCGTTTTTTGAAAAATATTGATAAAAAGGGTTGATTAAAAATTTATTTTATTGTATAATAAAAATAGAAGTTCTGTTGAAAGTAAAAAAGCAAAATTATTCAACTCGTCAGGAGAGCATAACTTATGAAGCAAAAGCGCAACAATCCATTCGTTTCCGCAGGTCTGACCGCAATAGCCGTTATTGCGGCTGCTATGGTTATGATTTATATTGTATTCCAAAGAAGCGAACTGGCAAGCATGATTCAGTCTATTCTGGATATTCTCCAGCCGTTTTTAATCGGCGGAGTTTTAGCTTATCTTTTAGCGCCGCTTTGCAATAAATTTGAAAATATGTTTATCAGACTGCTGCCAGACAAGCCCAAAAGCAAAAAATGGGCGTTCGGATTGTCGATAACCTTAAGCTCGCTGACCGCACTGCTGATTTTTGCGATAGTTGTAATGCTTATTGTTCCTGCAACAATTGACAGTTTGGTTTCAATCGTTAAGGCTGTTCCTGACTATATAGTGAATTTTATAGCGTGGGCAAATGAGAAGCTTGAAGCATATCCTGATGTTAAGCGCTATATGATGAATGCGGTTGACGTTGTGTATGAGCGCCTTGAGGATCTCACCGCCGATCTGACTACCTCAATGCAGACGGTTCAGACTATGCTCAGCGGAGTCGGAAGCGGTATAGGAGTGATTCTCCAGTTTTTGCTCAATGTAGTAATCGGATTTATAATTTCTATATATTTTCTCATTTCACGCAGAACCTTTGCACGTCAGGGAAAAATGCTTATCTATGCGCTTTTTCCGTCAAAGACGGCTGATATGGTGTATGATGAGATTCTCTATGCCGATAAGATGTTCAGCGGCTTTTTAAGAGGCAAGGTACTTAATTCGATGATAATAGGGATAATTTGCTTTGTTGTCCTTAGCATAATGAATTATCAGGACGCCGTGCTTATAAGCGTTATTGTCGGAGTGACAAATATAATTCCGTTTTTCGGACCCTTTATAGGCGCAATACCGTCCGCACTGCTGATTTTAGTTATCGAGCCTAGAAAGGTAATATGGTTTATAATCTTTATACTCGTTTTACAGCAGATTGACGGCAATATTATAGGACCTAGATGTATGGGCAGCACTACAAAAATGTCGGCTTTTTGGATTCTTTTCGCAATACTATTCTTCGGCGGGATAATGGGCGTTGTCGGTATGATTATAGGCGTTCCGCTCTTTGCAGTCATTTACGATATTGTCAAGAAGTTTGTATATAACAGGCTCGAAAAGCACGGCAAGACCTCGCTTATGCCTGCTAAAGCTACAGATTCGGGCGGTGCGGCTGCGGATGACAATGATGAAGCTGACGAATATAAAGAGGATGATTCAGATAAGCCTGACGGGCAGGGAAATGACGGACAGTCAGTCAGCCAGTCTAAGGGAGTAAAGCTTCTCAAAAAGCTTTTCGCCGTAAAAAAATGATGAGATGATAAGGAATAAAATCACAAGCACCTCGCAGGATTCAGAGGTGCTTTTTAGCGTATTTTTTGCTTGCTGAAATTACTATTGCATGCATATTCAGTTAATAATTCCCAAAAAATAGAAAAATAAAAGGAAAAATTTTCTAAAAAATTAGCTGTGCTTTGTGATAAAAATGGTTTATTTAAAAAGGAAAAAACAAATCCATAAAAAAATACTTGATTATCTTTTAAAAATGTGATATACTGTATAAAGGACATCTTGCCGCACATCTGACGCAAGGCTTTGCCGCATTTGCACAGCAACAGCTTTTGTCAGATGCCCTATAGTGCATAAAGCACCGAATTTGAAAGGATGTAAGTGATTGATGAGAAATAAAAACAGAGATCAATTTAAGAGACTGATTACTTTCTTTTCATCGTTTCTTATAATTGTACTGTTCGGATATGGATTTTCCGTTATATGGTATTCATCCTATAACAGTGAGATGAACGACCCATTCTGGTATTATGGAAATATATTGATGGTTGTCATCTATGTCTTTGTATATGTGCTGAGCGCAAACAGTTTTAGCGCATTCAGGCTGGGTTATTTAAAGGCGGGAAGCCTTATTGGCTCTCAGACGCTGGGTATACTTCTTACAAATGCGATTACCTTTTTAGAGATCAGCCTTATAGGACGAGGACGGCTTTCAATTATGCCGCTGCTTGGTCTAACCGCTGCGGAGATTGTAATTGCTATTGTCTGGTGTCTGCTTTTTACAAAGCTGTTTGAGTGCATTTATCCGCCCAGAAAGATGATTATAGTCTACGGCAACCGAAGCGCACAGTATTTAGTCAAGAAAATGAGCAGCAGGGTTGATAAGTACATAATAAACGAGTCTATCAGCTGTGACGAGGATATAGAGCTTATAAAGGAGCGGATTTTGGAGCATGAGGCTGTGATTATCAGCGATATTCCCAGCAAGCTGAAAAATCAGCTTATGAAATTCACCTTTGAAAATAATGTGCGCACCTATCTGAATCCTAAGCTTTCGGACATTTTAGTCAGGGGAGCGGACGAGTGCAATTTGTTTGACACACCGCTTTTGCTTTGCAGAAATGGCGGACTTTCGTTTGAGCAGCGTGTTATCAAGAGGGGAATGGACGTTCTCTTTTCTGTGGTGCTGTCGGTTATTGCTTCGCCGTTTATGCTTATTACCGCACTGGCAATTAAGCTTTATGACCGCGGTCCAGTGCTGTATTCGCAGGAAAGACTGACGGAAAACGGACGAATTTTTAAGGTACATAAATTTCGCAGTATGATTGTTGATGCTGAAAAGAATGGGGCGCAGCTTGCGGGGAAAAATGACGACAGAATCACGCCTGTGGGCAAAATTATCCGCAAGATTCGCTTTGACGAACTGCCGCAGCTTTTTAATGTGCTTAAGGGGGATATGTCGTTTGTGGGACCTCGCCCTGAGCGTCCGCAGCTGGCGGCTGAGTATGAAAAGGATATGCCAGAGTTTCGCTACAGACTTAAGGTTAAGGCAGGGCTTACGGGCTATGCGCAGGTTATGGGAAAGTATAATACTACTCCTTATGACAAGCTGAAGCTGGATTTGATGTACATTGAAAGGCAGTCGCTGAGGCTTGATTTTAAGCTGATTCTCATGACTATTAAGATTGTTTTTGTGCCTGACGCTACTGAGGGTGTTGACGAGAAACCGATTAAAACTGAGCGTGAGGAGCATAAGGAAGAGCTTGAAAGGGTTTAAAAATAAAGCTCCTTGGCGAGTTGCCACGGAGCTTTTTCATGCGGGTGACAGGACTTGAACCTGCACACCATATGGCACAAGAACCTAAATCTTGCGTGTCTGCCAATTTCACCACACCCGCATTGCACATCTATTTAAAGCGGAGCAAGGCAAGCTAAGCTTGCTTAAGCTTGATTGCGAACGCTTGCAATAAAAGTT
>X368_European_Ground_Squirrel__coassemble_146_pt1 | contig 6283 bp, 8 predicted proteins | sample X368_European_Ground_Squirrel__metabat2_low_PE_002 | metagenome-assembled genome bin X368_European_Ground_Squirrel
ATTATATCAGCATACCTTTTAGAACAGGAGCTGCAAATTATGAGCAAGACTAAAATCCGACAATTTATAAAGACATTCAGCATAATGTGCTTCGTCCTTACATTTATAACTGCGCTTTCCTGCGCCGTTTTTGAATCCGACGCTTCAGTTGAAACCGTGTCCTCGCTCGGTTCGTCAGGTGCGGAGGTTGAGGCTATTCAGGAAAAGCTCAAGGAGCGTGGGCTTTACAACGGTGAAATTACAGGCTACTACGGCGAGCAGACGCAGGAAGCCGTTAAAAAATTTCAAAAGCAGCAGGGCATTTCACAGACAGGAACCGCAGGCTCTCAGACGCTTTCTGCGCTTGGAATTTCTATCGGCACAATTCCTGAAGCTACCGAATCTAATGTTTACCTGCTTGCAAGAATCATCTCAGCGGAAGCCCGCGGCGAGCCTTACACAGGACAAGTCGCTGTCGGAGCTGTCATTTTAAATCGTATAGAGCATCCGTCTTTCCCCGACACGCTTTCAGGTGTAATTTACCAAAACGGCGCATTTACCGCAATAGTTGATGGGCAATTTGACGAACCCATCGCCGAATCCGCCTACTCCGCCGCACGAGACGCACTTAACGGCTGGGATCCTACAGGCGGCTGCGTATACTATTATAATCCCGACAAAACATCAAACTCCTTTATGTGGTCGCTCCCGACTGTCATGACAATTGGAAACCATCGCTTTTCAACAGGATAAAATTTAAATATATTCCGCTTTGATATATTAAGCAGCGCTTTGATTGAATTTTTGATTTTAATTTTGCTGTGTTTGGACTTTGCTTTACGCTCAAGCTTTGCCCTCGATTCGCAAAGAAGCAAAAAGCACCTCAGCCTTGAACATTCTTTCAGCGAAGCGCAGAGCAAAATTATTCTCTTAGAAGCTAGAGCGCAGGAGCTTTATTCTGAAAATCGTGCTTCAATAGACATTCTTCCTGAAAAATACCGAAGCTCCTGCTGTGCGCACAAAATATATCAAATCCTGAAAGCTCGCCGCACCGACAGTCTTAACAATGCATTTGATATTTACGAAAGGGAGAACGGTTGAACGTTCTCCCTTTAATACTACATAATGCAGATTTTATCAGAGGGCGTTTATTCCCACTCAATATAAGTGCATTTGTTTTTTATGTCAATCCTTGATTTTAAGCGTTATAATAGATACAAAATACTTTATTTTGAGCGAATTATCCGTATTATTTATTCTTTTGAGGTCAAAATGAGGTCAGATTTGTGCTAGCAATACAACTGCGAACGTTCTTTTCTTTCGGTTTGCTCTCTTGTTTTAATTTGCTCTCTATTCTTTTAAGGATAATCGGCATATATATGTCCTCAAACTTCTCTGTTCCTATGTAAAACGGCTGTACAATAATTTTAATTTCATTTTTCATTTTGTGTTCCGCCTTTGACTGTCTCACAATTCCTGCCCATAATGCTTTTTTGTCCTGCTCTGACTTACACTTTTTTCTTTTTGTCGTTCCTCAAGCTTTTGTGCTTCTGAAATTTCTCTAGCTTTAGCTAAAAGCTCAGGACTTATTGATTCCAGTACATTTTCAATGCGCTCGTAGTTTTTTATTACAGGCTTTAGCTTTTGAAGCTGACTGTTTTCCCTTTTTAAGTTTTTGTTCTTTTCTCGTAAATCCTCGTTTTCTTTATCAATTTTTTGATTAAGCTTCTCTAACACATATGATTGAGCTTCGCTTTTATCTCTTAATTCTGATATTTTACTAAATTTCTTATTCAGTTCTTTTTCTATTGCGTTTATTTTGTCTTTCTTCAGAGCTTGCGTAAGAGGATTTTTCAAATAGCCGTCCAGCTCTTTAAATAAATCTTGAATTTCAAATTCATCTTCCGTTGCTTTATCATAGTCAGGAGTGTATTTTAATAACTCGTTTAGATTTTCTATTTCCCTATTCTCCTGCTCTTTAAGCTCATTTATTTTGTCCTTGTGTTCCTTATACTCTTCTACTGAAAAATCATATCCTCTTGATTTCTTTGGCTCTGAAACCTCGATTCCATGCTCATTACAAATTTTTTCTAATACTTCCCACTCTCTTTTTCTCCAGCGGTCTATAGCGTTCTTTCCTTTGCCAAAGCCCATTTCCTCTAATGCCTTTGCCATAGCGTTTCTCACAGATAATCCGCTTTCATAGTGTCCTAATGGTATGTAGTCTAAATGCAGGTGAGGCGTAGCTTCGTCAAGATGTATAACAGCGTTAATCACATAGAAATTTGGATTACGTTCATCAAATCCGTTCATGTATTCAGTCAGGCACTCTACAGCAAATTTTGCCTGTTCAGTTCCGCACGCTGTATCGTCCTTTGTTCCAATTTGAATTAAATCCTCATAAAAGCTCTTTTGCTTGTTCGCTCCCGTGATAACGCTCTTGCTTGGCTCACGGTTAAATAAGTGCATAAAATAACCGTTCTTAATTTTTCGGTCTTCACGCTTTTGTTTTGCATTGTATTCTTCAACTGCTGAACCATAACATTTATCATAAGCTACCTGCAATGATTCTTGTCTGAAACATATGTTGTCTTTCGTTCGGCTTTTATCAACGTTGTTTGCATAAAACTCTCTGTTGTTATGCGATAAGCTCCCTTTTCCCATACACATAGATATTGTTTTCATTTATAAACTTCTTTCTTTTGTAAAACAATGACTGCAATGTTACTCTTGTGTCAAGAGTAACCCCAAAGTACTTTTGACAGCCCTTACAGGCTATCAAAAATACGGGGCTCTCCGAGGGGCAGACTTTCCCTCTGCACTCCCTTTTTAATTGAACAACGCCGTCATTGGTGCGTGACGATGTGTGACGATGGTGACGGTGAATTGACCGCTCACAAAACATTGTCACGACCGTCACACATCGTCACGCTACACACTTGAAAATCATTCCTTTGATAACAAAGAAAAAAGATCATTCGTCCGCTATGCTGACGCTTGTTTGTGTAACCTATGCCATAGTCGTTTAGTAGTCTGCTGGCATTGACGTTGAGTTTCAACGAAACAACATTCGGCTTTATGTCAAGTCCGAGCTTTTCGATAAGCTCTGTAGCCGTCCCGTGCCACGTTGGATTTTCTTCTGTTACAAGCTTTGCGATTAATTCAAGCAACGGCTCGGGCGGTTCTTTCCACAGTTGCGTTTCAGCCTTTTCAAAATTCCAACAAAGCTTTTGCTCATCACGCACAAGGTGAATTTTCTGGTCTTGCTGGTCACGACCAGAAATTTCGAGGATAGCTTTGTTCGATGTTCGGCTTTCCTTGTAAAGCATAAACGCTCCGTCTGCACAACCGAGCAAACCGTTAGTTCCCGAAATCATGTCGAAATTATCGCTTGCTTTCTGCTTTCTCGTGTGATGAACAAGTAACAAACATATCCCTTGACTGTCAGAAAACTGTTTAAGCTGGTTGATAATTTCATAGTCCTTAGCATAGCTGTAAGAATCACTGTCCACTTCACGAATTTTCTGAAGCGTATCAATGATCACAAGCGAAGTATTGGTGTGTTCCTTTATGAATCCTGTCAGCTGTTCTGTCAGACCCTTTCCAAGGTACTTTGACGATACGGAAAAGTATAAATTCTCCGTGCTGTCCGTGCCGAACATTCGGTACATTCGCTCTTGCAATCGCCTGTAATCATCTTCGAGTGCAAGGTAAAGCACCGTGCCTTCGTTGACTTGATAATTCCATAATGGAGTACCCGTGCTGACATGATAGGCAAGCTGCGACATAAAGAAGCTCTTGCCGATTTTAGGCGAACCGACAAAAAGGTACGTTCCCAGACAAAGCAAGCCGTCAATAATAGGTGGTTTCTTTCTGTAAGTATTCTGATACAATTCCTGCATTGTGACAGTTTTCATGTACGAAGGGTCAATATTTACAAAAAATTCGCCAAAGGGGTTGCAATTTATATCATTATCTGATATACTGTTAGTAGTTTCTGATGACTGCTCTGCATCTGCATCAATAGGTGTATCAAGAGCGGTCATTTCTTTTTCTGCATTCATTACTTTTCTCCTTTCAGACCATTTAAGATTTCCACGATAAGTTGTATCGTGGACAGCAGTTCATCGTCCGCACAACAGCCGTTTTCTATTCTTTTTAGCTCGCCGAGAACCTCTTCAAGCTAATTTTTCAGAGCCTTGTAAACTCTCGGATTACCCTGAACAACTACTTCACGGCAGAGCAGTCTTTTCACGATATAGTCCTGTTTAGTAAGCCCCGAAAGTGCAACCGCCGAGTTGATAAGCTTATCTTCCTCTGGCGATACACGAAAACCAATCGTTTTAGAACGAAATCTCCCCTTGCTGTCAAGATTTTTAGCCGACATCTGAATCACCTCCCTCAATATTATCATTTCTCAAATTACTGAGTTTGTCCGCCATATCGTTTTGTGTACTTGGAAAAAGACGTGCATACCGATATGTAATATCGATACTTTCATGCCCCACTCTGTCCGCTATCGCAACAGCAGAGAATCCCATTTCAATGAGCAAAGAGATATGCGAGTGTCTTAAATCGTGTATTCTTATACGTTTAACACCCGATTTTTTCGTTCCTCTGTCCATTTCGTGATGAAGATAACTTTTTGTGATCATGAACAATCTGTCATGATCCCCGATACCGTAGAGCTGACCAATAAAATCCTGTATCTCCTGAGAAAGAAAGTCGGGCATTTTCACAACACGGTTGCTTTTCGGAGTTTTAGGTTCGGTGATAACATCTTGCTTATTAATACGCTGATAGGACTTTGTGATAGAAACTGTCTGCTTCTTAAAGTCAAAATCCGCAGGAGTGAGAGCAAGAAGCTCACCCTCACGAATACCGCACCAATAAAGCAATTCATAAGCATAAAATGTGATTGGTTTATCCATTATTTCTTCAGAAAATTTTAGGTATTCTTCCTTTGTCCAAAAGTTCATTTCATTAGCTTTGTTTAGCTTTGTTTTTTCCTATCGCTCCCACTTTGGCACAAGGGTTTGTCTGCAAATTATAGTATTTGACAGCATAATTGAATATCGCATTAAGCTGATTATAGACTGTTCTCATATAGGTCTGGGAATATCCGCCCGTCAAAATTTCGTTTTCCCAAGCGATAATGTCCGCAGAAGTTATTTTGTTGATTTTCTTTGCACCAAAGAAAGGAATTATCTTTAAATCAATAATGGAATGTTTAGTACGAAGCGTATTCTCACGCAAGCGTGGAGCGATACTTTTAAAGTATATATTCGTAAAATCCGAAAAGCTAATGTTTAGATCGCTGCTTTGTTCGGATAAAAAAACTCTCAGCCATTCTTCGGCATCGTGTTTTGTATCGAAACCACGTTTCATTGTTTCACGACGTTTACCTTTCCAGTCAGAATAGCGAAAACGTATGTACCATTTCCCCGTTTTAGGGTCTTTCTTTGCTCTCAATTTGTTACACCGCCTTCTGCGGTAGCCGAAAATCCGTACAAACACTTTTCAAGATATGCACGGGGCAATTTTCCTGAGATTGTCAAGAATCCTTGCTCTTTCAATTCTGCATTCATCTCTCGTATCAGCTTGTAAGCATGACCGTTTGATATGCCCATTATTTCTGCTAATTCGGCAGCTGTAATATAGATACTTTGTTGTTTCATTATATAACCTCCATTCGATAAATAACAGTATCTTTAATATTTATTACTATATTTGTATTATATCACAAAAATAAATTCGTGTCAATACTTTTTTCTATAATTTTTTAAAAAACTTGATTTCTTTATTTTTATGTGTTATAATGATATTGAAATAAACTTTGAGGAGTGTTTTATATGGTGGAAATTAACTTTGGTGAGCGTATTCGTCTTGTTCGTAAAAATGCGGGTTACAATCAAAAGGAGTTTTGTTCTTTACTTGGTATACCACAGTCAACATTATCAGCTTACGAAACTGACAGAATGCAGCCAACTGTTACAACGCTTGTAAAAATTGCAGAGAAATTTAATGTGTCTATCGATTGGTTATGCGGAATTGAAAAAAATGTGTCAAGTTTCGGAACGGTTGGCGAGGCTCTATGCGTTGTTTACGAGCTGGCAGAAATAGCTGAATTGAAAATAGATTTTACCATAAATGACCATTTACCAAATGATATTGAAACACCAAACAACAGATGGTTTACATCAATAACAATATTTGGTAACGATACTGACAACCGGCATAATGCCGATTTTTTCAACGGTATACGACAAATTGCCGACAACATCAGTGATTTAGAATCATATGC
>X368_European_Ground_Squirrel__coassemble_314_pt1 | contig 3511 bp, 3 predicted proteins | sample X368_European_Ground_Squirrel__metabat2_low_PE_002 | metagenome-assembled genome bin X368_European_Ground_Squirrel
TTGTTTTATATTATATCATAATTCGATTTTACAGTCAAGTGGGAATTAATCTTTTATTATTATTTGCAATGCCAAATCGGATAGTTTTACAAAAATCTTAAATTTATCAGCAAACAATTTGGTTATTAGACAAGCACAATAAAAGATTTTTTCAGTCGGATGGCTGATTTAATTCTATGCACTTTAAATCGCATGGGAATAAATTTTTTTATAGATTGCCACAAGCTAAAAAATATCAAATAGAAAAAATAGTCTGCAACGACAGATTTTATAGTATAATTTAAAAATATGAGTTTATAGAAAGGATTCACCCAAAAAATGAGTTTTTGTCAAATATAAATGGATATAAAATATGAAGTAAATATAAATGAAAATGTTGTTGCAATACTTTTGTCTGACAGAATAACGAAATATCAGCTAAAATATTCCACAAAATACATAAAAGAATAATACAACGAAAAAGATAAATTGACATATGATTTAGCTGTTGATATATAGACATATGTGCGGAGCTTATTTAAAAAAGTAGAAATATGTTAAATTTTGATCATAGCATTATTTTTCTGCCTAAATCCTTTTTGAAGTTTTTTAGCTTTTGATTGTTTTTTGTCAATTTTAAATTCATAATTATAATTCGGTGATTTTTTATAAACTTGTGCTGCTGATTTAATTCCCATATTAATCGACCTCCTTGTAAATATAATAAATTAGCCCCACCAAAGGCGGGGCTAATATTTATACACATTTTCTTTCGGTTATATACCTAAGCCAAGTTGGGGTACCGCTGTGCAAACCCCTCACGATGGTTCAGTCAAACTACGCATCTTGGCACGCACCCTGACCTCATCACCTTACAGACCGCCACGACTATTAAGTTTACGTCGGTACGGATAGGGAACTCCTGTTCCCTGCATAACAGGTTTCCCTGTTTCTATTATCATTATACCCCATTCCATCACGTTTGTCAACCCCATTATTCAAAAAAATTTTGTACAAGCCTTAAACAAAATTTGCTAAACGAACTGTGAACCAAAGCAGGGGAGTTTGCCGCAGGCAAACTCGAGGACGAACTGCGCAAAATGAAAAGCACGAACAAAACATCTCGTTTGTTCAGTCAACTGGGCAGACACAAGCTTTTGCTGAAGTTTTTATTTATGTTTTTGCTAGCGCAAAAACCGTCTGCCCTAAGCATTTGCAAAGCAAATGCCAGAACGAACTTTGATTAAACCAAAATCAAAAGTGAATACTATACGTTCAAGCGGCAGTGAACCGCAGAGGTTTGTATACGATCCATTCATAACGAATGTGCCTCTAAAATGTCAGCCACACTAAGAAAAGCACCAGAACCCTTTCCTCACTATTATTATACCTTACTTTTTCCGATTTGTCAACCCCTTTTTCAAACGATTTAAAACCTACTAAAAAGTATCATCTTTCATTAATTTTTTTCAAATAAGCTCACCTGTGCAAAAATTCTCGTTAGCATCAATAATTTTCACTTGCTTAAACTGCCTGAAAAGTGTGGAATTATCTGTGCGTTCAACCTTGACAAGTACATATTCTGGGATATGCCCCTGATGGTATTCGGCACAGACTTCACGTTCAAAAAGAACCTTTGCGGTTTTACCTATAAAGGAACGGTTGTATTCAAGCTGTGAATTTTTACAGATTTCACGCATTTTTGCGGCTCTTTTGGTTTTGGTGTTTTTGTCAATCTGTCCGTCAAGCTTATCCGCTTTAGTTCCTGTCCTCCTTGAATATGGGAAAATGTGTGCTGCACTAAAGCTTGTTTTTTTGACAAACTCAAGCGATTCGTTAAAATCCTCATCTGTTTCGTTTGGAAAGCCTACCATTATATCGGTGGTTATCGCACAGCCGTCAAAGGCTTCTCTGAGCTTTACACAAAGCTCTTGATATTGCTGCGCTGAATAGTGGCGGTTCATTGCTTTAAGCGTTTTATTGCACCCGCTTTGCAGCGAAAGATGAAACTGCGGACATAGCTTATTAAGCGCTGTCATACGCAAAATATCCTCGTCAGAAATCATTTCAGGCTCCATCGAGCTTAAACGTACTCTGAAATTGCCGTCAATGGAGCATACCGCTTCTAATGCGTCAACAAGTCTTGTGCCGTTCTTAAAATCCTTACCGTAACAGCATAAATTTATTCCCGTAAGAATAATTTCCTTGTGATTTGCTTTGAGCAAAAGCTCTGTTTCGCACTTTATATCTTCTATAGACTTTGAACAAATGTGTCCTCTTGCCGTTGGAATAATGCAGTAGCTGCAAGCCATATCGCATCCATCCTGAATTTTTATGTAGGCTCTTGTTTTGCCGCTGTCAGCACAGTTGCACATAGGTTCAAGCTTGCCGTTAAGCTTTTGCTCAGAAATGCAGATGGTTTGATGAAGATTTTCGCTTTCAAGAGCGTTGTAAACCATCTCTCTAAGCTTGTTTTTGTCACGGCTTCCGCAAATGATTTTGCATTCCGAAAAGTCCTGCGCCTTTTGAGGAAATGCCTGCGGAAAACAGCCTGTGAGAACTATAAGACAACTGGGATTTTCTCTGTGAACACGCTTGATAAAATGTCTTAGTTTGCTGTCCGCCTGAGCGGTAACTGTGCAGGAATTTATAATGCAAACGTCCGCTTCTTTGATATTATTGACTTTTTCGCAGCCGTCAAGAGAAAATTGTTCGGAAATATTCTGTGTTTCATACTGATTGACCTTGCAGCCGAATGAAACGTAAAAATTTTTAAGAGCCATAACCCTCGTCCTTTCAACAGTGGGATTTAATAAAATATAGAGCACCTGCACAAAAAGCAACAGGTTTTATTGTGAAAATGTACTAAAATTTTGCGTCAAAACGCTTTTCTATTGACTATTATACTATATTTTCAGAAAAATTGCAAATAGGGCTTGACAAAATAAAAAAAATGATTATAATAGTAGTTGTAAGGCAGAGAGCCTTATGGCAAATAAAGTGCCGACAACAACCATTTTTATAGGAGGTAATTTTTATGAAAAAGGTAAAAATCAAACTCGAATCTATCGCAGACGTTAAGGAATTTGTGAGCATTGTTATGCTGTACAACTTTGACATTGATCTTGTTTCGGGAAGATATGCAGTTGATGCAAAATCCATCATGGGTATTTTCAGCCTTGACCTCTCAACCCGATTCAGCTCATTGCACGCACCGATGATTTAGGTGATTTTCTTGAGAAAATTGACAGCTTTATTGTTGAGTAATTTTTTCATTTTGTCAAAGTAAAAAAGCAGGTGAAAAGTCCGAAATTTTTTCGGACTTTTTTATTTCCTGATAAATTATAGGAAATGGAGAATATTATATTTTTATCATCAATAAAAATATTGCCGAGGATTATCAAATTTCTCATTGAAAATCTATTTTTCAAAACTCTGATTTTTATTTTTTGGAGAATTTAAATGTTTTTTGGAGAATGATTTTTACCCGAAATAACGCAAAATTATAGCTATAAACAACAAAATTTCAGAG
>X368_European_Ground_Squirrel__coassemble_368_pt1 | contig 3072 bp, 1 predicted proteins | sample X368_European_Ground_Squirrel__metabat2_low_PE_002 | metagenome-assembled genome bin X368_European_Ground_Squirrel
TTAAAACGAGAATCAAAGTAAACTAGAGGTTTTTTAGTTTTCAAAATGCCGAACGGCATTTTTAAAACCTGTACCCGTAGCTCAGTTGGATAGAGTGACAGACTCCGACTCTGTAGGTCGTGCGTTCGAGCCGCACCGGGTACGTTAGAAGCTAAAAGTTAATTTTTTGTAAACACCATTGACAAAGGCTTCAATTTAGTGTATACTGATAATAATCGAATATTAAAAAATGTTTTGATAGGAAAAAAGGTATAAAGCCTCTGGTTCAGAGAGCCGTGAAGGGTGAGAAGCGGCACGGAGCTTATGCTATAGCTCGTCCTATCAGGTGAACTGATTTTCACCGACAGGTTTGGCGAACGTTTTGCGAAGATTCAAGTAGCTGAACACGGGTTGCTCCCGTTACAGAGCGGCGCATTGTCAGATGCGGCTGAGGCATACGGCGTAAGCCGTATGTGAATTAGAGTGGTAACACGGGTAAAATTTGCTCGTCTCTTGTAAAAGGGACGGGTTTTTGTTTTTAGAAATGCTCAGATTTTGATGTAACGATTTTATTTTTTGGAGGTAAAAACTATGGCAAACATGAAAAATGCGGCTAAGTATTCAAGAGGATATTATATGCCGCCTGTTGAATGTATGAAGTGGACAAAAAAGGAGTATATCGACAAGCCGCCTATGTGGTGTTCTGTGGACTTGAGAGATGGGAATCAGGCTCTTATTATACCTATGAGCTTGGAGGAAAAGCTTGAATTTTTCGCAAAGCTTGTTGAGATTGGCTTTAAGGAAATTGAGATTGGATTTCCTGCGGCGAGCGAAACGGAATACGAATTTTGCCGTACGCTGATTGAGAAAAATCTCATTCCCGACGATGTGCGTATTCAGGTGCTTACTCAGTCGAGAGAGCATATAATTAAAAAGACCTTTGAGGCTCTTGAGGGCTGTAAAAACGCAGTGGTTCACCTTTATAATTCTACTTCCGTGGCACAGCGGGAGCAGGTTTTCCGCAAAAGCAAAGAGGAGATTATAGATATTGCAGTAACGGGCGCAAAGCTTTGCAGAGATTACAGAGAAAAAACCAACGGCAGCTTTATCTTTGAATACTCCCCTGAAAGCTTTACTGGTACAGAGCCTGAATTTGCGCTTGAAATATGCAATGCGGTGCTTGATATTTGGCAGCCTACGCCGGAGCGCAAGGTTATAATAAATCTGCCTGTGACGGTTGAGATGTCCATGCCGCACGTCTACGCTTCACAGATTGAGTATATGTGCGACAATATGAAATACCGTGAAAACGTGATAGTTTCGCTTCATCCGCACAACGACAGAGGCTGTGCTGTAGCGGATTCCGAGATGGGCTTGCTTGCAGGCGCTGACAGAATTGAGGGTACCTGCTTTGGCAATGGTGAGAGAACGGGAAATGTGGATATTGTAACGCTTGCGATGAATATGTTCTCACAGGGGGTAGATCCGCAGCTTGACTTTTCGGATATGCCGTCGCTGGTTGAAATTTACGAGCGTGTGACGAGAATGAAGGTTTACGAAAGAACGCCGTATGCAGGCGCGCTTGTCTTTGCGGCATTTTCAGGTTCTCATCAGGACGCAATCGCCAAGGGAATGAAGTGGCGTGAGGAAAAAGACCCTGAGCATTGGAACGTGCCGTATCTGCCGATAGATCCGAACGACGTCGGACGTGAGTATGACGGCGATGTTATCAGAATAAATTCGCAGTCGGGTAAGGGAGGCATAGGCTTTTTGATGCAAAAGCAGTTCGGCTACACGCTTCCTAAAAAGATGGCGGAGGATTTTGGTTATGCAGTCAAGGGAATTTCCGACCACAGACACGCAGAGATAAAGCCTGACGAGGTGTTTGAGATTTTTTGCAATAGGTATCTGAATAAAACTGCTCCCTGCGATATTACCGAGGTGCATTATACGCAAAATTCAGACGGCGGAATTACCGCTAAAATCACAGCGGTGGTTACAGGCGATAGCAAGAGTCAGATAAAGATTTATGAGGCGAACGGCAACGGCAGACTTGACGCTGTGGCGAATGCGATAAAGGATGCGCTTAACATAAAATTCGTGCTTGAAACCTATGAGGAACACGCGCTCAACCGCTTCTCAAACAGCGAAGCTGTTTCCTACATTTCAATTGTGTATAACGAAAAAACCTACTGGGGTGCGGGAAAGCATTCGGATATTATAGTTTCAGGCGTCAAGGCTTTGGTTTCGGCGATTAACAGTATTGACAATCTGAAAATTTAGCAAGAGCGTGTTCGCAAAAAAGACGTATGCAGCGGCTTATGAGAAATAAAAGGGACGTGAGAAAATCACGTCCTTTTTTAGTGTCATTATTATTTTAAAATCAATTAGTGCTTGTCTGCTTAAGATATTTCTGGTCAAACTCGTCAATTGAAATTGCCTTGTCAAAGAGCCAGCCCTGAGCCATAGTGTGACCGCTTTTGGAAAGAATTTGCGCCTGCTCTTCAGTTTCAACTCCCTCGAAGATAATCTCCTTTTGCGTGGAATTTATCAGACTGCAAATTTGATTTACATAATCTCTTGAACGCTCGTCAACGTCAATGTTGTCTATGAAAACCTTGTCAACCTTGACTATATCCACGGGAGCATCAATCAAAACGCTAAGAGAGGAGTAGCCCGTTCCGAAGTCGTCAATGTCAACCTTGAAGCCGTTGTCCCTGAGCCTGCGCATATTGGAAAAGAGATTTTTGACGTCCTGCGTAAAGCAGCTTTCCGTTACCTCTATTTCTATAAGGCTTCTGTCCACCTTATAAAAATCGGCAAGTGAAATTACCTTGTTGACAAAGCTGGGATTGTTGTTGTGCTTTCTTGAAAAGTTCGCAGAGATGGGAACCAGCTTCTTGCCCTCCTGCTTCCACCTGGCAAGGCATTTGAGAGCCTGCTCGTAGATGTAAAGATCCACCTGAGTTATGTAGCCGACATTTTCAAGCACGTCTATAAATTCATACGGCAGCTTGTAGGAGCCATCGGTATTTTTCCAGCGTGAAAGCGCCTCCGCTCCGATAATTTCACGGCTGTTAAGGTCGAACTTCG
>X368_European_Ground_Squirrel__coassemble_441_pt1 | contig 2598 bp, 1 predicted proteins | sample X368_European_Ground_Squirrel__metabat2_low_PE_002 | metagenome-assembled genome bin X368_European_Ground_Squirrel
CTTTGTACAAACAGCTTGTTGAAAAATAATTTGAAAAAATTGTATTTTTGGTAAACAAAAATCAACTCATCACTTGAAATTTTCATAATTCTCATTTATAATAGTAATATCAGTTATTCGATTTTGTGGATTTTACAGTAACATTTTCAATAAATTACCATGATTTTTGCTGAAATTTTTCTAGTAGGATAAAATCCTTTCAGCGAAAATTTTCGCTTTTTTCAACTAATTCATATTGCTTTTTTCTCAAAAAGCCTTGTTCAAACGCAATTATATAAATTTATTAAACGTTTTCGTAAATTGATTTTTTAAAGCAAGGGAGGCTCTCAGGTGCTTGTAAACATTGAACACATTTACAAATATTTCGGCGGCGAAGCACTGCTTAAGGACATTTGCTTTAGCTGCAATGAGGGTGAAAAAATTGGGCTTGTCGGCAAAAACGGCTGCGGAAAATCAACGCTTCTCAAAATAATTATGGGAAGAACTGACTTTGACAGAGCCTCTGACGGTTTGGGAAGCGTCACGCTAAAGGACTGCTCAATCGGATTTTTAGAGCAAAACAGCGGACTTGACAGCGACAGCTGTATAATTGACGAGATGAATAAGGCGTTTGACAAGCTTTTCAAAGTCAAGGCACGGCTAGACGAGCTGACTGCGCTTATGGCTTCGCAAACAGGCGGCGAGTTGGATTTCTTGTCGGACGAGTACAGCACTCTTTCCTCCTATTTTGAAGCTCACGACGGCTACAACACCGATTTTAAAATCAAGATGGTGCTTAACGGAATGGGCTTCGGAAATCTTGAATATGACAGAGCCGTTTCATCGCTTTCAGGCGGAGAAAAGACAAGGCTTGCGCTTGCAAAGCTGCTGCTTGAAGAGCCTGAGCTGCTTATCCTTGACGAGCCGACAAACCGCCTTGATTTTGAAACGCTTGTCTGGCTTGAGGAATATCTTAAGAGCTGTAAAAGCGCAATCATAATTGTTTCTCACGACAGATATTTTCTCGACAAGCTTTGCACCCGAATTTGTGAAATTGAAAACGGCAGACTCTTTTCCTACCGTGGAAGCTACAGCTCTTACACGCTTCAGAAGCAGCAGAAAACCGAGCGTCAGATAAAGGAATACGCCGCTTATCAGCAACAGGTTCACGAGCTTGAGGAGTACATTGCAAAAAACAAGGTTCGTGCCTCCACTGCTAAAATGGCAAAATCCCGTGAAAAGACGCTAGTGCGGCTTGAGCCGATAGAAAAGCCTGCCGTCATGGACAAGCCGCCTAAAATCAGACTTGAATATAAAATCGAGCCTACAAAGGACGTTCTGCAAATTATAAACTGTCCGCTTGCAGTTGGCAAAAATGAAAACAAAAAAACGCTGATTGACAGCGTAAATCTTCACATCAGACGAGGAGAGCATATCGGGCTTATCGGTGCAAACGGCACAGGCAAGACCTCTCTTTTAAAGCTGATAAGAGGCGAAATTTCCCATTTGCAAGGAAATATTATCTGGGGAAACAACGTTAAGATTTCCTACTTTGATCAGGAACACGCTTCGCTCAATCCTCACGAAACTGCAATTGAAACGGTAAGAAATCGCTTTCCACAGCTAAGCGATGGAGAAATAAGAAATTGCCTTGCATCGGTGCTTTTTCACGGAGAGGACGTTTTCAAGCCTGTATCGGCGCTCAGCGGTGGAGAGAAAGCCAAGCTTTGCTTTGCGCTTATGACGCTTGACAAGGCAAATTTTTTGATACTTGACGAGCCGACAAACCACATTGACCTGCCGACAAAGGAGGTGCTTGAAGAGTCGCTTGCGGAATTTGAAGGAACAATGCTTTTAGTTTCGCACGACCGCTATCTTTTAAGCAAAACCGCCGCAAGAATAGTTGAGCTTAGCGATGGGATTCTGCGCAGCTTTGACGGCGGATTTGATTACTATGCTAAAATCAAAGCTGATGAAGCGCATCTGGAAAATCAGCGTTTAATTGAAGAGCGCAGGCTAAAAAGTGAGAAAGAGCAGCTTCAAACCAAGCTCAGACAACACCGTTCAAAGCAGCAGCGTGCAGAGGACGCTAAACGCAGACAGCGAAAAAACGAGCTTGAAAATCTTATTGAACAAAACGATGAGCGCATAAGCCAACTTGAAACGGAAATTTCGCAGACTAAGGATTTTGAGCTTTTGAACGAAAAGTGCAGTCTTTTGGACAAGCTAAAAAACGAAGCCGAACAAATGCTTGAGGAATGGGCTTCACTTGAAGAGTAACAAAAATGTCGCAGAATAATTTGCGGCATTTTTGTTTTTAATTGTCGCCTTCCGCAATTTTCTTTTCTATCCCATCAACGCAGTCCCGTCATGGACTTTTTCATCCGCTCTCATTCTCGCCGACAATTTTAGTCCATATTCCTTGCGTGTTTTTATAACTTGGCTTTAATTCCAAGCTTCTCCAAACTATTGTTATCAAGAAAAAGACTTTTAAACTTGTAAAAACCCATTTGAAATTCGTAAAAAAAAGACTCGCATAAAGCAAGTCTTTCTTCCATTTATTTAGCTTTTAGTCTTAACACTCTTAACCGCCGAATAAGCCCCGAACAACGTCTTACC
>X368_European_Ground_Squirrel__coassemble_483_pt1 | contig 2393 bp, 4 predicted proteins | sample X368_European_Ground_Squirrel__metabat2_low_PE_002 | metagenome-assembled genome bin X368_European_Ground_Squirrel
TGCTTGTCACCGCCGAGCTTGCCGCAGAGGTAAGCGTTTCACCGCCCAGAGCTTCAGTCGTCATGCACAGGCTGGACAGTGAGATTGTCGCAGCACAGGCGAGTGATAATAGTTTTTGTGTTGTTTTCATTGTAACCCCTCCTGAGAAATTTTGGATTTGAAATTTGCTTATTTCATTGTATCATAAATTTACCATGTTGTCAATCACTTTTTCACAACATTTTGCTTTTCTTGCGAACATGTGCGTTTTTTCTTACATCAAGCTTTCTAATTGCTTCAAATCATCTTGACTTTGCAATAATTATATCTTCCTCATCTTCGGCTCTCTGCCGCTTTTCTTCTTTTACAGGAGAATTCTGCGTGCGCAAACGTTCATCTATTGCTTTTGCCGCTTGAACCGCCGACTCTTTGTCGTACCCGTCAAACTTCAAATGCCAGCCTATGCAGCAACCGTTGACTGACGGAACGCTTATCACCGAGTACTCGTTGTTCTTTTGCGGAAAAGGACGTATGACAGCTGTAAATTCAAAGCTTTTTTCAACCTCGATAAGACTGTTCATTTTCGGCGAATAATAGTACTCCGACCTTTCAAAAGCACTCGCTTCACTCATCGTTTCCAAAGCTGTTTGATTTTGAAATCAGCCCCTCGTACATATTCCTTACCGCCTGCGGCACATACTTTTTGTACTGCTTGTCAATCGCATTGTTAAGAGCGGTTGAACTCAGCTCCGCAAGAGATTTTGTAAATTTCTCCTCGCTTTCTCCGCCGCTGTCAGCAATGTAGTAGTTGATCATTTCCAGCTTGCGCCTGTCAATCGTCGCTATCTCCGTTTCTGTTTCTCCGTTTTTTATCACAAGCCTTAAACGGTTATCTGTTTTCTTTGACATATTTCTAACCTCCTAGTTTTTAAAAAAGGTAAAACGCTCTGAACTCATTCAAAGCGTTTTACCTACTCTTTTATTATCTTCTACCGTACCCTTGAAAATCATCGTCAGATAAGCTGTCGTCGTCAGAACCGCCTTTCCCAAAGTATGCGAGCAGCTCGTCGGCGGACATGTTTTTAACTTTAGCGTTTACACTTTCCCACGACTTTTCAAAATCGTCTTCACGGTAAGAAATACCATGTTCCAGTCTTTCCAAAGCGTTCAAATCGTAATTCCTGTTTCTACAAATATTAAGTGAAGGTTTTAAAAGCAATTCAAACCTCTTTTGAATAATAGTGCTGTAAAAGCTCTTTCTCGTATCTGATAAGAAGTCTTGCTCACCAATAAATTCAATCACATCAGGCATTTTTTCTTCTATCTTAGGCACAATCTTTAACACAGCTTCATTTAGATATTTGTTATATCCCGACGTAAGCATATCAGAATAGCTTGCCTTTTGTCCATTAACAAGTAAAGCTGCTTTTGGAAACAAAAAAACTCGTTTCAAAAGTTCCTTTTCACTTTGGAGAACCTCGCTCATTCCTTCCTCTGACAGTGCGGGAAACAATGTGCTTCCGTTATCATATATCGGAGCTGCGGACACTCCATTTTCACTAACCATATATCCCCAATTGCCCATGTGACGGTCAAAATTAGCGACAAGCGCATCTCCCACAAATCGTTCCCAATAAGCAATTTGAAATTCGTCTGTGTGCGGACTTAAATCAGTATCGTTTGAAAGTATAAAGTTTAATTGAGACAAAGACGGCAAACGACCAACATTGCCGCTGTCATAATACTTTCTTAAATATCTGGAAAACTCTATAAGCTTACTTGATTCTGTACAGAAATTTTTACAAGCAACAAGCAATTCACCATTTCTTGCAGCAAGAAACGTTTCGTGTACTGGAAAACCTAAAATGCCTAGAATATGGCTTGATACATATTCAGAGACAACATTGTTTACATAGCTTGTATCAAAATTGTTTATTCGAGAATGCTTTTCTGAATATTTAACCATATATCTTTGCCCGTCAGGATTAACAAGTCCATCCTTTCTGTCTGAACCGCCGTAGTCTGCAAAAAGATCATGTTTCCAATTATTCAATGATGGCAAAATATTTTGATTAAGCATTTAATCACCTCTTAATTTACAAAAATCAAAGCGTTTCACCTACTCTTTTATTATCTTCTGCCGTACCCTTGAAAATCATCGTCAGACAAGCTGTCATCGTCAGAGCCGTCTTTTCCAAAGTAAGCGAGCAGCTCGTCAGCGGACATATTAGCAAACTCCTGTAGCACTTCTTCTCTACCTTCTTTTTGACCCTGTTCTCGTATTTCTTCTTTTTTTGTTTCAAACTCAGCCTTAACTATTCCTTTAAAAAACCTCAAATGATGTGCTTTTATCCATTCTTAACACCACCATCAAAGCGATTTTATCACTTTCGTCACCGAACAGAAATTTAAAC
>X368_European_Ground_Squirrel__coassemble_530_pt1 | contig 2223 bp, 2 predicted proteins | sample X368_European_Ground_Squirrel__metabat2_low_PE_002 | metagenome-assembled genome bin X368_European_Ground_Squirrel
GTATATCATAAAAATTTGCCAATTGCAAGCCCTGCTAAATCATTTTTTACAAATAATTAACTTTTTTGGAGAAAATAAAGTGTTTTTTACACCGCCACTTTTGCAGTCGGAATTTGGAAAAAATATATGTACAAAAAAACAAGATTCGGTTAATTTAAAGATTTCTGCTTGACAAAGGCAGGGTAAAATGTTATACTTAATTGTGCACATCTCAAAAACAAGTGTGCGTTGGAGGTGGACTTTCATGGATAACACTCAATCCATGGTTCTGGTAAGCGAATCGGTTTTGCCAGAGGTTATTGTAAAGGTGCTGAGAGCCAAGGAGCTTAAAGCCGCTTCGGCGCAGATGTCCTCATCAGAGGCTTGCCGCATAGTCGGAATTTCAAGAAGCGCATATTACAAATACAAGGACAGCGTTTTCAGATTTGAAGAGCAGAGCGAAAACGACCTCTTTTCCCTACAGCTTCTGCTTAAGGATCGTCAGGGCATACTTTCCGCTGTGATTTCCAAGCTTTATGAGCAGGGCATGAATATAATAAAGATAAATCAGAATCCGCCAGTAGACTCTGTAGCAAGCGTATCTCTCACAGTAAGAAATGTTTCGGGCGAGCCGTGGTGCGACAGTAAGCTTATTCTCAGTGAGCTTGAAGCAATTGACGGAGTTATAGCCTCCGCTTTTGGAGTGTAAAACAAGATGGCTTAAAATAAAAAGAATTTATCAATACGAAAGGAAAGGTTAAACAAAATGAAAAATGTAGCTGTTATTGGATATGGAGTGGTTGGCTCTGGCACGGTGGAGCTTTTTGAAAAAAACCGTGAATCTATCAGTCATAAGGTCGAAAGGGACTGTGATATAAAGTATATTGTGGATTTGCGCGATTTCCCCGACAGCCCCTTTGCCGATAAAATGATTAAGGACTTTTCAGTCGTCCTTAACGATGATGAGATTGAGGTTGTAGCTGAGGTTATCGGCGGAATTGAACCTGCCTATACCTACACCAAACAGGCACTTGAAAGAGGAAAAAGCGTTGTAACGTCAAATAAGGAGCTGGTTGCGAACAAGGGCGCAGAGCTTTTGAAAATTGCTCATGAGAACAACTGCAATTATCTGTTTGAAGCAAGCGTTGGCGGCGGAATACCTATTATCCGTCCGCTCAACAAGTGCCTTGCGGGAAACGCGATAGAACAGATAAGCGGCATACTTAACGGAACGACAAACTTTATTCTCACAAAAATGATAAGAGAGCAGCTTGACTTTGATTCCGCACTTAAGCTTGCTCAGGAGCTGGGCTATGCCGAAAAAGATCCTACCGCCGATATTGAAGGTCACGATGCCTGCCGCAAAATCTGCATACTAGGTTCTTTGGCATATGGAAAACACATTTATCCGCAAAATGTACACTGCTCAGGAATTTCCGCAATCACCTTGGACGATGTTGCATATGCCGAAAGCGCAGGCTATGCTATAAAGCTTATAGGCTCGGTAAAGCCTGCCGAAAACGGCAGAGTCAGCGCAATAGTTTGCCCCAGATTTGTTTCAAAGAGCAATATGCTCTCAACCGTTGACGGAGTTTACAACGCTATTTCAGTAACAGGCGATGGAGTAGGCGACGTGCTGTTCTACGGTCAAGGCGCAGGAAAGCTTCCTACTGCTTCGGCAGTTGTAGGAGATATTATCGACTGCTTAAAGCACAAAAACCGCTCGCTTATGATTTCATGGGATAACTGCACCGATGAAAATTACGTTGTAAAATACAAGACAGTTAAAACCTCAATGTACGTGCGTATAAATGCGGAAAATGCCGATGAGCTTAAGGCTTCTATCTCAGAAATGTTCGGTAAGCTTACCTATATTGAGCGTAAGAACAGACCTGATGATGAACTTGCGTTTATCACGCCTACAATGGTCGAATCAGAAATTGATGTCAAGCTTGCGGAGCTTTCTCACTCGGCACGAATCGAAAGCAAAATCAGGCTTCTCTGAAAAATAAATATGCTTAATTAAGACAGTATTTTTAACTTTCCGTTTTATTTCATCTCAATCCCTGAATCGAATTGATTTAGGGATTGATTTGTAAAATCAGATAAACTATATATCAGTTTCCGCTTGACAGTTTCTCGCTAAAATATAAATAGAAAGACTTTTTTAGAAAAAATTCTTTGGAAATTTTAAGTAGGAATCTCTTATGAGTAAAAATTTCAAACGTATTGTAACCCTCGCCT